>JAABUK010001985.1_pt1 | contig 37568 bp, 32 predicted proteins | sample 5559141 | NCBI WGS metagenome assembly JAABUK01 (sample SAMN10711869, study PRJNA513367) | rock metagenome | isolation source: Antarctica rocks | place: Antarctica: Victoria Land, Pudding Butte nord | collected 2016-01-03 | reverse complement strand
GCTTCCGCGGGTTCCTTGCCTTCGCCGCAGCCGTGCTGAACTGGCGGCTGAAGGTCAGGCTTTGCGCCCAAGCCCAAGCACGTCAGTAACTTAGGTGGTCCGCAAAACTTTGTCCCTAGACCCTAGGATAGCGCGCGAAGTCGAAAGTAAACTCAACGCTTCCTAAGATCATTCTGCACTTTGATCCTGCGGCAAACAACGTGTGTCCGGCCGAGTGCGTTCTATTCTTATTATAGGGAGATGCCATAGCTTTGACTATCTTTGCTACCGGCAGTAGTCCACTGGTTTTTGCCTGATGATGATTGAGGCATAGAAGAGTCAGATTATCTTCAGAGTGCTCTTGAACTAGACTGTGTTGAACTACATGATCGTAGTGAAAAAACGGTATGCCACAAACAACACAGCCAAAACCACATTTTTGCCGAACAGATCGTTTGATTGTCTCAGAAATTGCTGAGCGTTGTTCTTTCAACATAACCTCTTAAATCCGTGCATCTCAGCATTTTCTCATCCGTGTATTTAGTGCGCCGCCCCCAAATAAGCCGCCCGCACCGCCGGATCATCCCGCAACCGCGCCGCCGGCCCGCTCGCCGCCAGCCGCCCGTTCTCCATCACATACCCAAAGTCCGCCACCTCCAGCGCCGCTGCCGCGAACTGCTCCACCAGCAGCATCGTGATCCGCGCCTCCTTCAACCGCCCAATCGTCGCAAACACCTCGGAAACCAGCCGAGGCGACAACCCCATCGAAGGCTCGTCCAGCAGCAGCACATCCGGGTTCAGCATCAGCGCCCGCGCCATCGCCAGCATCTGCTGCTCCCCGCCCGACAGCGTCCCCGCCAACTGCGGACGCCGCTCCGACAGCCGTGGGAACAGCGCAAACATCCGGTCCAGGTCCGCCGCCACGTCCCCCTTCGGCCGGCTCCCCGTCAGCCGCGGAAATGCCCCCATCACCAGGTTGTCCGCCACCGAAAGCGTGGCGAACACCCGACGCCCCTCCGGCGAGTGCGCCAGGCCCCGCCGGGTGATGGCATGGGCCGGCATCCCCGCAACGTCGGTGCCGCCCAGCATGATCCGCCCGCTCTCGGGCTTGATCATCCCCGACAGCGCCCGCAGCGTCGTCGTCTTCCCCGCCCCGTTGGACCCGATCAGCGTGACGAGCTGCCCGGCCTCGATACGCATGTCCAGCCCATGCAGCACCTGCACCTTGCCATACCCGGCGCGCAGCCCCTCCACGACCAGCATCTACGCCGCCTCCGCCACGGTGCCGCCGAGATAGGCGCTGATCACCCGCTCATCCGCCTGCACGTGCGCCGGCAGCCCCTCGGCGATCTTCTGGCCAAAGTCCAGGACCGTCACCGTGTCGCACAGCGCCATCACCACATCCATGTGATGCTCGATCAGGATCAGGGTGATGCCGTGGTCCCGCACCTTGCGGATGATGGCGATCAGCTCCTTGATGTCCGGCGCCGTCAGCCCGGCCGCAGGCTCGTCCAGCAGCAGCAGCTTGGGGTCCAGCGCCAGCGCGCGGGCGATCTCCAGCACACGCTGCTTGCCATAGGGCAGGTTGCGCGCCTCCTCGTTCGCCAGCGCCTCCAGCCCTACGAAGCGCAGCAGGCTCGCCGCCCGCACCTTGGCCGCCGCGTCCTCCCGCCGGGACCGCGGCGTGGCCAGCGCGACCTCCGCCAGCGACCCGGCATAGGTATGGTGCAGCCCCACCAGCACGTTCTCGATCAGTGTCAACTCGCCGAACAACTGCACGTTCTGGAACGTGCGGGCGATGCCGGCGGCGGCGATCTCCGGCGGCTTGCGCCCGGCGATGCTGCGGCCCTCCAGCTTGATGTCGCCGGCAGTCGGCACGTAGATGCCGGTCAGCACGTTCATCATCGTGCTCTTGCCGCTGCCGTTGGGGCCGATCAGGCCGTGTATGGTGCCGGGCATGATGGACAGGTCCACGCGGTCCAGCGCCTTCAGCCCGCCGAACTGCATGACGATCTGCTGCACCTCCAGCAACGGCCGCCCCGCCGCCACCTCGGGCGCCGCCGCCGACCAGACGTGCGAGTCGTCGCCATGCGCGTTGATGACGGCATGGGCCTGGAACAGCCCGGGCCGGATGCTGGACAGCGCCGTGCGGACAAAGCCCCAGATGCCGTCCGGCAGGTAGTACACCACGAACAGGATCATCGCCCCGAAGATGGACAGCTTGTAGTCGGTGATCTTGTCCAGCAGCAGCGAGAACACGAAGAACGCCACGCACAGCCCCACCGGCACCAGGATGCCCCGGCGCTCCTCCGGTGCCGCCCGCCGCAGCGCCACCACGCCCGACACCACCGCCACCGCCGCGATCACCCCGGCGATGATCCGGAACAGCTCGATATCCGACAGCAGCGCCGGCAGCATGACGATGATGAGCGCCCCCAGCATCGGCCCGACCCGGCTTTTCCGCCCGCCCAGCGTCACCGCCAGCATGAACTGGATCGCCAGCTCGATGCCGAAGTTGTTGGGCGCGATATACTGCTCGGAATAGGCGAACAGCACCCCGGCCAGCCCTGCCAGCCCGGCGCTGCACACGAACGCGATGACCTTGTGCTTATAGACGCTGACGCCCATGCAGTCCGAGGCAATCGGCGCATCGCGCAGCGCCTCGAATGCCCGGCCATAGCGGCTGGCGATCAGCCGGTTCACCACCAGCAGCGTCAGCAGCAGCCCGGCGACCGCCACGAAGTAGAAGTTGAACTCCCGCATCCGCGCCGCCGACATGTCGAAGAACGGAATGGCGTCCGAGTAGTCCCGCACGTCCACGAACACCGGCTTTTGCAGCGTGATGCCCAGCGGCCCGTTGGTCAGGAACGTCATCTCGTTGATGAGTATCTGCACGATGGTGCCGAACGCCAGCGTCACCATCGCCAGGTACGGCCCCGTCACCTGCAACGCCGGCAAGGCCATCATCATCCCGAACAGTGCCGAAACCAGGATGCCCACCGGCAGCGCGGCAATCATGCCGATGCCAAGCTGAAGGTTCAGCACCCCTGCGGTATAGGCGCCGATCCCCAGCAGCGCCGCATGGCCCAGCGACACCTCGCCGGTGTAGCCGAACACCACGTCCAGCCCGAGCAGCAGGATCGAGAAGATGAAGATCAGCACCGTCAGGTGCAGGTAGTACGGGTTCGTCACCACGAACGGGAACGCCAGCAGCGCCGCGACCAGAAGGCCGCCTTTCACCAAGGGCATGGGCAACAGGGGCATGGGCGTCAGACCTTCTTGATCGTGCGCTTGCCGAACAGGCCCGAGGGCTTGAACGACAGCACCAGCAGCAGCAGCAGCAGGCCGGGCACGTCCTTGTAGCCAGTCGAGAGATAGAAGCCGGTCAGCGTCTCGGTGATCCCCAGGATCAGCCCGCCGACGATGACGCCCAATCCGCTGGACAGCCCGCCGATGATGGCGACCGCGAACGCCTTCAGCCCCAGCACCGCCCCCATGGTGGCGCCCGTCAGCGTCACCGGCGCCACCAGCACGCCCGCGAACGCCGCCGTCAGGCTGCTCAGCGCGTAGCTGAAGGTGATGACCTGCCCGGTGTTGATGCCCATCAGCCCGGCGGCGTCGCGGTCGTTGGCCGTCGCCACCACGGCCTTGCCATAGACGCTGCGCCGGTTGAACAGCTCGACCGCCAGCATCAGCGCCAGGGCGCCGAAAACTATGACGATTTCCATCGGCAGGATGCGTACGCCGGCGATGTTGATCGGCGCCTCGGGCAGCGGCGAGGGGAACTTCAGGTCGTCGCGGCCCCAGACGTTCTCGGCGAGGTTCTTGAGGATGATGCCGATGGCGATGGTCGCCATGATCCAGCCGGACTCGGACTTCATCCGCATGGCCTGGCGCACGCCCAGCCACTCCACCGCCGCGCCCTGCGCCATGCCGAACAGCACCACCACCGGCAGCATCGCCCAGTAGCCGATGTAGCTCGCCACCGTCAGGCCGACCAGCGCGCCGATCATCAGCGCCTCGCCCTGGCCGAAGTTGAGGGTCCGGGAGGTGGCGAAGGTCAACTGGTAGCCGAAGGCGATGACGCCGTAGATCATGCCGACGGCGATGCCGCTGACCAGGAGCTGGGCTAGGATTTCCATGGGCGGGGGTCCTGGAGGGTGCTGGCTTGATGGAGGGAGGCCGCCAGGGCCGGGCGCGGTCCTGGCGGCCTCCCTCACCCCGACCCTCTCCCGGAGGGAGAGGGGGAAGGAAGAGCTAGGCGCGGGGCTTGATGCGGAGGGCCTTGTCGCCGGTCACGTCCTCGTCGTGGGCTGGGACCACCTTGCCGTCCTTGACCAGGCCGAATACCGGGATGTTGCCGCTGATCGCCTCGTGGTCGGTCGCGGTAAAGGGGCGGTCATACACCGTGACCACACCGTCCACCTTCTCCTTCAGGTTCTCCAGCGCCTCGCGTATCTTGCGGCCGTCGGTGCTGCCGGCCTGCTTGATGGCGGCGACCAGCAGCAGGACGCTGTCGTAGCCCTGCGCGGCGGACACCGGGGACGGCATGCGCTCGGTATTGTAGGCGGCCTGGTAGGCTTCGATGAACGCCTTGCGCCGGGGCGTGTTGGGCAACTGGATGAAGGTCTGCGGCATCACCGCGCCGTCGCCGTTCGCGCCCGCGGTGTCGATGAAGCTGCTCATGCTGAGCGTCCAGCTTCCGATCAGCGGCACCTTCCAGCCGAGCTTGGCCTGGCCGTTGGCGATCTGCGCCAGCTCCGGCCCGATGCCGTAGGTCAGGATAACGTCCGCCCCGGCCTCCTTGGCCCGCAATAGCTGGGCCGTCATGTCGGTGTCCTTGATGTTGAACTTCTCGGTCGCGACGGCCTTCACGCCCTTGGCGGCCAGCGCCCGCTCCAGGTCCTCGCGGCCGAGCTGGCCGTAGTTGGTGCTGTCGGCCAGGATCGCCGGCTTCTTGAAGCCGCGGCGGCCGATGGCCTCCTCGACGATCATCGCGGACTGGATGATGTCGTTGGCGGAGGTGCGGAAGACGTAGTTGCTCTTCTCCTTCGGCGCCGCGAACTGCTGGGCGATGACGGTGCCGGTCGCCACGTTGTTGATGACGGGAATTTCGGATTCCTGGTAGAAGCGCTGCGACGCCAGGGCGACGCCGGTATTGATGAAGCCCAGGGTGGCGACCACGCGCTCCTTGTTGATCAGCTCCTGCGCGATCTGCACGCCGACCTCATTGCGCGCCTCGTCGTCGCGCTCGACGGCGACCAGCGGGCGGCCCAGCACGCCGCCTGCCTTGTTGATGTCGGCAATGGCCAGCTTCACGCCGTCCCGCATGGAGACGCCCATGCTGGACGACCCGCCGGTGAACGGGCCGGTCAGGCCGATCTTGATCGGGGCGCCGGACTGGGCCGCCGCCGGGCCGGCGGCCAGGCCGGTGATGGCGGATGCGGTGACGGCGGCGGTGGCAAGCAGGACCTGGCGGCGGTTGAGCATGTGGCGTTCCCTCTGTTCATGCGCGTTGCGCGCATGGCACCCATTTGATGGATGCCTGGGCTATAGCATGATTTTGGAACGGGAACAGGGCGGCGGTGACGCTACCGCGAACTTCGGTGCGCTGGGCCGGGGCCTTCTGCCCGGGTGCGCCGGCCCTTATATCCCCGGCATGATCCAGGTATCCCCGGCGCCGCGTCCCACCTGCACCAGCGGGACGCCGCCTTGAACGGCCGCAGGCGTGCCCTAACGCTGGCGCCGGCCGCCGTGCTGGGCGCCGGCCTGCTGGGCGTCGTGGCCTGGACCCGGTTGCGGCCCGGCTCCGACGGGTCCGCGGTGCCGATCGGTGGGCCGTTCAGCTTGTTGGACGGCGACGGCCGGACCGTCACCGACCGGGATTTCCGCGGCCGGCTGATGCTGGTCTATTTCGGCTACACCCACTGCCCCGACGCCTGCCCGACGGCACTGCAGGATATGGCGACGGCGCTGGACGACCTGGGCAGCAGGCGGCAGGAAGTCGCCGCGCTGTTCATCACCGTGGACCCCGAGCGCGACACGCCATCGGTGATGAAGGACTACGTCGCCAGCTTCGGCGCCGGCATCACCGGCCTGTCCGGCAGCACGGAGGCGGTAATGGCGGCGGCACGGGCCTACCACGTCTATTTTGCCAAGCAGCCGAAGGCGGACGGCTACGACATGGACCACAGCAGCATCATCTACGTGATGGACCGCCAAGGCCGCTTCCTGTCCAACTTCATGCACGAAACGCCGGAGCAGATCGCGGCAAAGCTGCGCGGATTGGTCTGAGGTCTGCTTCCCTCTCTCCCGGAGGGAGAGGGGGAAGGAAACCCCTGCAAACCGGGAATGCCGGACGGTCCGCAATGCCTCAACGTCACTGCCGCACCAGGACAGGGTCTGCCATGCCCCTCCTGCCGCCCCGTGCCTGGGCGCCCCTGCCCGCCGCCGGCATCAGTTCCGCCGCCAGATCTCCTCGCTCAGCAGCGTCGCGAAGCCCAGCCACAGCACCAGGGGCAGGCCCATCGCCGCCGCCGGCCGGTCCACCTCGCGGGAGGCCGCAACCGTGCCCACCGCTGACAGCAGCATCGCGCCCGTCACCGCCAGGCTGGCATCCAGCTTCTTGCGGCCGAAGAACACCCAGGGGTATCCGGCCAGCCCCGCCGTGCAGAGGCCCCACCCGGCCAGCGCCAGGCTGCGCGCCGGGCTGCGCGGCTTGGTCATCAGGCGGTAGCCGGCAGTGGCCAGCAGGCCGTCCAGTACCGTCCACGCCGCGCCGAACGCCGGGCCGGGCGGGGTGTAGGACGGCTTGTGCAGCGAGGCGTACCAGATGCCGTTCACCGGGCGCTGTGGCCCGTGCCGCCCCCCGGCGGTGGTGGCGGCGATGACGGAGCCGAACGAGACCAGGGCGGCAAGCGTGTTCTTCATCGGAAGGGCCTTTGCGCTATAGGGTTCGCCAGCCTAACGCGGCCCGGCCCGGCCAGGCACCGCACGGTGCCGTTGCACTATTCCGTGATCCCTCCAACCAGGACCCCACCCATGTTCCCCACCACACGCCTGCGCCGCCTGCGCCGCACCGGCGCCCTCCGCGACCTGGTGCGCGAGACGCGCGTCACCGCGCACGACCTGATCCTGCCCATCTTCATCGAGGAAGGGCTGGACGACCCCCTGCTGATTCCCGCCATGCCCGGCGTGTCCCGCATCCCCGAACGGCACCTGGCGCGGGAGGCCGAGGCCATCGCCCGCGACGGCGTGCGCGCCGTCATGCTGTTCGGCATCAGCCGCAACAAGGACGCCACCGGCAGCGACACCCTGCGCGGCGCGGGCCTGCTGGCCCGCATGACGCGCACGGTGAAGGACGCCGCACCGGACCTGGTGGTGATGACCGACAATTGCTTCTGCGAGTACACCGAGCACGGCCACTGCGGCACCATAGGCGCGGACGGGGACGTGCTGAACGATGTGACGCTCGACGCCCTGGCCCGGCAGGCCGTGGTGGCGGCCGACGCCGGCGCGGACGTGGTCGCGCCCAGCGCCATGATGGACGGCCAGGTCGGCGCGATACGCCGGGCGCTGGACGGCGCCGGGCACGACGGCGTGCCGGTGATGTCGTATTCGACCAAGTTCGCCTCGGCCTTCTACGGCCCGTTCCGCGCGGCGTCGGGCTGCGACCTGCACGGCGACCGCAAAGCCTATCAGATGGACCCGGCCAACGCCCGCGAGGCCCTACGCGAAAGCATCGAGGACGAAGCGGAGGGCGCGGACATGCTAATGGTGAAGCCCGGCCTGCCCTACCTGGACGTGCTGGCCCGCATCCGGGCGCAGACGCTACTGCCCCTCGGCGTTTACCAAGTCAGCGGCGAGTATGCGATGATCAAGTTCGCCGCCCAGGCCGGCGCGCTGGACGAGGCGCGCGTGGTGCGGGAGACGCTGGGCGCATTCAAGCGGGCGGGCGCGGACCTGATCCTCAGCTACTTCACGCGGGACGTGGTGCGGGAGGGCATCTGACGCAGGGCATGGGGCGGCGCAGCCGGACGGCCAGGCCGCCGGCAGCCGCTGCCCTGAAACGTCATCAGGCAGGGTTCTGGCTTGCGCATGAGTTAATACATGCTGCCGGCCCATCAACCATGGGGTGGCACACATGCTGAAACGGCCTTTTCCGGTTGCGGGGCTTCTGCTGGCAGCGCGTTCGACCGAGGGGAAGGTCACTGCGCTGACCGGCGGAACTCCGTTGCCGGCGGCGCGCACCTGGGCGCTGGACGTTCAGGGCTGCGGCCAGGCGTCGCGATGAGAGGACATCCGCTCCAGCCTGATGAGCCGCCTGATGGGGGCCGGGATGGCCGAGCGCGTGGTGGCCGGCAACCAGCCGCATGACATCGTGCTTGAGGTCCGCATCGAGCGCACGCGGACGGTACCAGGGACCGAGCGCGTCTTCTTCGGCGCGCTGGCAGGCCGCAACGCGATGGTGTCTACCAACCGGCTACTGGACCGCAAAGGCACGGTCCTACGGTCATTCACAGTCGAGAGCGCCTCGGCGGCGCATCCGTTCAGCGGCGAGAGCGGTGCGTCCGATGCCTATCGCCAGTTTGCAACGGATGCCGGTGTCCGCGCTGCGGCAGAGGCTTCGGTTGCGTCGCGGAGGCCCCGCAACAGGCCCGGCAACGGGAGAGCAGCTAGATCAGATGTTCTTCCGCCACCGGGACCGTCTGCAAGCAGGTCGGGGAAAGGCCGGCGCGGCCCTTCCCCAATTTGCCGGACTAGGCGCGGCGGCGGCGGATCAGGCCAACCGCCGCCAGGCCGACGCCGAGCAGCGCCATCGAAGCCGGCTCCGGCACAGCGGCTGGCGACGTTGCCTGCACCTGCTCCTGCGCACCCGACAGCAGGGAGAACTGGTAAGTGCCGGGGTTCAAGGTGACGGAGAAGTTGTAGGGCGCGCTGGCGTTGGTGATGTTGCCGTTGCCGGTTCCGCCCGTGGACGTGGTCGAGGTGTTGAGCGCGTCGGGCGAATAAACCTGCGTCGCGAAGCCGGCGCCAGACACGGTGAAGCTGGCGTTCACCTGCGCGCTGGAAAACTCGCCCGGGTTCGTCGTGGTCGCGATCACGCTGTCGCTCGCGTTGAAGGCCAGCGTGAAGGTCTGCGTCCCCGTCGTGGTGACGACGACGTTGAAGCCCGTCGAGGTGCCGGCGGTCGAGGAAGCCGTGCCAGGAGTCGCGATGCGGCCCTCTGCCACGTCGTTCGCGCCCGTGCCGACGCCGGTCAACAGGTTGCCGACCAGCTGCGCGTCACCGCGGGTGCCGAAGCTGTTCAGCAGGGCCTGACCGTAGTTGTTCTCGCCCGGGAACGGGCCGGGGCCGCTGGTCGCCTGTGCAACGTCCGACCCTCCGGTCAGCGGGCTGCCCTGGTTGGCTGCCGGGGCGGCGTTAGAGGCGGCAAGGGCACCAGGATAGCCGGCGCTGTCGCGGGTTTGAATGTTGGCGCTGTTGATCGCGACGCCCGGGGCGGTCAGGCCCGACAGCGACAGGTTGGTGAAGTTGATGTTGCCGTAAGCATAGGCCGTTGCATTGGCGTTGCTGGCAGAGGCCAGAAGCGCGAGGCCGGTGGTTGCAGCAAGAAGGTAGCGAAGCTTCAACATTGGGGTCTCCATTGAGCAAGAAGAGGCACATGAACTGAGCCACCATGAGCAATGCAAGGCCCATGCCAAGCCCGGTTCGCGCCCTAGTTCAAGGCGGTTGGCGCCCTGCCGCCGGGCCGACAGCCAACATAATGTAAATCTTCCTGACATTCTCATTGTGGGAATATCACGGTTTTTCCGCCTCATGCGTACGGTCGCGGCGTGCAGTGACGCAAATCAGCCATTGTCAAGTCAAATTATTACACAAATACCCGTAGTCGGGATTACAGCCCCGTGAACCCCAGGCAGGGCAACTGCTGGCCTGGGCAGCCTGCGTCGCCGGCCCGCGCCCGCCTGCTGGGATGTGTAAAGAAACCCTATCACCTTCATTACAGGCGGTGCTGCCGGAGGCCAGGCCGAGGCTGGCCACCTCCCATGACCTGCGGCGCGCATCGCCAAGCCAGCAATTCAACTCCATCGAACGCTGCCCAAGCCAGCAACAGGAACCGGTCAGCCTGTTCGACCCGCCCCAGGACGCGCGCATGCTCAGACAAACCCAAGAGCTTGTCAGACAAGGTGACTGGCAACACTGTATGAACTTGGGGCATAGTGCGTTCATATACAGTTTTGCAACAAAAGCTATCGGTGATTGAAGCTTTCCAGCTTGCGTCTTCACCTCGAAGTGGTTTACCTCGCGTAAACGTGAGACCCGCAGACCCACTACAGGCAAGGTTCCATGAGCGAAGCAATCCTGACCGCGGCCATAGCGGCCACCACCTCGGAACTCGTCGTACAGATAGCCGACACGCCCGAACTGGTCCGTGACGCCCATCAATTGCGACACCAGGTGTATTGTTTGGAACGAGGCTATGAGCCTGGCCAGAATGGCCTCGAGATTGACGGCTACGACGCGCACTCCAAGCATGTTGTGCTCCGGCTGGCCGGCGGCGGCCCGGTCATCGGCACCGCCCGCCTGATCCTGCCGCAGGCCGCAAGCCCCGGCGGCAGCTTCCCGATGCAGGCCGTCTGCGCGCCGGAGCGGTTCGCCGCCCTGCCCTTCGCGCGCACGGCGGAGATCTCGCGCTTCGCCCTGTCCAAGGACCGCGGCGGGCTGAGCGCCGCAGCCGCCAGCCTGTCGCGCCTGGCGCTGGTGCGCGGCCTCGTGCAGCTCAGCCAGCGGCAGGGCGTCACCCACTGGTGCGCCGTGATGGAGCGCACCCTGCTGCGGCTGTTGCGCGCCTCCGGCATCCACTTCGACGACATGGGGCCAGTGGTCGAGTATCACGGCCTGCGCCAGCCCGCCGCCTGCAACCTGGCGGGAATGCTCGCGCGCATGAGGCGGGAGCAGCCGGAGATCTGGGGCTTCGTGACGGAGCACGGGGCGTTCGCTCTCCCGGCCAGCGCAGCCGCCGTAGGCTGGGAGCAGCGCCAGGCGGCCTGAGCGCAGCCATGGGCCGGCACGCCCCGGCTGGTCCGGCCTTGCAAGCAGCCGTAAAAAAGATGGGTCAACAAAGGCTAGTCCGCTCCATGCCAGCATCGTTCAACTACGCCCAGGCGTTCGACCGCAACATCGGCTGGGTCACGGAGGCGGAGCAGGCGGCGTTGCGGGGAAGCAGCGTGGCCATCGCCGGCATGGGCGGCGTCGGCGGCGTCCATCTGCTGACACTGGTGCGGATGGGCATCGGCAAGGTCCGGGTTGCCGACTTTGACACCTTCGACATTGCCAACTTCAACCGCCAGGCCGGGGCGACGATGGGCAGCATCGGCCGGCCCAAGCTCGACGTGATGGCGGAGATGGCCCTGGCCATCAACCCCGAATTGCAGGTCGCGCGCTTCCCGCAAGGCGTCACCGCGGACGGCATCGACGACTTCCTGGACGGCGCCGACCTGTTCGTGGACGGGTTCGACTTCTTCGCGCTGGACATCCGCCGCCGGGTGTTCGCCCGGGCGGAGCAGTTGGGCATCCCCGCCGTGACGGCAGCGCCCATCGGCCTGGGCACCGGCTACCTCGCCTTCGTGCCCGGCGGGATGACCTTCGAGGAGTATTTCCGCCTGGAGGGGCAGCCGGAGCAAGAGCAGTTCCTGCGCTTCCTGATGGGCGTGGCGCCACGGGGGCTGCACCGCGCCTACCTCGTTGACCCCTCGCGCATCAACCTGGCGGAGCGCCGGGGACCCTCGACGGCGGCGGCCTGCCAGTTGTGCGCCGGCGTCGTCGGCGCCCTGGCGCTGCAACTCTTGCTGCACCGGCCGGGCGTCAAGGCGGCGCCCTGGCACCAGCACTTCGATCCCGTGCGGGGGCGCCTGGCCGTGACCCGGCTGCCCCAGGGCAACGCCAGCCCGGCGCAGCGCGTCCGCCTGGCCGCCGCACGGCGCATGATGGGCCGGGCCAGGCCCAGCCCCGCACCCATGCTCCCGCCGGCAGCCACGAGTGAGCCGACAGCGCTGGACGCCATCCTGGACGCGGCGCGCTGGGCGCCGAGCGGCGACAACACCCAGCCCTGGCAGTTCGAGCCGGTGGACGCCGACACCGTCCGCATCCACCTGGCCACGGAGGCAGGTCGGAACCCCTATGAATACCGGGCCGGCGAGCCGTCCCTGTTGTCGGGGGGAATGCTGCTTGAGAACCTCCGCATCGCCGCGGCCGGGCATGGCCGGCGGCTGGACTGGCAGGTGGAGGGCGGCAACGACCCCTACACGATCATCGCCAGGATGCCGATGGCGCCGGGCGTGGCCGCGGACCGGCTGCACTCGGTTCTCGCCCTGCGCTCCGTGGACCGGCGCCCCTATCTGTCCCGCCCGCTCCGCCCGGCGGAGCGCGCGGCGCTGGAGGCGGCGGCAGGGCCGGACCTTGCGGTGTCCTGGCACGAGGACCGGGCGGCCCGGCTCCGCATGGCGTGGCTCGGCGCGCTCGCCACCGACATACGGCTGCGGGCGCAGGAGACCTTCGCGGTGCATCAGAAGGTGATCGACTGGTCGCCGGGCCATAGCGCCACCGGGATGCCGGCCGGCGCCATCGGCTTGGACAGCGCGACGCTGCGGCTCATGCGCTGGGCCATGCGGCATTGGCCGCGCATGAACGCGATGAACCGCTTGACCGGCACGCTGGCAGCGGCGGCGCAGTTGGACGTGCGGCCGGCGCTGGGCAGCGCCGCGTTCTTCACCCTGGCGCCCATGGAGCGTGAGGGTGAGGACCGCGTGGCGCGGCTGCTGCGGCTAGGCGGCGCCGTGCAGCGGTTCTGGCTGACGGCCACGCGGCTCGGGCTGGCGATGCAGCCGGGCCTGGCGACCCTGATCTTCTCGCACTACGGCGCCCACGACCTGCCGTTCACCGCCAACCCGGTCTTGCAGGCCAAGGCCCGCAAGCTAGCCGCCCGGTTCCAGTCGGTGCTGGGCCGGCACCCCGACAGCCTGGTGTTCCTGGGCCGCATCGGCGAGCCGCTCCCCGGCCTGCCCAAGGTGAGGTCGGTCAGGCGGGATACTGCGGACCTGCGTTACGCGGGCCAAGGGCGTGCGGACCAGGAAGGAGGTCCCGTGGACGCTCAAGCCGAGCGTATGCTGCAAGGAAGCTGAGCCGCAACGGACCGTCAGCGCTTGTCCTCCAAGTAGTTCACGCCATTCAGTGCCAGCAGCCTTTCCGAGCCTGGGTCCGACGCAGCCGGACGCCGGCCGGGTGCAGATGATCGCGGTGCCAGCAACCTTTCGGAGCCTGGGTCCGACGCAGAGGCACCCATCACCGCCGTGCTGCCGTTGCGGGCAGTCAGGGTCAGCGTATAGCCCTGAAGCCTATAGCGACCGTCCTGGTCCGGCCGCGCCGCCATCCTGGCGCAGCCTGCCTTGACCCCGCCCGCGTCGCTGGACCCGGACACGCTGTAGGGCGGGTTGATCGAACAGCATCCAGGCGAACAACGCCTTGCCAACCGCCGCCGGGCCTGGCGCGGCAGGACCCAGCAAGACGGCTGCCCAAGCCAGGACGCGCCGGACTGCCTGGATGCCTCAGACCGGGCGGATCAGCCCTCCTTGGGCGCGTAGGCGACGCAGTAGCCTTGCGGGGCGATGACCCCGGCCACGATCTTGCAGGCGTTCGGCTCGACCCACTGTGCACACTTGTTGCACTGCTGGCCCTCCTTCGGCTGGTTCTGGTACTGCACCAGCTCCTGCGCGATCTTTTCGTCCTGCGCCCGGGCAGCGCCAGCGGCCAGGGTGGCGCCGGCGGCGGCCATCAGGCCGGTGCGGAGGATTGCGCGGCGCGATGTGTTGTCCTGCATGGTGTCATCTCATTGGCTTGGGGTTGAACGGTCGGCAACTCGGGAAGCGTAACTCCGCCGATGCGGCAGGGTTCCAGCTTCTGCAAAGCCCTCCATGCCGGTTTGCGCCGGAGCACGGACGCGAACCGGCCCAGATGCCATCGGGGCCGCAGATGCTTGCAGCCCAAATCAGGCCATCCCGCGGCCGGCCCGGCCGCCGGCGTCAGGCGACCTGCTGCAAGTCCAGACCCATCCAAATCTCCCGCAACGCGCCGACCAGGTGCTCGATGTCCGCGTCCGTGTGCAACGGACCCGGCGTAATGCGCAGCCGCTCCGTGCCGCGCGGGACCGTCGGGTAGTTGATCGGCTGGATGTAGATGCCGCGCTCCATCAACTGGTCGCTGATCGCCTTGCACAGCACGGCGTCGCCGACCATCACCGGGACGATGTGGCTGGGATTGTGCATGTGCGGAATGCCGGCCAGGTCCAGCGCCCGGCGCAGCTTGGCCACGCGGTCCTGCTGGCCCGCCCGCTCCTCGCTGCTGACCTTGAGGTGCCGCACGCTCGCCAGGGCGCCCGCGGCGACGGCGGGCGGCAGGGAGGTGGTGAAGATGAAGCCCGACGCGAAGCTGCGGACGTAGTCGCACAGCACCGCCGACCCGGCGATGTAACCGCCGATGATGCCATATCCCTTGGCCAGCGTGCCCTCGATCACCGTCAGCCGGTCCATCAGTCCCTCCCGCTCGGCGATGCCGCCGCCGCGGGGGCCGTACAGGCCGACGGCATGGACCTCGTCGCAGTAGGTCATGGCGCCGTGCTTGTCGGCCACGTCGCAGAACTCGGCGATGGGGGCGATGTCGCCGTCCATGGAATAGACGCTCTCGAACGCGATCAGCTTGGGTGCGGCCGGGTCCATCTCGGACAGGCGCCGGTCCAGGTCCTCCGGGTCGTTGTGGGCAAATACCTGGTAGGGCGCGCGGCTGTGCCGGATGCCCTCGATCATGCTGGCGTGGTTCAGCGCGTCGGACAGGATGGTGCAGCCCGGCATACGCCCGGCCAGGGTGCTGAGCGCCGCCAGGTTGGACATATAGCCGGAGCTGAACAGCAACGCCGCCTCCTTGCCGTGCAAGTCGGCCAGCTCCTCTTCCAGCATGACGTGAAAGTGGTTGGTGCCGGCGATGTTGCGGGTGCCGCCGGCCCCGGCGCCGCAACTGTCCAGCGCCTCATGCACCGCCTCCAGCACCTTCGGGTGCTGGCCCATGCCCAGGTAGTCGTTGCTGCACCAGACCGTCACCTCGTCCTGGGCATTGCCGCGCATGTGCGCCGCCTTGGGGAAGCTGCCGGCCTGGCGCTGCAGATTCGCGAAAGTGCGGTAGTTGCCCTCGCGGCGCAGCCCGTCCAGCCCCTTGCGGAAGAAACCCTCGTAGTCCATCGCCTGCCCTCCCGGCATATGCGTCCTATGTCGCGGCGGCCCCTGCGTCGCCCGCTTCGACATGGTTCTTGATATGGGCATCGCACCCGGCGGTGCAGCCGGTCTTGGGCGCGATCAGCAGGGCATCACGCCCCGCCGCCCGTCGCTCCGTCACCGCCCAGCCCCACAGCTTGGCGAACGGCAGCGGCAGCACCAGCACCACATGCTCGATCAGCGCCAGGGTCAGCATCGTGATGACGAAGGTCAGCCCCACGCCCGCCGCTGCATCCGTCTCTGCCCGCGCCTGCCCGGCCAGCGCCGCCAGCCACAGCAGCCCGGCCGCTATGGACACCGGCATCAGCGGGTTCATCCGCCGCCGCTTGAAGAAGCTCTTCAGGTAGGCCAACTGCGTCGGCAGGAACTCCTCGCCGAGGTTCCGCACCCCCAGGAAGAAGTTGAGCTTGGCCGAGGTGCGCCCGGCCCACAGCACCATGAAGGTCCAGGTGCCCGCCTGGTTCGGCGCACCCCAGCTTGCCCACACGATGACGCCCGCCGTCGCCAGGATCGCCAGCTCGTGCCACAGGCACGCCTGCACGCCGTGGACGAAGTGCGCCCAGCCGCCGCAGCCCGCCGGGCAGGCGGTGCGCCGGGTGCCGGTGACGTAGCCCATGAAGAACGCCATCTCGTGCCAGCCCCAGGCCAGCACCGCCCAGGTGAACGCGGTATAGGCGCCCCAGGCCGTTGCGTCCGCGCTGCCGGCACCCAGCCGCCACAGCGCCACCGCGAACAGCAAGGTGCCGCCCGCCATGCTCCAGCGGAACGTGCGGGCCGGCAGGTTGTCCAGCCAGATGATCAGCCCCGTGCTGAACCACCACACGAATAGCGCATACAGGACGGGTCCGGCGGTGGTCATTGCGCTGCCGGGGCCGCTACCAGGCGGCCTGCAGGCGAACGTTCTCCGGCATGGCGTTGTTCTTCACCGGCACGGCATACATCCGGATGAACGCCGCCGCTGCCGCGACCGTCAGCCCGGCGCCGCGCAGCTTGCCCATCACGCCGCCCTGCCGACGCGCCGCCGCCTTGGCGACCGTAATCTGCCGTAGCCGCTCGAAGCCGCGCGCGAACGCCGGATGGTCGAGGTCGAGCGACACCGGGAACACCTGCTTGGTGATCTCGGTCGTGATGCAGAACACCTTGAAGTCGTATTCGGTGGGGTCCACGCCCAGCGCCGCATGGAACACCGGCCGGGCGTGGTCGCGCACGTACATCGTCGCGAACACCGCCAGCAGGAAGAACCTAATCCACAGCTTGTTGAACCCGGTCAGCACCTTCGGGTCCGCGCGCATCAGCAGCGCGAACGCCTCGCCGTGGCGGAACTCGTCGCCGCACCATTCCTCGAACCAGGCGAAGATCGGGTGGAACATCCGCTCGGGATGCCGCTCCAGGTGGCGGAAGATGGTGATGTAGCGGGCGTAGCCGATCTTCTCTGACAGGTAGGTGGCATAGAAGACGAACTTGGGCCGGAAGTAGGTGTACTTCTTCACCTTGGTCAGGAACGACAGGTCCACGCCGACGCCGAAGTCCTTGAGGCTGTCGTTGATGAATCCGGCGTGCCGCGCCTCGTCGCGCGTCATCAGGCTGAACAGCTCGTGCACGTCGCCATGGGTAATGCGCTTCTTGATCTCGGCATACAGCACGCAGCCGCTGAACTCGGCGGTGACGGAGCTGACGAGGAACTCCAGGAACTCCGCGCGCAGCGCCGGCTCCATGGTGGACAGGTCCACGTCGAACCGCGCGTCGCGGATGAAGTGGCCGCGGTTCGGGTCCGCCCGCATCTCGGCGATCAGCGCGTTCCACTCCGTGCGGACGCCGCTCACGTCAATGCGCTCCATGGCGGCGAAGTCGGTGGTGTAGAAGCGCGGGCTGAGGACGGTGTCCTCCTGCGCCATGCGGGTGCCCTCGTTCATCGTCTTCGACGTGAGGGCCTTCGCATCGGCGGACTGGTCGAGCGTCGTGGACATCAGTGCGTCTCCTTCGGCAGGAAGCCGACTTCATAGAGTTCCGTCAGTTCAAACATCCCGGCAACCCCGGCCCACCAGCGCGCCAGGGCGCCGCCGCGGATGACGGTCGCGGTGCAGCGCAGCACGCGATGCTCGCCGAAGCCCACGTCCGCCGGGGCGCCGTGGACCACGACGCTGTCCCCGGGCCGGATGTCGCCGCCGTCCGGCACGGCGTGGGCGTGGAAGCTCAGCGGCGTCTGCTCGATGTCCACGTCGCAGGGGACCGTGACGGTCTCGCCGCCCAGCAGCCAGCTCATAGCGGCGCCCCCGCGGCCTGCTCGACATATGGCCCAACCTTGAGGAGGCGGGCGAACACGGCGGTGTTCAGGCTGCCGAACGCCCCCAGCTCCACATGCCGGCCCGTCTCCGCATCGTCCAGACTCAGCCGCCCGTCGCTCCAGGCCGTCAGGCGGAAGGGCGCGACGCCGCCGATGCCCTCGCTGCGACGCGCCCGGGCCAGGCCGCGCATGGTGGCGCGGATGAAGCCCTGCTCGCCTTGCAGCACGTCCACGGTCTGCCCGGTCCCGGTGTCCGTCACGACGACGGCGCCATCCGCCCGGTCGGCAAAGCGCAGGTCCCGGGCAGCGACGACCGACCCGGACACCTCCACCACGTCAGGGCCGAGGATGCTCCCGGCCGTGGCGCCGGCCAGGGCTAGGCCGATCATCGCGAAGACGACCCGCTGCGGCCAGCGGCGTTGAACAGGATCGGGCACGGCGTCTCCTCCGGTCTGCCAGGCGGTTCCCGCCTGATTGTCTTATGCGGCGACCGGCGCCTCTGCGCCGGCACCGGGGTGGTCCTGCTGCGCCAGGACGGGCGCCGGCATGTCCGCCGAGACCGCAAGCGCACGCCCCAGGATGCGGCCGACATGGGCCACGTCCGGGATGGCGCGCAGCGACGGCTCGGCCCGCGCCATGCGCCAAGGCCGCGCGTGCGGCCAGAGCATGAGGTAAGCTAGCCGGTCATTGCCGCGCAGCGAAAGGCAGATATCACCGATTCCTGCTTTTCCATCCCGCAGCGCCGCCGATTCCAGCTTGGCGAAGGGCAGGTTCATCGTCATCGGCACCACCAGGCCCATCTGGATCACGACGCGCTTGCTGGTGATCGAATAGACCGTGCTGCGCCCGACGCCCCAGGAATACAGCGTCAGCACCACGATCGGCACCAGCCCCATCCCGCCCACCTTCGCCGCGAGGATGGCCAGCTCCGTCGCTGGGGTCCCGTCCATCAGGCCGGACACCACGCACCAGGCCACGATGGCGCCGAAGTAGATCGCCAGCCCGCGTATGCGGAACACCTGCAGCGCCAGGGTGCGCCAGTCCGGCACCCCTTGCCACAGCAGCCGCTCGCCCTCGGGCAGTTGGGACGGCAGGCCCTGCGGGGCCTCGCCGCGGAAGGAGGTCTGACGGGCGCTCATATGATCGGCTCCGAACGCTGGGGGGTTGAGTAGAGGAAGCCGCCGCCGAAGTAGGCCACCAGCTTTTCCTCTTCCAGGATGGTCACGGTCTCGCTGTCGCGCAGGCGCGGCACCTCGTGGAACTGCGCCGCAGTGATGGCGCCGACCTTGATCTGCCGGGTCTTGCGGTTGATGCGGGCATAGTGCTGCGGCAGCAGGACACGGCCGCTGCCGTCGGCCAGCTCCACCTCGAAGTAGCGGATCACCACCTCTGAGCGGTCCACCCAGCTATCCACGACCGTCCCGGCCAGCTTGCCGTCATGGCCATAGACGGTCATGCCCTCGGGGTTCGGGTCCTCGGTGGCGATCCAGAACCTCTGGTGGTTGCGAAGCGGCACGACCTTCGGCAGCTCGTCGTCGAAGGTCACGTCCGGCTTGTCCGAGCGGTTCTGCGCCCAGGCTGCCGGGCCGAGGCCGTCCACCATCGGGTTGCCGGTCGGCACCAGCGGCGCACCGTACCAGGACGCCGTGTGGCGCCCGGCCACGTGCTCCCGGTCCATCTCCGGCGGGCGCGGGGCCAGGAACTTGTGGCCGTCGTGCATGATGAACGCCTTGGCCGGCGGCGGCACCGGGAAGCCCGGGATGACCTCGCCCTTGCGCTCCGTCACCAGCGGGTAGCCTTCCCGCTTGTTCTCCCGCACCAGGTAGAAGATCAGCCCGGCGAAGAATATCCAGAACGCATACAACACGACCTGCGCGACATCGAAGTAGCCAGTGATGGCACCGGTTTGCATGATTTGACCTCTCTAGACCGCTTGTTCTTGTTGGGGCGCGAAGCCCGGCCGGGCTTGCGCCCAGCGGACCAACGGCCCCACGGCGACCAAGGTGCCGAACAGCAGGGCGACCTCGACCAGATAGACGGCGACGTATCCCGTCGCCGGGTTGACCAGCACCGGGCCGAGCGTGCCGGCGTCCGCCAGCGAAGCCACCCCGTCCCGCAGCAGCCCGCCGAACGCCACCGCGGCGCCGGCCGCCGACGCCTGCACGGCGCCCCAGATGCCGAGCGTCACCCCGACCTGCCCGCGCGGAGCCGTCGCCATCGCCGCCGTCAGCGTGCAGTGCGCGAACAGCCCGGCGCCGAAGCCGATGCCGCCCACGCCCAGCGCGAACAGCCCGGCGCTGTCCAGCGGCGCCGCGAAGATGACCGCCGTGAACGCCGCCAGCCCCGCCAAGGCCCCGGACCCCGCCAGGCGATACGGGTCCGCTCCGCGCCGCAGCACCAGGGCGGCCAGCGCGAAGCCGAACAGCCCGCCCACCGCCAGCACCGCCGTCATCGCCGTGGTGGTGCCGACCGGCAGGCGCAGCACCTGGCCGCCATACGGTTCCAGCAGGATGTCCTGCATGGAAAAGGCAACGGTGCCGAAGCCCAGCGCCACCAGCCGGCGCCGGGCCTGCACGCCGCGGTTGAAGCTGCGCCAGGTTTCCACGAACGTCGGCACGGCCCGGTCCCCGCGGGTGGCGGCGGGGTTGCGCGGCTCCTGCTTCCACAGCGCCACGGCGTTCAGCACCATCGTCGCCAGCGCCGCGCCCTGGATCACCTGGATCAGCCGCATCTGGCTGAAATCGTGCAGCAGCGCCCCGAACAGCAGGGCGCTGAACACCATGCCGAGCAGCAGCATCATGCACAGCAGCGCCACCACCGTGGGATGCGTCTCCGGCGGGGACAGGTCGGTCGCCAGCGCCAGCCCCACCGTCTGCGTCGTGTGCAGCCCGGCGCCCACCATCAGGAACGCCAGCGCCGCCGCGGCCTGCCCGACCCAGGGCGCCGCGTTGCTGTCGCCCGACAGCAGGATCAGCGCGAACGGCATGATCGCAAGCCCGCCGAACTGCACCATCGTGCCCATCCACAAATAGGGCACCCGGCGCCAGCCCAGCACGGAGCGGTGCGTGTCCGACTTCCACCCCACCACGGCGCGGAACGGCGCGAACAGCAGGGGCAGCGAGATCATCCCCGCCACCAGCCAGGCCGGCACGCCGAGTTCCACGATCATCACCCGGTTCAGCGTGCCGATCAGCAGCACGACCGCCATGCCGACCGTCACCTGGAACAGCGCCAGGCGCAGCAGCCGCGCCATCGGCAGGGTGTCGGACGCGGCATCGGCGAACGGCATGAAGCCTGTGCCGACGTTGGCCCACTTGCGCCCGGCCTTGGCGTTCAACCGCCGGACGCTGCCGGCCAGGCCCGCGACGGTCCAGCCGGGAGTGCCGCGTCCGCTCATCGCCGCACCAGTTCCAGGGCCTGGGACGTGTAGAAGCCGCTGGCGATCCGCACGGTGCGGACCCGGCGCCAGCCGGCCATCGCCGGGTCGGCCCGCAGCAGGCTGCTAAGCGTGAGATGCCGGACCGGCTCAATGGCCGGGGCGCGGTCGCTGCGCGGGAACAGCTTGCCCGCGGCGTGCATCACCGTCAGCAGCGGCGTGCGCGGCGCGAAGGTGAACAGCACCGCGGTGTCCGCCAGCGCCGCCAGTTGCGCCGTGACGCGCGCCATGTCCGGCGCGCGGTAGTGGATCAGGCTGTCCATGCCGACGATGTAGTTGAAGCGCCCGAGCGCCGGGTCGGTCATGTCTCCCGCGCGCCAGTCAATCCGCAGCCCGGCCGGCATCCGCTCCCGCGCGACGCCCACCAGGGTCGGCGACAGATCTATGGCGACGACCTCCGCCCCGCGCTGCGCCGCCTCGATTGCCAGGGCGCCGGTGCCGCATCCCGCGTCCAGCAGCCGGACGCCGCGCATGTCGGCCGGCATCCACGACATCAGCGTCGCGCGCATCCGGTCGCGCCCGGCCCGCACCGTGGCGCGTATGCCGCTGACCGGCGCATCGGAGGTGAGCCGCGCCCAGGTCGCCGCCGCAGTGCGGTCGAAGTAGGTCTCAAGCTGCCCGCGCCGGGCGAGGTAGGTGGCGCTCATCAGTCGTAGCCCAGCAGGTCGAAGATGTCGCGGTCGCGCAGCGGGTTGCCCATCAGCGGCTCCGTTCCGGCCCACAGGCTGGCGGCGAGGCGCAGGTACTCCAGCTTCACGGCCTCCAGTTCCGGGGAGGACTCCATCTCGAACAGCGTGCTCTTCTTCAGCCGGCTGCGGCGGATCACGTCGAGGTCCGGGAAGTGCGCCAGGCTGGAAAGGCCGGTGGCGTTGTTGTAGCGGTCCACCTGGTCCGTCGCCGCGCTGCGGTTCACGATCACGCCGCCCAGCCGCACGTCGTAGTTCTTCGCCTTGGCCTGGATGGCGGCGACGATGCGGTTCATGGCGAAGATGCTGTCGAAGTCGTTGGCCGTCACGATCAGCGCCCGGTCCGCGTGCTGCAACGGGCTGGCGAAGCCGCCGCACACCACGTCGCCCAGCACGTCGAAGATCACCACATCGGTCTCTTCGAGCAGGTGATGCTCCTTGAGCAGCTTCACCGTCTGGCCCACGACGTAGCCGCCGCAGCCGGTGCCTGCGGGCGGCCCGCCGGCCTCGACGCACATCACGCCGTTGTAGCCGGGGAACACGAAGTCCTCGACCCGCAGCTCCTCGGAATGGAAGTTCACGGCCTCCAGCACATCAATCACCGTTGGGAGCAACTGCTTCGTGAGGGTGAAGGTGCTGTCGTGCTTCGGGTCGCAGCCGATCTGCAGCACGCGCTTGCCCAGCTTGCTGAACGCCGCCGACAGGTTGCTGCTGGTGGTGCTCTTGCCGATGCCGCCCTTGCCATAGACGGCGAACACCTTGGCGGTGCCGATCTTCATCGCCGGGTCAAGCTGCACCTGGACGCTGCCCTCGCCGTCGCCGCGTCCGGAGACCTTGTTCTTCACGGGGTAGGGAAGTGTTGCGACGGTCATGCGGCTATCTCCATGCTGACGCCCTCAAGGCGGTCTTCCAGGTCGTCCCCGGCGCGGCGCAGCGCGTCCAGGGTGGCGGCGTCGGGCTGCCAATAGTTGCGCTCGGTCGCCTCGATCAGACGGTTCACCAGCTTGGCCGACGCCTTGGGGTTCAGGGCGGCGATGCGCTCGCGCATCTCGTCGTCCAGCGCGTAGGTCTCGGCCAGTTGCTGATAGACCCAGGGCGACACCTCGCCGGTGGTGGCGGACCAGCCGAGCGTATTGGTCACATGCGCCTCGATCTCGCGCACGCCCTCGTAGCCGTGCTTGAGCAGGCCCTCGTACCACTTCGGGTTCAACGCCCGGGTGCGGGTTTCCAAGGACACCTGCTCGGACAGGGAGCGCACGGTGCCGTCGCCGCGGGTCTGGTCGCCGATATACACGCTGGCCGCGACGCCGCCGCGGGCCTGGCGCACGGCGCGGGTGATGCCGCCCAGCGTGTCGAAGTAGTGGTCCACCGTCGTCACGCCGAGTTCGATGCTGTCCAGGTTCTGGTAGGTCACGTCCACGCTGCCCAGCACATGCGTCAGCAGCGCCGCCTGGCGCTCCGGACGGCCGGTGACGCCGTAGGCAAAGCCCTTGCGGGCGACGTAGGCGTCGGCCAGCTCGTCCTCGTCCTCCCAGACGCCCGCGCCGACCATGCTGTTGACGTTGGCGCCATAGGCCCCGTCGGCGTTGCCGAACACCCGCAGCGCCGCCTGCTCCAGGTCGCCGCCATGCGCCGCCATGAAGGCCAGGGCGTGCTTGCGGATGAAGTTGTCCTCCGGCGCCTCGTCGGCCTGCGCCGCCAGCAGCGCCGCTTCGGCCAGCAGCTTGGTCTGCAGGGGCAGCAGGTCGCGGAAGATGCCGGACAGGGTGATGACGACATCCACACGCGGGCGGCCCAGCTCTCCCAGCGTCAGCAGCCGCGCGCCGGTCAGGCGGCCGTAGCTGTCGAAGCGCGGGGCGGCGCCCATCAGCCACAGCGCCTGGGCAATCGGCCCGCCCTCGGTCTTGAGGTTGTCGGTGCCCCACAGCACCATTGCGACGGTTTCCGGCAGGCCCTTGCCGTCCTGCAGGTGCCGGGCCAGCAGCCGGTCGGCCTGGCGGGCGCCGTCCTGCACCGCGAATGCGCTGGGCAGGCGGAAGGGGTCGAAGCCGTGCAGGTTGCGGCCCGTGGGCAGCACCTCGGTCGTACGCAGCAGGTCGCCGCCCGGCGCCGGGCGTATATAGCCGCCATCCAGCGCATGGACGATTGCCGGCAGCTCATGGTCGGTCGCCAGCAGCAGGTCCAGCCGCGCCCGCTCCACCGGCTCCGTCACGCGGGCGGCGTCCAGCATCTCCGCGCGCTCATCGGCGTTGGGCGGCATGCCGATGACGTGCAGGCCGTGCGGGATCAAGGTGTACTCCAGCTCCAGCAAGGCGGCACCCAGCCGGTCTATCTCCGGCACCGCGTCCGTCCAGGCCGGCTCCGCCGCCGCCAGGTCCACCGCGGCGGCCTGCGCCTGCACCAGCGCCGCCATCTCGGCCCGCTGGCCCGCGTCGGTGTCCGGCTCCATCGCGCGCCAGCGGTCCAGCGACGACTTCAGGTCCAGCAGCCCGCGATACAGCCCGGCGTGCGCCACCGGCGGCGTCAGATAGCTGATGAGCACCGCGTTGGCCCGGCGCTTGGCGATCATGCCCTCGCTCGGGTTGTTGGAGGCATACAGGTTGAAGTTCGGCAGGTGCCCGATCAGCCGGTCCGGCCAGCACTCGGCGGACAGGCCGGCCTGCTTGCCGGGCATGAACTCCAAGGCGCCGTGCGTGCCGAAGTGCAGCACGGCATGGGCGCCGAAGTCCTCGCTGATGTAGCGGTAGAACGCCGCGAACGCATGGGTCGGCGCGAACCCCCGTTCGAACAGCAGCCGCATCGGGTCGCCCTCGTAGCCAAAGGCGGGCTGCAAGCCGACGAACACATTTCCAAAGTGCTTGCCCAGCACGAAAATGCCGGTGCCGTCCGCCTGGGCGCGACCCGGCGCCGGCCCCCAGCTCCGCTCGATCTCGGCCAGCCACGGCTGGCCGCGCACATGGGCGTCCACCGGGATGCGGACCGCCACGTTGGCGTCGGTGCCGTGGCGCGCGGCGTTGCCGATTGTGACCTGCTCCCGCAAGTCCTCCACCGTCTCCGGCACCTCGACGGTGTATCCGGCGTCGCGCAGCGCGCCGAGCATGTTGTGCAGCGAGTTGAACACCGCGAGGTAGGCCGCCGTCCCGGTCGCCCCGGCGTTGGGCGGGAAGTTGAACAGCACCGCCGCGACCTTGCGATTGGCCCGCGCCGAGCGCCGCAGCGCCACCAGCCGGGACACCCGCAGCGCCAGCATCGCCGCGCGCTCGGGATGCGGGACCATGTCGCGCGTGCAGGTCTTGCCGTCGCAGCCGGCGCAGGGGTTGGCGGTCTGGGCGCGTCCGCAGCGCCCGCCGAAGGTCATCGGCGCCATGCCGCCATCCAGCTCCGGCAGCGCGACCATCATCGTCGCCTCGACCGGCAGCAGGCCGCGCGGGTCGGACTGCCACTGGTCCAGCGTCTGGAACTCGACGGGGTGCGCGGTGACGTAGGGCACGTCCAGCGCCGCCAGGATCGTCTCGGCGGCGCGGCTGTCGTTGTAGGCGGGGCCGCCGACCAGGCTGAACCCCGTGAGCGACACCACGGCGTCCACCGCCGGCACGCCGTCGCGCATGAAGAACCGCTCGATGGCCGGGCGCGCGTCGAGGCCGCTGGCGAACGCCGGCACGACGCGCAGGCCGCGCGCCTCCAGGGCGGCGATCACGCCGTCATAGTGCGCCGCGTTGCCGCTGATGAGGTAGGAGCGCAGCAGCAGCAGTCCCACGGTGCCGGCCAGGCCGCCGCGCGGCAACTGGTCCAGGTGCTCCACGACCCGGCCCGGCGCATGCGGGTGATACAGCCCGACATCCGGATATTCGACCGGCGCCGCCGCCGGCACCTTGCCGGCGAAGCCGCGGCGCTCGCCGCTGGCGTAGCGTCCGACCAGCATACGCACCAGGTTGGCCAGGTTCTCATCGGACCCGGCCAGCCAGTACTGCAGCGCCAGGAAGTAGGTCCGCACGTCCTGCGCAGTGCCGGGGATGAAGCGCATCAGCTTCGGCAGGCGCCGCAGCATCTTCATCTGGTCCTTGCCGCTGGACGCCGCGCCGGGCTTGCCGCCGCCGCGCAGCCGCTTGAGCATCGCAAGCGCCCCCTTGGCCTCCTGCGACATGTCGAAGCGGCCGAGCTTGGTCAGCTTCGTCACCTCGCCTGCGGACATGCAGCACAGCATGGCGTCGCAGCCGTCGCGCCTGGCCTGCAGCGCCGGCAGGACCGGGCGGATGTGGTCCTCCAGGAACAGCATGGTGGCGATCACGATGTCGCCGGTGGCGATGTCGGCGTTGCAGGCCGCAAGGGCCTCCGCATCGCCGCCCCACTCGTCGGCGGCATGGACGACGACGCTCAGGCCGGGGTTCTCCTGCGCCAGCACCGCCTCGGCGCGCGCGACGGCGCCGCTCAGATGGCTGTCCATCGTCACGATCACGACGCGCAGGCTGGAGGGCGATGAAGCTTCCATCTCAGCGGCCGAAATGCGCTTTTGCATCGTAGAGCGTCTCCACCGTGATGATTGCCACGCCTTGCTCCTGGGCGAACCGTTCCGTGTTGCGGCGTGCCTTGCCGCGGACGAAGAACGGTATCTTGCCCAGTTCCTTGTCGGCCTCCGCCGCCCAACTGATCGGGGCCGGCGCCGCAGGCTCGGGCGCGCGGGCCTGTTCCGTCGCGCCGAGGTGGCTGGGCGCCGCGTCGCCGCCGAACTCGAAATCGCCGCGGAACATGCCGACCAGGTGCTCCTCCAGCCCCATCATCAGGGGGTGGACCCAGGTGTCGAACAGCACGTTCGCACCCTCCCAGCCCATCTGCGGCGCGTAGCGGGCGGGGAAGTCCTGCACATGGACGGGGGCGGAGATCACGGCGCAGGGCACGCCCAGGCGCTTGGCGATGTGCCGCTCCATCTGGGTGCCGAGCACCAGTTCCGGCTGCAGGGCGGTCACGGCGGCTTCCACTTCCAGGTAGTCGTCGGCGATCAGCGCCTCGATGCCGTACAGCTTGGCGGCGGCGCGCATCTCGCGGCCGAATTCGCGGCTGTAGGTGCCCAGGCCCACGACGGTGAAGCCGAACTCCTCGTGCGCCACGCGGGCGGCGGCGATGGCGTGGGTGGCGTCGCCGAACACGAACACCCGCTTGCCCGTGAGATAGTTGCTGTCCACCGAGCGGGAGTACCAGGGCAGGCGCGACGGCGCCCCGGCCAGGGCGGGCGCCGGGTCCACGCCGGCCAGCGCCGCCACCTCCTGCACGAACTCGCGGGTCGCGCCGATGCCGATGGGCACGACCTTGGTGCTGGGCTGGCCGAAGGTGCGCTGCAGCCACGCCGCGGCGGTGCCGGCGACCTCGGGATACAGCACCACGTTGAAGTCGGCGTCGCCCAAGCGCGCCAGGTCCGCCGGAGTCGCACCCGCGGGGGCCGACACGTTCACGTCCACGCCCAACTGCGCCAGCAAACGGGTGACCTCAACCACGTCGTCGCGGTGGCGGAAGCCCAGCGCCGTCGCGCCCAGCACGTTGGCACGCGGACGGGTGCCGCGCTCGCGCCCCACCTTCGACAGAGCCGCGCCCGGTGCCGGGGCATTTGGCCCGGCGCAGGCGCGGACGATCTGGTAGAAGGTCTCCGCCGCGCCCCAGTTCTCCTTTTTCTGATAGGCCGGCAGCTCCACCGCCACGACCGGCACCGGCAGGTGCAGCGCGCGGGCGAGGCCGCCCGGATCGTCCTGGATCAGCTCCGCCGTGCAGCTTGCGCCCACCAGCATCAGGTCGGGCTTGAACCGCTCATAGGCGTCGCGCGCCGCGCTCTTGAACAGCTCCGCCGTGTCGCCGCCGAGGTCGCGCGCCTGGAACGTCGTGTAGGTCACGGGCGGGCGGGTCTGCCGGCGCTCGATCATCGTGAACAGCAGGTCGGCGTAGGTGTCGCCCTGCGGCGCGTGCAGCACGTAGTGGACGCCCTGCATCGCCGCGGCGACCCGCATCGCGCCGACATGCGGCGGGCCTTCATATGTCCAAAGGGTCAGTTGCATCCCCTAAACCCTCAGCTTCATGCGGCGCACCAAGGGCCGCGCGAACAGCTCGGCGAGGTCCGCCGCCTGGTCGTAGCCCTGGATCGGGGTGAACAGCAGCTCGATGGACCACTTGGTTCCGATGCCCTCGGCCTCCAGCGGGTTGGCCAGGCCCAGGCCGCACACCACCAGGTCCGGGCGGGCGGCGCGGGCGCGGTCCAACTGGCGGTCCACGTCCTGGCCCTCGCTCAGCGCGGTGCCGGCGGGCAGCAGCGCCAGCTCCTCGGCCATGTGCGTGCGGTGCAGGTAGGGCGTGCCGACCTCGACCAGGCGCATCCCAAGCTCACGGGCCAGCACGCGGGCCAGCGGTATCTCAAGCTGGCTGTCGGGGAAGAAGAACACGGATTTGCCGGCAAGCTCGGCGCGGTGCCGGGCCATGCCGGCCTCGGCGCGGGCGCGCGGCGCGGCGATGGCCGACTCGAAGCGGGCGGGCGCCACTCCGAACGCATCGGCGGCGGCGCGCAGCCAGGCCGTCGTGCCCTCGGCGCCCAGCGGGAACGGCGCCGGCAGGCGAACCGCGCCCCGTGCCTCCAGCGCGCGGGCGGTGTCGGCCAGGAAGGGCTGCGCCAGCAGATACACCGTGCCCGGCCCCACCGCCGGCAGGTCAATGCCGCTGCGGGGCGGCAGGAAGCGCACGTCGTCCACGCCCATCGCCAGCAGCAGGCGGCGGAACTGGTCCTCCACCACATCGGCCAGCGCGCCCACGATCAATAGCGAGCGCGGCGCGGCAGCGGCCTCGCGCGGCAGGATCGGCACCAGGGCGGCGAGGCAGGCGTCCTCGCCTTGGGTGAACGTCGTCTCGATGCCGCTACCGCTGTAGTTCAGCACACGCACCTGCGGCATGTGCTGCGCCGACAGCCGCTCGGCGGCGCGGGACAGGTCCAGCTTGATGACCTCGCTCGGACAGGACCCCACCAGGAACAGCAGCCGGATGTCCGGGCGGCGGTCGAGCAATTGCGTCACCACGCGGTCCAGCTCGTCGTTGGCGTCGGACAGCCCGGCCAGGTCGCGCTCGTCTATGATGGCGGTGGCGAAGCGCGGCTCGGCGAAGATCATCACCCCGGCCGCCGACTGGATCAGGTGGGCGCAGGTGCGCGACCCCACCACCAGGAAGAAGGCGTCCTGTATCTTGCGGTGCAGCCAGATGATGCCGGTCAGGCCGCAGAACACCTCGCGCTGGCCGCGCTCCCGCAGCACGGGCGCATCGGTGCAGCCCGGGGACGCGGTCAGTGCGGCGCTCAAGAGGACAGGCCCACGCCGGCGGGCACGGCCCAGGCCGCGGGCTGCTTGCGGGCGGCGCGCAGCTTGACGATGAACTGCGCGGCGTTGACGACGTAGGACGCATAGGCCGCCAGCGCCAGCCACATCAGCCGCTTGGCGTCCACCTGGCCCGACACCAGGCCGACCAGGTAGGCCGTGTGCAGCACCAGCACCAGCATGCTGACCACGTCCTCCCAGTAGAACGCCGGGGCGAACAGGTAGCGGCCGAACACCTCCCGCTCCCAGATCGAGCCGGTGACCATGATGAGATACAGGAAGAAGGTCTTGGCCACGACGGAGGCAATCGCCGCCCCCTCCCCGGCGCCGGTCTGCAAATAGCGCGCGACCAGGAACAGGCTGACGAGGAACACCAGGAACTGCACCGGCGCCAGCACGCCCTGCACGACCGTCCAAGGCGAGGCGTCGCGGCGGACGCGCTCCTCGGGCGTGTACAATGCGCGTTGCTGTACCGGCGTGTGCATGATACCGCGCCCAGCGGTGCCGCCCCATGGGCTGCAATCGAACTGGTCAAGCGCCCGGCTAATCAATTGCGTAAACATAGCTTGACAACACCTCCCGTGAGCGGTGCGGTGCCTTCCGTGCTGCCGGTCACTTTTCCGGGATCACGCGAACCGCCGCCTATTGTGAGCCACGCCTTGCCTGCCTGGCCGTCCGACCCCCTGGGGACCGTCAACTGTCAGGACGCTAAAACGTCGCAGGGCCGAGTGTCAAGCGCGCGTTACGTAAATGAAGGTTGACACAATGGGGCGCAAAGCCCCAAGGTTTGGGGGAAGCACGAGATGAGGCAGATGGTCCCAGCGTTCGCCATGCAGGAAGTCCGGTCGGAAGGCGACGCGCTAGGTGCCGCCCGCCAGCAGGGCCTGCGCGTCCGCGACCAGCGACGCAGGGCGATCCTGACGCGCACGGTGCAGCTCGACGTGATCCCCCGCCTGCTGACGGCGCACAACGCGCCGTTGCAGGCGCCCAGCCTGGCCGTCGCGCCCGCCCATGTGCTGGAGCTGGTGCAGCTCGTGCTGTCGCGCGGCGAGCCGGCTGCCATCGCCTACGTGGAGGCCATGCGCGACGGCGGCGCCGGCGCCGAGGCGATCTACCTCGACCTGCTCGCCCCTGCCGCCCGCCGCCTGGGCGTCATGTGGGAGGAGGACACCTGCGACTTCACCGAGGTCACGGTCGGCCTGTGGCGCCTGCAAAGCGCGATGCGGGAACTCAGCCCTTCCTTCCTGGACCAGCGCACCGGCCGCACCGACGGCGCCCGCATCCTGCTGGTGCCGCTGCCCGGCGAGAGCTACACCTTCGGCCTCTCCATGGTCTATGAGTTCTTCCGCCGCGCCGGCTGGAACGCCTGGAGCGGCCCGGTTCGCGACAGCGCCGAGCTGGCCGCCATGGTGCGCGCCGAGCGGGTAGACGTCGTCGGATTCTCGCTGTCGTGCGACGAGCGGCTGGAGTCGGTCTATTCCGAGATACGCGCCGTGCGCCGCGCCTCGCTCAACCCCGGCATCGCCATCATGGTCGGCGGCCCCCCGTTTGCCGGCAACCCCCTGCTCGCGGCGCAGCTTGGCGCGGACGGCACGGCGACCGACGGGCGCCAGGCCGTGGCGCAAGCGCAGGAGCTGGTCGAAGACAGCCAGGCGCGAGGGTGACGGCAGCCCCCGCACGGCATCGGGCGCAGCCATCCCACCCCGGCCGAGACGGCCACAGCATCCCTGCGCGCCCCCGGCGTGCGGCGGCCGTATAAAGGAGGGGCCGCGCCGTGCATGTGGGGATTTCCGCGCTCGTGAAGACATTCGTATCGCCGCAGACTTCGCTCGGCGGCCTCGACGCGGCAGCCGCCGCAACGCTGATCGGCGCGGCGTCGGACATCACGCTGGTGCTGGACGGCGCCGGGGTGATCCGGGACACGGCGTTCCAGAGCGGCCAGTTGATGGACGACCTGCCGGACAGCGCCGGCTGGGTCGGACAGCCCCTAGAGGCGACGGTGGCGCCCGACAGCCGCGCCAAGATCGCCGCCCTGCTGCACGACGCCCAGGCGCAGTCCGAGCCGCGGTGGCGGCACGTCAACCACCTGGCCCCGGACGGGCACAGCGTCCCGGTGATGTACTGCGGCGTCCAGGTCGGCGGCGATGGCCGCGTGGTGGCGTTCGGGCGCGACCTGCGCGCCATGTCCGCCCTGCAGCAGCGCCTGATGAACGCGCGGCAGGGCATGGAGCGCGACTACGCCCGGCTGCGCGACGTGGAGATGCGCTACCGCCTGCTGTTCCAGTTGTCGTCCGAGGCGGTGCTGATCTTGGACCCCGCCAAGGGCCGAGTGACGGAGGCGAACCCGGCCGCCAAGGCGCTGTGCGGCAGCGGCGCCGCCGACGTGACCGGACGCGCCCTGGCGGACCTGTTCGACCACGCCACCCTGCCCGCCATGCAGGCCGGGATGGACGCCGTGCGCTCCGGCGGCCGGGCCGAAGACGTGTCGGCCCGGCTGGCCGGGGAGGACGGCCGCGCGGTCACGCTCCGCATGTCGGTGTTCCGGCAGGAGAACGCGGCGCTGGTGCTGATGCGGATGGTGCCGGCGCAGGCCATCCTGATCGGCGCCCGCCTGCCGCACCCCAAGCTGACGCTGCTGCGCGCCGTCGAGAGCGCGCCCGACGCCTATGTCGTGACCGACGACGACGGCGACATCATTACCGCCAACGCCGCCTTCCTGGAGCTGGTGCAGCTCATGCACGAGGACGAGGCGGTGGGCCAGCCGCTCGACCGCTGGGTGGGCGAGAGCGGCGTGGACCTCAGCGTGCTGACGGCGAACCTCCGCAGCCGCGGCGCCGTGCGGTTCTTCAGCACCACCATGCACGGCGAGCACGGCGCGTCCGCCCAGGTCGAGGTCTCCGCCGTCGCGGTGCCCGGCGAGGGCCGGATGGCGCTGGGCTACGCCATACGCAACGTGAGCAGCCGCCTGAACATCGGCTTGCAGGCCGCCCCCGTGCAGCCCGGCGCCGCCACCCGCGCCGGCAAGGCCCTGCCGCGCTCGGTCGAGCAACTGACGGAGCTGATCGGCCGCGTGTCGTTGAAGGACCTGGTGCGGGAGAGCACCGAGGTGATCGAGCGACTGGCCATCGAGGCCGCGCTTGAGCTGACCGGGGACAACCGGGCGTCGGCGGCCGAGATGCTCGGGCTGAGCCGGCAGAGCCTGTACGTGAAGCTGCGCCGCTACGGCATCGGCGACCTGACCGGGGCGGATGCGGAGTGAGCGGCGCCACTCTTCCTGCGCCCGCCGCCGCAGGCCACCCCCCCGTCGCAGGCCGCATGGAGTGGCGCGCGGTCGCGGAACTGCTGCACCCCATCACCTGGTTCGCGCCGATGTGGGCGTTCGGCTGCGGCGTCGTGTCATCCGGCGTGTCCCTGTCCGACCGCTGGCCGCTGGCGCTGGCCGGCGCCGTGCTGGCGGGTCCGTTGGTCTGCGCCACCAGCCAGGCCGCCAACGATTGGTACGACCGGCACGTGGACGCGATCAACGAGCCGGACCGTCCCATCCCGTCTGGACGCATCCCCGGGCGCCGCGGCCTGCATATCGCCATCGTGTGGACCGTGCTGTCCCTGCTGGTCGCGGCGGCGCTGGGCCGCTGGGCGTTCGGCGCGGCGCTGGTCGGCATGGCGCTGGCCTGGGCCTACAGCGCCCCTCCGCTGCGGCTGAAGCGCAATGGCTGGCTGGGCAACGCGGCGTGCGGCGCCTGCTACGAGGGGCTGCCCTGGTTCACCGGCGCCGCCGTCATGGCGGGCACGCTGCCGGACTGGCGCATCATCGCCCTGGCCGCGACCTACAGCGTGGGCGCGCACGGGATTATGACGCTCAACGATTTCAAGTCGGTCGAGGGCGACAAGCAAACCGGGATCAACAGCCTGCCGGTGTTGCTGGGCGTGGACCGCGCGGCGACGCTGGCGTGCTGGGTGATGGCGCTGCCGCAGGCGCTGGTGATCGCGCTGCTGCTGCGCTGGGGCCATCCCTACTACGCCTGCGTGATCGTGCTGCTGCTGGCGGCGCAGGCCGTCCTGATGCAGCGCTTCGTGGCGGCGCCGCGGCGGCTGGCGCCCTGGTACAACGGCACCGGCACCACGCTGTATGTCGCCGGCATGTTGTTCAGCGCCTTCGCGCTGCGGGCGGGGATGTGATGGCGGTCCCCGCGTCCATCGGCTGGCTCGGGATCGTGCGGCTGGGCCTGGTTCAGGCGTCGCTCGGGTCCATCGTAGTGCTGACGACCTCCACGCTCAACCGCGTCATGGTGGTGGAGCTGGCGCTGCCGGCCATCATCCCCGGCGTGCTGGTCGCCTTGCACTATGCCGTGCAGGTCCTGCGGCCCCGGCTGGGCTACGGCTCGGACGTGGGCGGTCGGCGCACGCCCTGGATCGTGGGCGGCATGGCGGCGCTGGCCTTGGGCGGCGCGGGCGCCGCGGCGGCGACGGCGCTGATGGCGGCGCACCTGCTGGCCGGGCTGGCGCTGGCGCTGCTGGCCTTCACCCTCGTTGGCCTGGGCGTCGGCGCCGCCGGCACGGCGCTGCTGACCCTGCTGGCCAAGCGCGTCGCCCCCAACCGGCGCGGCCCGGCGGCCACGGTCGTCTGGACCATGATGATCGCCGGCATCGTCGTCACCTCGATCACCGCCGGCAAGCTGCTGGACCCGTTCTCGCCGGAGCGGATGATGGCCGTTGTCGCCGCCGTGTCCGTGCTGGGTCTGCTGGTGTCCACGCTCGCGGTGTGGGGCATGGAGGGCCGGGCCGCCCCCTCCCCGGCCGCCGCCGCCGCCGCTGTGCATCAGCCCTTCATGTCCGCGCTGCGCGACGTGTGGGCGGAGCCGCAGGCGCGGCGCTTCGCGGTGTTCGTGTTCGTGTCCATGCTGGCCTACAGCGCGCAGGAGCTGGTGCTGGAGCCGTTCGCCGGCGCGGTATTCGCGCTGACGCCGGGCCGCAGCACGGGGCTGACGGGCCTGCACCATGCGGGCGTGCTGGGCGGCATGGGGCTGGTGGCGGCGGGCGGCCTGCTCGGGCTGGGTGCGATGCGCACCTGGACGGTGGGCGGCTGCCTGGGTTCCGCCGCGGCGGCGTTGGCGTTGGCGACCTGCGCGCTGGGCGGGCCGGAGACGGTGATGCGCGCCATCGTGGTGGTGCTGGGCGTCGCCAACGGCGCGTTCGCGGTGTCGGCCATCGGCGCGATGATGGGGCTGGCGGGCCAGGGGCGCGCGTCGCGTGAGGGCACGCGGATGGGGTTGTGGGGCGCGGCGCAGGCGTTGGCCTTCGGCGCGGGCGGCCTGCTGGGCACCGGCGCCAGCGACGTGGCCCGCGCCGTGCTGGGCGCTCCGGCCCCGGCGTATGCCGCGGTGTTCGTGGCGGAGGCGGCGGTGTTCCTGCTGGCGGCGCGTCTCGCCGCCGGGGTGTTCGGGCAAGCGAGGCGCGCGCCGTCCGGCGCGGCGCAGGCGGCATGATGGCCAATCTGACGGAGAGCATGATGACCGAGACATTCGACGCCGTCGTGGTCGGCGGCGGACCTGCAGGGGCGACGGCGGCGGCGGACCTGGCGCGCAACGGGCGCAGCGTGCTGCTGCTGGACCGCGGCGGGCGCATCAAGCCCTGCGGCGGCGCTATCCCTCCGGTCTGCGTACGCGAGTTCGGCATCCCCGACAGCCAGATCGTCGCCCGCGCCACCGGCGCCCGTATCGTGTCGCCGACCGCCAAGGAGGCCGACATGCCGATTACCGGCGGCTACGTCGGGATGGTGGACCGGGAAGGTTTCGACGAGTACCTGCGGGAGCGTGCCGGCGGCGCCGGGGCGACGCGCCGCACCGGCACGTTCGAGCGGGTCGGGCGCGACCCGGACGGCGTTGCGGTCGTCCACTACGCCACGCCGGACGGCCCCGGCCAGGTGCGCGCCCGCGCCATCATCGGCGCGGACGGCGCCAAGTCGAACGTCGCCAAGCAGTGCGTGAAGGGCTGGGAGCGCATCCGCTACGTCTTCGCCTACCACGAGATCGTCCGCGCCCCGAAGGACCCGGCGGCCTTCGACCTGAATCGCTGCGACGTCTATTACCAGGGCACCCTGTCCCCGGACTTCTACGCTTGGATCTTTCCGCACGGGGACACCATGAGCATCGGCACCGGGTCGGCGAAGAAGGGTTTCGGCCTGCGCCCGGCCATCGGCGCGCTTCGCAAGGCCGCCGGACTCGATGGGCTGGAGACCATCCGACGGGAGGGGGCGCCGATCCCGCTGCGCCCGATGCGCCGCTGGGACAACGGGCGCGACGTGGTGCTGGCCGGGGACGCCGCGGGCGTCGTGGCGCCCGCGTCCGGCGAGGGCATCTACTACGCCATGCTCGGCGGGCGCCTGGCGGCCGAGGCCGTGGAGGCGCTGCACGCCACCGGCGACGTGCGCAGCCTCAAGCTGGCGCGCAAGCGGTTCATGAAGGCGCACGGCACGGTTTTCATGGTGCTCGGGGTGATGCAGTGGTTCTGGTACTCGTCGGACAAGCGGCGGGAGAAGTTCGTGCATATGTGCCGTGACCCGGACGTGCAGCGCCTGACCTGGGAATCCTACATGAACAAGAAGCTCGTGCGCCGGGACCCGATGGCGCATGTGCGGATTTTCCTGAAAGACACGGCGCAGTTGCTCGGCCTTGCGCGGGCGTGATCCGGGGATGGCCGGCGCCGCTCCGCAACCCGGTCGTCATCGCGGCGCTGGCGGCGGTTGCGGTCGCCGGGCTGGGCGCCTCGGCAACCGATGTGGGGCCGTGGGACCAGGGGCTTCGCAAGCCGTCCTGGCAGCCGCCGGACCTGCTGTTCGGGCCGGTCTGGACCACGCTGTATGCGATGATCGCCATTGCCGGGGTGAAGGCGTGGCGCGCGGCCGAGGGCCGGAGGGCGCGCGAGCGCATCCTGGTGCTGTTCGCCGCCAACGCGCTGCTGAACGTGCTGTGGAGCGAGCTGTTCTTCGGCCTGCACCGTCCGGACTGGGCGCTGCTGGAGACGGTGGTGTTCTGGCTGTCCATCATCGTGTTGATCGCCGCAGTGTGGCCTTTGTCACGCACGGCGGCGTGGCTGCTGGCGCCATATCTCGCGTGGGTGACGTTCGCCAGCGCGCTGAACCTGGCCGTGGTGCGGCTGAACGCCCCGTTCGGGGCCTGAACGACGAATGCAGTGGCGCGGACCAACGCGCCGGGATGGGGAAGCAGGCATGGACATGATGACTGAGCTGGGCGCCGTGACGGCCTGCACGCGCAACACGGCCCCGGCACCTGCCGCGCCCCGCGTGCGGACCCACACGCACGGCCTGCCGCTGCGCGTCGGCACCCGGGCTTCGCCGCTGGCGCTGGTGCAGACGCGCGCCTTCCTGGGCTTGCTGAGCCGGTTCTGCCCGGTGCTGCGCGGCATGGACGTGTTCCAGGAGCACGCGATCCGCACCACCGGCGACGCGACGCAGGCCACCGGGGAGCGGCTGGCCGACATCGGCGGCAAGGGGCTGTTCAGCAAGGAAATCCACGAGGCGCTGCTCGACTGCCGCATAGACTTCGCCGTCCACAGCCTGAAGGACCTGGAGACGGAGCTGCCGCCCGGCATCGCCCTGGCCTGCGTCCTGAAGCGCGAGGACCCGCGCGATGCGCTGATCCTGGGCACCGACTGCATGATCCCTGGGGGCGACAACCCCTATGCCACGCTGCCGCACGGCGCGGTCATCGGCAGCAGCAGCACCCGGCGCGCGGCGCAGTTGCTGCACGCGCGGCCGGACCTGCAAATCCAGAACATACGCGGCAACGTGCACGGGCGGCTGGACAAGGTGAAGCGCGGGGACTACGCCGCCAGCTTGCTGGCGCTGGCAGGGATGCGTCGGCTGGGGCTGGAGGATGAGGCGTCGGTGGTGATCCATCCCGAGGTGATGGTGCCCTCGGCCTGCCAGGGCATCGTCGGCATCACGGTGCGCGCCGGGGACGTGGCGATCCAGAACCTGCTGGGCGCCATCGAGGACAAGCCGGCGCGGGTGATGGCCACTGCGGAGCGTGCGCTGCTGGGCGCGCTGGACGGGTCGTGCCGCACGCCCATCGGCGGGCACGCGCAGTTGTTGCGGGACGGGCGGATGCGGCTGACGGGCCTGGTGGCGCGGACGGACGGCAGCTTCGTGCTGAAGCGGCATTTGGACTGCTTGCAGGCGGACGCGGAGCGGGCCGGCCTGGCGCTGGGCGACGAGTTGCGGGCCGACAGCCCAAGGGACATCTTCGCGTAAGCTCCCTCCTCCTCCGGGAGAGGGCCGGGGTGAGGAAAGGGCCGCACGCCCAGGCTCCGGCCCAGGCCGGACCCGCTTGCGCTGGGTAGGAGCCGATGCTTGCCGCTTCCCTCACCCCGGCCCTCAGGGTGATCGCATTTGGATTTTGGTTGACGAGTAGGTTGGCTGTTGTGGTGGCGTGGGGTGGTGTCTGCCATTGGGGGCGTGTGACTTGCGCCCATGGAGGACTGCTTGGAGCCGTTTGCTGCGTG
>JAABUK010001984.1_pt1 | contig 37572 bp, 31 predicted proteins | sample 5559141 | NCBI WGS metagenome assembly JAABUK01 (sample SAMN10711869, study PRJNA513367) | rock metagenome | isolation source: Antarctica rocks | place: Antarctica: Victoria Land, Pudding Butte nord | collected 2016-01-03 | reverse complement strand
GGGGGGCGCGCTGGCGACACAAGAACGTCCGGGCGATGGCCGCCCTGATCTGCTGCCGCCAGACTGACCAATGGGAGCTGTTCTGGAAGCGAGCAGCGTGAAACCCAAGATTCCCTGGTTACACCCGTCATCGGGCATCGGTCGGCTCGCCGGTTTCAACGCTGGTCAATCGCGAAGGATTCGGGTATCCTGGGCGGGTAGCCGAGTGGGAGGGCGTGCGCCGACTCGCGCCCCCGGTCCGGGGGCGGGCTCCGGCCGCGATCCCGGGCGGGCCGGCGATCCGCCGTTCGAATCCATGTCCAGCGACCGTGGGCCGGCCCCGGTCGTCATCGGGAGTCTTGTGTGGCCAAAGAGGAACCGATCCGCACCGAGGGCCGCATCGTCGAGGCCCTGCCCAACACCCAGTTCATGGTCGAGCTGGAGAGCGGGCATCGCATCCTGGCGCATATCGCCGGCAAGATGCGCAAGAATTTCATCCGGATCGTCCCCGGCGACCGGGTGACCATCGAGATCACCCCCTACGACCTCACCAAGGGTCGGATCGTGTATCGCGAGCGATGAGCCGGGCGGGCCGGGTCGGGGGATTGGGACCCTTCGACGCCGGGCGCCCGATCGGAAATCGCGATCGCCCGTCGACCACCGCCGATCACCTCGCCCGCCACCAATCCTCCGGGGGGGGTCCCCCCGCGCGGGATTCGGCCTCGATCGCGGCCCGGAACCGGGCGGCGTCGACGGGATAGCCGGCGGTGGGCCGGAGCCCGGGGACCCGGGCGAGCCAGTGGGCGTTGAAGGCGTCCATCCATTGCTCGCGGACCGCCTTGCTGACCATCGACGCCAGCGCGACCAGGCCATCGTCGGCGTCGGCGCGCGGGACCAGGCTGAGGGTCAGGACCCGGCCCGGCTCGACGATCTCGTAGCGGCTCAGGGCGGGCCCTTCCGGGCCCCGGTCGACCCGGGCCCCGGGGAAGACGCCGGCCAGGAGGTCGCCGTAGAAGTGCCGGCCGCCGTGCTTGTCCGACCGGATCGCGACGCCCTGGCCCTCGGGGGTCGTCGCCCGGAGGTGGGCCAGCAGGCCCGCGAATGCGGCGAAGTGGACCACCGCCTTCGAGCCCGACCGGCCGAGCCCGGCGTTGAACCGCCCCGGCCCGACCACCACGGCCCGGACGTCGACCAGCCGCCAGCCGGCGCCGTCGAGCGGCCGGCGGGCCAGGGTCCGGTCGGCCAGGGACCGGGAGTGGAGGCCGGGATAGCGCGGGTCGAGCCCGCCGAGCCAGGGCGACAGCTCCGCGTCGTCGAGCGTCCCCGCGCCGAGCGCCCCGAGGAGCCCGGAGATCGTCCCCGGCACCGGCCGGCCCGAGGCCGCCAGGGTCGCCAGGCAGGCCGCGTCGAGCCGGTCGCGCCCCCGGCCCGCCTTGTACACCTGCTTCGAGTCGTCGACCCAGAGCCGGTCCGACGGCCCCCCGGCGCGCGAGACGGTCGACGCCCGGTCGGCCCAGACGTCCGGCGGCCGGCCGTCGGGCCCCTCGGCGACCACCGCCGTCATCACCAGGGGTCCGAGGTTCGGCCCGTATCCCGCCTCGTCGATCCCGACCCATCGCATCAGGATTGGCCTAGAATTTCAGGATGGCCCCGCCGATCATGGCGGCGAGCCACTGGAGCAGGATGCCCACCAGGACGAGCATCATCGTCAGGAACGAGAAGAACACGGCCTCGAACGTCCCCTTCCACCAGCCGCGCCTCGGCCCGCGCTCCATCTCGGACTTGACGATCCCGCGGGCCAGCAGCGGCAGCGTGACCTGGACGCCGAAGCCGACCTGGAACCAGTAGAGCAGGGGCCGCTGCCAGTGGTTCTCGGCCAGCGTGACCAGCGAGAGGAACCCCAGGCAGGCGACGACCACCTGGAGCATCATCTGGCCCGGGGTGTGGCCTTTGAGCGAGCCCAGGGCCACGGCGGTCAGCACGATCGACAGCACGAACAGGATCGGGGCGTCAATCCTCAGGTACGTCAGGCCGGACGGAGGGGTGTAGCGGTGGACCTTGGCGAAGAGGGCCGAGGCCACCGCGGCGGTGACCACCAGTTCCATCGCCGTGGCCAGCGTGAACCGCATCCTCGGGAGCATCGCGAACGGTCGCATCAGCCCTCCTCGATCGGTTCAAGAAGCCAGCGAGTGCGGCTCGGCGGGGGCGGGCTTCTCGGGGACGAGCCAGATCGAGGCGGGGGGCCGGCCCTGGACCTCGCCGGCGAGCGAGGCGTAATCCTCGGCGCCCCGGCTGGTCGGGGCGTACTGGAAGATCGACTGGCCGAAGCTGGGGCACTCGGCCAGGCGGATGTTCCGGCGGATCCGGGTCTTGAAGACCGTGGCGTCGGCCCAGGGCGAGCTGGCGTGCTTCCGGCCGTCGAAGTAGCGGTCGAGGTCGTCGATCACCTCGCCGCCCAGCCGGGTCCCGGCGTCGTAGAGGCAGAGCACCACGCCGCCGACCTTCAGGTCGCGGTTGACCCGCTTGCAGACCAGGTTGATCGTCTCCAGGAGCTTGGAGAGGCCGTGCAAGGCCAGGAAGTGGGCCTGGAGCGGGATGAACACCTCGCGGGCGGCGCAGAGGGCGTTGAGGGTCAGGATCCCCAGCGACGGCGGGCAGTCCATCAGGACGTAGTCGAACGCCTCCTCGTCGAGCGCCGCGTCGAGCTGGTCGCGGAGGATGGTCTCGCGGCCGACGGTCCCGATCAGCTCCACCTCGGCGGCGGCCAGGTCGATGTGGCTCCCGCAGATGTGGAGGTTGGGCGCCACCTCGCGGCGGACCTGGGCCAGCGACATCCCCTGCGTCAGGACCTCGTAGAGCGACGGCCCCGACCGGCCCGGCAGGAGCCCGAGGTGGAGCGTGGCGTGGGCCTGGGGGTCGAGGTCGAGGACCAGCGTCTTCATCCCCTCGGCCGCCAGCGCGGCGGCGAGGTTGACGGTGGACGTGGTCTTGCCCACCCCACCCTTCTGATTCAGCACCGCGATCCTTCGCATCGATGGGTTCCTTCCCTTGCGGCCCCCGAGCCCCCGGCCCCGGCCTTCGCCCCGGGCCTCGCCGGGAGTCTAGACGAATCCCCCCGGCGCGCGAAGCCGAAGTCCGAGCGGGGCCGATGGAAGGAGAGATCGGCCGGGCCGGCACGATCGCTGCACCCTGGCGCCTCGGAGGATCCCCCCGGCCCGTCCCTGGGGCGCGAGGAGGGCCGCTCGGGACCAGTCGGCCGGCGGCGGCCGGGCCGGCCAGACCGGCACCAACCGCCGGACCTCCGCCGCCCCCCTCGCCGGCCGCGCAAGAGTTTGCCCTGCGAAAACCCGGTTAATCGGCCGGGCTCGACACGATCTTTATCAGGATAGAGGGTGGCGGGGACGGCCTTTCCCACGCAAGGGCCGATCATTGGCTTCGTTTTTCCTCGACGGGGGCCCGGGCCCCGGGGCGTCCTTGACGGCGGCATCGGAGCCCTTAGACTGGATCCAACCCCCCTCAACGACGCCGATAACGTCCGTCCTGCCTTGCGAAAGGGCCTGCCCGCGATGTCGAACGTCCATGCGATGCCGGTGATGCTCGGGGTCCTGGCCGTCCTGGCCGTGGCCTACCGCTACTACAGCGCGTTCCTGGCGGCCCGGGTCGCCGCGCTGGACGACTCGCGGACGACCCCGGCCCACGAGCTCAACGACGGGCAGAATTTCCACCCGACCAATCGTTGGGTGTTGTTCGGGCACCATTTCGCGGCGATCTCGGGGGCGGGGCCGCTGATCGGGCCGGTCCTGGCGATCCAGTTCGGCTATCTGCCGGGGCTGGCCTGGCTGGTGGTCGGGGTCTGCCTGGCGGGCGCGGTGCAGGACATGATGGTCCTGGCGGTGTCGACCCGCCGGGGGGGTCGGAGCCTGGCCGGGCTGGCGCGGACCGAGATCGGGCCGGTGGCGGGCGCGGCCACGACGCTGGCCATCCTCTATGTGATCATCATCGCGCTGGCGGGCCTGGGGATCGTGGTCGTCAAGGCGCTGGGGGGCGAGGAGGTCGCGATGAGGGCGGGGACCTCGCTGACCTTCCCGGCGGGCCGATCGCCCCGCCCGGCGGACCTGCCCGGGGGGGACCGGCGCTACGACGTCCCGCCCGGCTCGACCTACCGGTTCGGGTCCGGCCCCGACGACTCCCTGACCTTCCGCGAGCCGTTCCGCCTGGTCGTCCCCGCCGGGGGCCTGAAGGGCGCCGGCGACGGGGGCGGGCTCGACCTGTCGAAGGACGCGAGGCGGCTGGTCCCGGGCAGCTCGTGGGGGACGTTCACGATCGCGTGCACCGTGCCGATCGCGCTGGCGGTCGGCTGGTACATGTATCGGCTCCGGAAGGGGAAGGTCGTCGAGGCGTCGATCGCGGGGGCGGCGGCGGTCCTGGCCGCGACGGTCCTGGGGGCGTCGATCCCGGGCTCCCGGCTGGAGCCCTATTTCTCGTGGAGCAAGGAGACGACCACCTACGCCATCGCCGGCTATGGGTTCGTCGCGTCGATCCTGCCGGTCTGGCTCCTGCTCTGCCCGCGCGACTACCTGTCGAGCTTCCTGAAGATCGGCACGATCGCGCTGCTGGTGGTCGGGATCTGCGTCGCCAACCCGACCTTGCAGGCCCCGATGGTGAACCACCAGTTCGCCTCCGGCGGCGGGCCGTACTTCGACGGGCCGATATTCCCCTATGTGTTCATTTGCATCATGTGCGGGGCCGTATCGGGCTTCCATGCGCTGGTGGCCTCGGGGACGACGCCGAAGATGGTCGACCGCGAGGGGGACGTCCGGATGATCGGCTACGGCGCCATGCTGATGGAGGGGCTGGTCGGGGTGGTGGCCCTGATCGCCGCGGCGGCGCTGCCGAGTTCGATGTATTACGACATCAACATCGACCTGGCGCGTCGCCCGCAATTCCAGCAGTCGCTCCGGGCGCTCGACGTCGACCACGACGGGGGCGGCGGCGAGCTGGTGAAGATGGAGGCGGACGTGCAGGAGTCGCTCCACGGCCGGACCGGCGGGGCGGTGACGCTGGCGGTCGGGATGGCCCGGATCTTCTCGGGGGCGATGCCGGGGCTGGAAGGGCTGATGAAGTACTGGTATCACTTCGCGATCATGTTCGAGGCCCTGTTCATCCTGACGACCATCGACACCGGGACCCGGATCGGCCGGTTCCTGGTCCAGGAGATCCTGGGCAAGATCTGGAAGCCGCTGGGCGACCTCGACCGGCTGGGGCCGTCGGTCCTGGCGACGGCGCTGGTCGTGTTCGGCTGGGGCTACTTCATCCTGACGGGGTCGGTCGAGACGATCTGGCCGATGTTCGGGGTGGCCAATCAGCTCCTGGCGGTGGTCGCCCTGGCGGTGGCGACGTCGGCGATCATCAACTCCGGCCGGGCCCGGTACGCATGGGTGACGGTGATCCCGATGCTCTTCGTGGCCACGACCACGACCACCGCCGGGATCCACCAGATCGCCGGCAAGTTCCGCGGGATGACCGCCAATCCGGAGACGGCCCTGAAGGGCTGGCTCAACATCGGCCTGACCGCGACCCTGCTCGCCCTGGTGGCGATCATCCTGATCGCCGCCGTCGGCCGGTGGCTCGGGGCCCTCCGGGCGGGCAAGCCGGATGGGACGGCGGAGGTCTGAGGACGGATCGGGGACCGCAAAACCCACGGTCGGAACCATCTTTGAAAAATCAACATGCCGGAGCATCTTGCTCCCTCCCCCCTTGTGGGGGAGGGCTGGGGAGAGGGGGCTTCCGCATCGCCACCGGTCTCGGACATCGGGGTGGGCGGACGTCGCCGGACCGGAGACCCCTCTCCCCGACCCTCCCCCACGAGGGGGGAGGGAGCAGGAAACTTAATCCCGCCAATAGGTTGCTACCACGATCACTCCGCCAGGGCGTCGGACGAGCCCGGATCGACGTACTTGACGGCCCTGGGGTTCATCACGCTGTGGCGGATCCCGTAGCCGAAGTAGATCACGAACCCGATCGCCAGCCAGACGATGAGCCGGACCCAGTTCTCCCAGGGGAGCGAGAACATCAGGAGCAGGCAGGTGCCGATCCCCAGGATCGGGAACAAGGGGACCAGGGGGACCCGGAACGGCCGCTCGGCCTCCGGGTGGGTCTTGCGCATGACCAGGACCGCGGCGCAGACGATCACGAAGGCCAGGAGCGTGCCGATGTTCACCAGCTCGGCGAGGATCCGGAGCGGGAGCACCGCGCTCATCAGGGCGACGAAGCATCCCGTCAGGATGGTCGACTTCCAGGGGGTCTGGAACCGGGGGTGGATCGACCCGAAGAAGGCGGGCGGGACCAGGCCGTCGCGGGCCATCGCCAGCAGGACGCGGGGCTGGCTGAGCATCATCACCAGGAGGACCGAGGTGATCCCCGTCAGGGCCCCCAGCGCGATCAAATACTTGGCCCAGGACAGGCCGACCTGGCCGAAGGCGTCGGAGATCGGGGCGTCGATGTTGATCTTGTCGTAGCGGACCATGCCGGTCAGCACGGCCGACACGGCGATGTACAGGACCGTGCAGACGATCAGCGAGACGATGATTCCGATCGGGACGTCGCGGCGGGGGTTCTTGGCCTCCTCCGACTGGTTGGAGACCGCGTCGAAGCCGATGTACGCGAAGAAGATCGTCGAGGCCCCGGCCAGCATCCCCAGCGGCTCGCCCCCCTTGCCCTCCGGGCCGCCACCCACCGGGATCCCGAAGAAGCTGATGCCGAAGTAGCCGAACGGGGCGAACGGCGACCAGTTCTCGGTCTTGACGTAGCGCATCCCGACGAAGATCACGAACAGGACGATCGCCAGCTTGATGATCACCATCACCGAGTTGAACGTGGTGCTCTCCCGGATCCCCCGGACCAGGACCGCCGAGATGGCCAGGGTGATCAGGACCGCGGGGAGGTTGAACCAGGCGCCGGTCGTGGTCAGCTTGCCGGTCTTCGGGTCGTAGTCGAACGGGGTGTTGGCCACGACGTCGGGGATCTTCCAGTTGAAGATCCCGATGAAGTTCTGGAAATAGTGCGACCAGCCGTGGGCGACGGTGGCCGAGCCGACGGCGTATTCCAGGACCAGGTCCCAGCCGATGATCCAGGCCATCATCTCGCCCAGGGTCGCATAGGCGTAGGTGTAGGCCGACCCGGCGACCGGGACCATCGAGGCGAACTCGGCGTAGCAGAGCGCGGCGAAGATGCAGGCGATCCCGGCGACGACGAACGAGAGCATCAGGGCCGGCCCGGTCTTGTCGTGGGCCGCCACGCCGGTCAGGACGAAGATGCCGGTCCCGATGATCGCCCCGACGCCGAGGCTAGTCAGGCCCACCGGCCCGAGGACCCGCTTCAGGCGACCCTTGCCCTCCATCTCCTTCAGGAGCATGTCCAGGGGCTTCCTGGCGAACAGTTGGCTCATCTCTGGCGTGGCCTCCGCTTGCGGGGGATCGGGGATGGTCCGGGGGATGGGGAGAGGCTCAGGGTCCGGCGATCGACCTCCGGCCTCGGGCCGAGGGGTGCCGACGGGGCAGGGAAGTGCGTCCGGGCGGGAGGGGTGGCGGGCCTGGTCGGGCATCGGGGGCGGGGCCGGGGTCGCCTCGCGGGCGGGCCCCGGCCCCTCGGTCGTCAGTCCTTCACCTCGGACTTCGCCCGGGTGTTGGCCTGGGGCCTGGCGGTCGGCGCGGTGCCCCCGGCCGCTCTGGTCTCCGGCAGCTCCATCACCTCGACCTTCCGGATCGAGACCCGGCTGCCGGGGTCGTGCTGCTGGAAGGCGAAATGGCCCTCCTTCCAGAGCCGGTCGTGGTCGAGGTACTCGTAGAGCAGCTCGTTGTCGACCTTGATCCGGAACCGGGTCACGACCTTCCCCCGGTAGTTGATGTCCTCGACCTCGATCTCCTGGGTGAACCAGGTGTCGGGCGGCGCGGGCGACTTGAAGAGGTGGACCAGGGTGTACAGCGACCCCGTCCGGATCGGGTCGGCGTGGGTGCTGTTGACCTGGATCTCGTAGCCCTTGGTGAAGGTCCCCTCCTTCGGGGCCCGGACGTACATCCCGGAGTTCCCCTTGTCGTTGATCTTCAGCTCGGCCCGGAAGCGGAAGTTCCTGTAGTCGCCCCGGGGGCTGAACAGCATCGACTGGCCGCCCGACCCCTCGATCACGCCGTCCTTGACCTCCCACTTCGAGGTCTGGCCGCCGAGCGCGAGGGGGGTCCAGCCCTCGATCGTCTTGCCGTCAAAGAGCGGGGTCCAGGCCGCCTTGTCCTGGGCCCCGGCGATCGCCGGGGCCAGCCATCCGAGGGCGAGCCAGGCGGCCGCCGTCCATCGTCGGTCCATGGGAGGGTTCCTCGTCGGGGGGTCGGTCACTTCGCCTGCGCGCCGGGCAGCTCCATCACCTCGATGTTCTTGATCCAGACCTTGCTGCCGGGGTCGTGCTGCTGGAAGGCGAAGTGGCCTTCCTTGTGAGTGTTCTTGGCGTCGACGAAGTCGACCACGGTCTCGCCGTTGACCTTGATGACGATGTGGTTGCCCACCGCCTCGACCTCCTCGGTGAACCAGGTGTCGGGCGGGACCAGCATCTTCCGGACCGGGACGAAGCCGTAGAGGGTCCCGGTCTTGAGCGGGTCGGCGTGGGTGCTGTTGACCTGGGCCTCGTAGCCCTTGGGGAAGCCCGGCCCCTTGGCGGTCCGGAAGTACATCCCGGAATTGGCCTTGTCGGCGATCTTGAAGTCGGCCTTGTAGCGGAAGTTCTTGTAGTCGCCCCGGGGGCTGAACAGGTGCGACGCCGGGCCCGACCCGGAGATCGCGCCGTCCTCGACCGTCCACTTGCCGGTCGACCCGTCGGCCGTCGTCCACCCGCCCAGCGTCTTGCCGTCGAACAGCGCGGTCCACTTGCCCTCCGAGCCCGGCCCGTCGGCCGCCCCGGCGAAGGCGGGGGCCATCAGCCCGAAGGCGACCCAAACGACCACCAGTCCACGTCGATTCATGGTTGCATCCCTCGACTTCGATTCAACCCGAGCGGGAGGAACGCCGGACCGACGCCCGGCCGGCGTCGTCGGCGATGGGCCCGAGGCCCGGCCCGCCGAATCTAAACCAATCGCCGACCCGACGCCATGACCCGGCCCGCCAAACCGGGATCGCGGCGGGTTCCGGGACCGGATTTCGGCCGCTTGCCGGAAAAACCATGCTAGCCGGGCGCCTTCCTCACGATAATGTTATTGCCCGGCCGAGGGCGGAACGCTGACGCCATCGGGCGGCGGATCACCAACCGGGAAATCCGGAGTCGGCCGGCATGGCGTCTTCTCTCGAACAGTTCGATTTTGCCTTGCGTTCGGATCGCGGTTCGGCGACCCTGGCCCGGCATGGGACGCCCACTCCCCCCGGACGGCGAAGGCCTGGTCGATCATGCCATCAACCGTGGCGATAATCGCGAGGTCGTCTTCATCGACGACCAGGACCACCCTGCGTTCCTCAGCAGCCTGGGCCGGACCCAACTCCGATATCCGTTCCGCGTTTACGGCTATTGCCTCATGTCCAATCGCTTCCACCTCCTGCTGCGCCCGGAGCCCACCACGACGATCGGCCGCATCCTCCAGTCGCTGACCGTGGCCCACACCCGGCGATACCACCGTCGCCATCGGACGTCCGGCCACGGCTGGCAGGGTCGTTTCAAGAGCCCCGTCGTCCAGTCCGATGGCCATCTCTGGGCGGTCCTTGAATACATCGAGGCCAACCCCTTGAGGGCCCGGATGGTTGCCAACCCGGCGGCGTATCGGTGGTCGAGCTACCCGGCGCACGGCGAAGGCCGCCCCGACCCGCTCCTGGATCCGCCGCCGGAGCGGGCCGACCTCGGGCCCGACGAGACGGCCCGTCGGATCACCTGGCGTCGAAAAGTGAGGGACGACCAGCCAGCGGATGAGGTGGAGTCGATCCGCCGGTCCCTCCGAGGAGGGCTCCCATTCGGCAAAGCGGCGTGGTTCGAGGAGATAGCAGGGAAATTGGGAAAGAAGCTCGAACGACGCTCGCCCGGACGCCCGAGGAAGGCAGAAATATGAACTGACACCGGGTTTTCTCTTGAACTGACACCGGGTTTTCTCTCGACGTGTGAATTGATAAAATTGCGAACCGAGAATCAATGATGAAATCTAAAGTTTTCAGGTTTTTGTTATTGCTTGTTACGGCCGTCATTCAACCAATTTTGGCGGACTGCGCGGAGTTCCACAACAAAGAAGACAAGTCAAAATTTAACTATAACATTATCAACATTATAACTGTACCAGCCACGGATGGTTCATCCTTCGCACCTTCGGGATCGATACCAGTCGAAGGCCGGGTTGATCCAGACGCGATAAGGGGCAAAGGGGCTCGGATAGTTTGCACCCTCATTAGTAATGATAGTGTAATCATGTGGTCAGAAGTAAAAAAGCCAGATCACGAAGGATTTTACAAATTTATAATTCCTAAAATGGGAGAAACAACTCGACCTGATATATATTGGATTTGCATTTATATTACTTCAAATAGTTTTGATCCAGAAAAAAAGTTTTTGGGAAAGGATGACGCCGGAGGCCATCTACCGTACGATATTCAACCGGTTTACATTGGCAAAGATCCCATCATGAAGCCAAAAGTTTCGGGGAAGCCTAATTGGATAAGATAAAGGAGGAGGAAAAACCCGGTGTCAGTTCAGATTTCCGACGCGAAACCTGAACTGGGTCGGGGTTTCCCTGCGGCAGGTCGGGCGAGAAAGTCGGATAATGGCCCGATCCCCGCCGCGAATAGATCCCGGGGGCCGTCGACCGGCGCGGGCCGGTCGCGGGGCGTTGGCTTCGTTTTTCGTCGGGGGCGGGCGATGGCGATCGGGCGGCGGCCTGGCTTCGTTTTTCCCAGCGGTAGGCGATCGGTCGAGGGATTGGCTTCGTTTTTCCCGACGGGGCGGTCGATCGGTCGAGGGATTGGCTTCGATTTTCACGAAGCCGGGCGATGCCCATCCTCGGAATTGGCTTCGTTTTTTCCCGCCCCTGGCCGATTCCTGACCTCCCAGGATCCCAGATCCCAGTATTAGACATCACCCAGTTACCGCAAACTCCACACATTACCACCGCTGCGAATCTGCTCTCACCATCGGGATCTTTCCCAGCCGAGGCATGGGCAGCATCCTCCCCGGATCGACCATCGCCGATCCCGGGGCGATGTCGCCGGAATCGGGGGACCGCCCCGGTCCCGCCGGCCTGACCGGCCCATCCTTGCGACTGGCGTCTCCCTCGGGCCAAACTGGGAGGGCACGAGGGCAAATCGGGGCGATCGGGGCCGGGGCGGGAGGTCCGACCATGACGCGGCTCATCGACCGGAGGCCCGGCGGGTCGCCTCCCCTGTCCGCCCCCGGGGCCATCGAATCCCGGCGGACGGCCCGGCGGTTCGACCCCGGCCGGGCGATCCCCGACGACCTCCTGGCGCGGCTGATCGGGCTGGCGACGCTCGCCCCGTCGCCGGGGAACCTCCAGCCCTGGCGGTTCGTCGTCGTCCGCGACCCCCGGAACCGTCGGAAGCTCCGCGGCTGCACCTTCGGCGAGTCGAGGATCACCGAGGCTCCCGCCGTCCTGATCGTCCTCGGCTACCTCCACCCCCACCGGACCGACCTGGCCGGCGTGGTCGACCGGATGCTCGACCTCGGCGCGGTCGACCCCGACGGGGCCGCCCGGCTCCGGGCCACCGCCGCCCGCGACTGGGAACGCGGGCCCGACCCATCGCTCCGGTCGACCGGCCCGGCGATGGTCGCGGCGGCCCTGCTGATGATCGCCGCCGGGTCGCTCGGGGTCGCCTCCGCCTGGATCGACGGGTTCGACGACGAGGAAGTCCGCCGGGCGTTCGGGGTCCCCGACGACCACGCCGTCTGCGGCCTGCTCGCCCTGGGGTTCGCCGATGATGCCCCCCCCTACCCTGGCCGGTTCGGGCTCGATCACGTCTGCTTCGAGGAACACTTCGGCCGGCCCTGGGCCCCGTCGGAATAGTGGGCAGTGGTCAGTGGGTAGTGGTTAGCAAATGCAAGGAATCTGATCCAACCACCCACTGACCACTGACCACTGACCACTGCTGGATGGGCGGGGCGATCCGGGTTAAGATGGGGAGGTCCGACCACCTGACCCATCCGCCTCTCCGGGAGGTCGAGCGACTCCCATGCCGCCCCCGACCCGACTCCTCCGCCGGAACTGGCCGGCCGCCGTCATCCTGATCGCGCTGGCCGTCGGGGCCCGGGCGATCGACCGGCCGCCGCCCCCGGCCAACACCGCGACCGCCCCCGAGCCCCGCCCGGGCCTCTGGGAGAAAGCTCACGCGGGGTTCGTCGAGCGGGCCCGCCAGGGCGACGTCGACCTTGTGTTCCTGGGCGACTCGATCACCGCGGGCTGGGCCGGCGCCGGGCCGATCTGGTCGCGGTATTACGCCCCGCGCAAGGCGGTCAACTTCGGGATCGGCGGCGACCGGACCCAGCACGTCCTCTGGCGGGTCGACCACGGCGAGCTGGATGGGGTCCGGCCCCGGGCGGTCGTCCTCCTGGTCGGCACCAACAACCTGGCCAACAACACCGAGGATCAGGTCGTCGACGGGGTCGCGGCGGTCGTCGACCGGGTCCGCGCCCGGCTCCCCGGGTCGAAGATCCTCCTGCTCGGGATCTTCCCCCGGGCGCCCGGCCTCGATCGCGACGAGGCCTCGGCCGAGCCCGAGCCCCGGGTCGCCCGGGTCAACACCCGGATCGCGGGACTCGCCGACGGCCGGGCGGTCCGATACCTCGACATCGGCGCCCGGTTCCTCGACGAGGACGGCCGGATCCCCCGGGGGATCATGCCCGACCTCCTCCACCTCAGCCGGAAGGGCTACCAGATCTGGGCCGACGCCATCGAGCCGGCCCTCTGGGAGCTGATGGAGGGGAAGTAATCAGGGATGATCGATGGTTGATGGCCGACCCCATCTCCGCTCACCCGCGACGGGTCCGGTACCCGATCGCCTTCAAGGCGGCCTCGGCGGCGGCGAGGTGGTCCCCCTGAAGCTCGATCGTCCCGTCCTTGACGGTCCCGCCGGTCCCGCACCGGTCCTTGAGCCTGGCGGCGAGGTCGGCGAGGTCGTTGCCCGAGGGGTCGAGCCCCCCGACGGCGGTGACCACCTTCCCTTTGGGCCGCTTCTCGACCCGGAGCCGGGCCGTCTGGTCCCCGGGGGGGATCCGGACCGGCTCGACGACCGGGGGCGGGCAGTCGCAATCGGATACGAGCTTCCCGCACCGATCGCACGATGGCGGCCGGTCCCAGGGGGTCCCCGCGAACAGTCGTCCCACCCTCCGGCCCCCGATCCGGTTCAGGTGCCCGGGTTGGCCGTGTATCTCGGGTAGATCGCGACGCCGAGCTTGGCCCTCTTGGCGTAGAGGAACTTGAGGTGGTGGTCGAGGTGGTTGGCCGTCTTGACCAGGACCTCGGCGAGGGTCTGCCGGCCGGCCTCGGTGTGGACCCCGGCGCGGCCGAAGGCGTCCTCGTCCTGGGCCCGGAGGACCCGGGCCATCCATCGGCGATTGGCGGCGAACAGGGCGGCGGCCTCGTCGGGCGGCATGGCATTCGAGCCGAGTCGGTCGACCCAGGCCTGATGGTCGAACGCCTGGAGCGCGGGGGCCTCCTCGGCGATGATCCGCTTCATCCGGTCGGCCAGGACGAGGTCGGCGTCGAGCAGGTGCGCGACCAGCTCGGCCGGGCTCCAGTCGCCGGGGCCGGGGCGGGCCGTCGCCTGCTCGGGAGTGAGGTCGGAGGCGGCCTGGACCAGGAGCGGTCCGCCCTCGGCATAGCGGTCGATCACGAGCTTGCGGGGGTCGGGGGTCACGGCCGGTGCTCCTCGTCGGGAGGTCCGCCCTTGTCTTTGCGCCAGATGGCCAGCCGGGTGGCGGGGTATTCCAGGAACCAGATCTCTTCCTCGACGCCCAGTTCCTCGGCGAACCGGTGGGCGACCAGGTGATTGACGACCTCCAGCGAGGCCTCGAGGAAGTCGGTCCCCGCGTCGATCCCGATCCCCGGCTTGTGGAAGATGAACCGGATGACCAGGACCCGCTCGTCGACCGGCCCCCGGGAGGCGAGATACCGGCCGTCCATCTCGTAGATGGAGTAGCCGCCCGAGGCCCGGCAGAGGGTCTTGATCCAGGCATCCTCGTCGAACGTCGCGTCGCGCCGCCGGCGGTCGGTGATCGACCGCCGGATGAACGGGATGGCCCGGATGGCCTCCTCGTTGAACAGGTCTTCGAGCACTTCCTGGACCTTGCCGAAATAGCCCAGCTTCTTGGGCAGGATCACCTCGTACATCCGGGCCGCCTTGGGACCTTCCAGCTTGTAGCCGCCCATGGACGCCCCCGGAAGGTCAAGCACGCTCGACGACACCCCCCGAGTGTACCCCGGCCCGGGCCGATCGCCCAGATCGTAGTCCCATCCCGGGCCTTATCGCGGGTGTTCGGGGACGAATATGGGGACCAGTCGCGATTGGACTTGTTCCAAGAAATCGGCCAGGCCCGTCTCACTACCACGGACCCTGAGTATGTCCATCGGGGCTCGTTCCCAGCACCTCGCCTCCCGTTCCAAGTCGCCTCGGGTGAGGGCGTCGAGGACTCCCTTGGCGCTGCGTTTGTCCCTGTCATGTTTTGCCGTCAGTTGATGCGATCCTTTGCGGGGATCGAATCCGAGTTCGGCCCGGACTTCGGCGAGGAGTGCTTCCTCATGGGCGTCGGCGGGGTCATATCCGGCCAGGACCCAGCACTCCCGCTTGCAGTGGGCCAGCCCGATGACGACACGATCCTGAAGGTCATGCTCCTCTTTGCGAGCCTGTTCGAGCCCGGCCCGACGGCGTGGATCTCCGTCGTCATCGCGGATCAAGAGGACCCCGTCAAGGGGTCGCCCGGCATTCTTCCACTTCAACAATCGCAGGGCTCGCTGGGCGGCATGGGCATCGGGTTCCGCAGGTTCCGCGGGATGGCTGCCGAAATGCCCATGGGATCGGATGCCGGCCTCCCGGGCCAGATCCTTGACATCCTTCCAGAGGAGATAAGGGCTCGCCCGATCCAGCCCACACCATAACGGGCAAGTGGTGAGGATTTCACCATCAATCCAATCGACATGTTCGCTGATGACGCGCTCCGCCAGGCCCGTCGCCGTCCGGAAATCGGCCGCCGCCTCGCAGACCACGGCGAATGCGAAGGGCATCACTTCACCCCGGCGTCCTTCTGGAGATCGCCGACCCACTTCTCGCCGAAGAGGCTCCACATCTCGCCGGGCGCCATCTCGTCCTTCCACTTATCGAAATCGGGATGATCGACCAGGCCGGCACAAGAGACCGTGCCGTCCTCGTCGAGGGTCGTGAGCCGGACCTCCTCGGGACGGAGGCTGTCGACCAGATAAGGAGAATGCGTTGTCGCGACGATCTGGAGTTCGGGGTTCTGATCCAGGATGGTACGGAGCAATCCGACCACTTCACGCTGGGCCTTGGGGTGGAGTCCCCGCTCAATATCGTCCAGGAGGACGAGGTTCGGGCGCCCGCGGACCATCAATGCGGTCAAGAGGCCTAAGATCAACATCGTGCCTTCGCTTGCGAGGTGGGCGGGTATATTGCGAGCCCCCCGAAAGTCGAAAACTATCGCATAGGTCCGGCTGCTATCAATTCCGGAATACCTTTTAGGAAACCTTTTTTTTAATTCCTGAATGGTGATGTGATAAGCATTTGACGGATCTCTTGAGGCTCGATCAAAGCGGATTCTCTCAAGGGTCGGGACGACCGATTTCAGTCGCTGTTGGATTTGCTGGAAGTCGTCCGGCTGGTTGAGTGCCATGAAAGCAAGCACCGGAGCCAGCCCATTGCCGTTCATTCCTATGCGCTTCCCAATGCTCTCAGAGGGATTAGACATGCATGAAACATCAAGATACAGGCGAGCAGCTGGGCGGAACATCCGAGCCACTGCTGGAATCTCGTCGATCGCCCGCCAAATGCCGGCCGTCCCCCCTTCCTCCTTCCCCTCAAAGCGGAAATTCCATCCATCAGACGCCTGCAATGGGTGGGGCAATTCGTTGATGATAGCCCCGGGAGGGACGATGAGAAGCCTGATGCCACCTTCGGGCCTTGAGCAAGCCAACTCCATCTCCTCTCCCGCCGCATCGCGTCGATACAGGAGTAAAGGATCGCTTCGGCCTCGAAAGACTTTCTTGGGCCCGACCACTCCCATTCGGCTCAAATAGTGAAGTCCCTCCAGGAAGCTCGTCTTCCCCGAGGCGTTGGGCCCGACGATGACCGTCAGCCGTTCGAGCCCGATATCGGCCCGGCGGATCCCCTTAAAATTACGCAGGCGGAGGGAGGTTATCATCGTGTTCGCGGGGAAGACGGTCGGAACGGACGGGGTCGAGCAAAGGGCCCGACCCCGCCAGGATACCCGAAGTCGGTGAGGCGGGATATCCGCCGGGTTTCAGGCGTGGATCAGGAGGCCGATCCGCTCGGGGAGCTGCTCGGCGACGGCCTGGATGACGTCGCCCTTCATGGCCTTCCAGAGGGTCCCCCGGCGGGTGGTCCCGAGCAGGAGGAGGTCGGCGCCGTGGGTGACGGCCATGTCGAGGATCGCCTCGGGGATGTCGCGGGCGACCCCGTAGAGCAGGCGGAGCGGGACCCCCGTGTCGGCCGACTGCTGGCGGAGGCGATCGAACAGGCCCAGGGCGTCGTCGTCCTCGGCCAGGCTGGGGGGGGCGGTCGGGCCCATCGGGGTGACGGCCAGGTGGCGGATGAACAGGATGTCGAGCTCGGCCTGGCGGTTCTTGCACTCCTTGAGCGCGAAGTCGATCAGGCGGGGGTTGCCGGTGGTGGCGACCATGATCCGCTCCTTGGGCGTGTACTCCCCCTTGAGGATCATCTTCGGCTTGGCCGGCGCCGGCTCGGCCGTCGGGTGGGCGGGCTCGGCCGGGGCGAGCAGGAAGGTCCGGTACTTCTGGGTCTCGTAGCTGGCATAGCCCATGATCAGGGCCACCGCCGCCGACGGGATGAAGGCCCGCCAGTCGTCGCCCATGACCACGGCGATCCCCAGCTCGGCCACGACCGCCGCGGCGGCCAGGACCGAGTAGCCGACCCGGGTCCCCCGGGGGATCGGCACGACCTTGTTGGAGACGATCGTCACCAGCCGGCCGGCCAGGCCGGACACCAGGACGATCAGGGCGAAGCTCCGTGCCGCCGGCTTCTCGGCGCAGATCGTGAGCCCGATGGCGAGCATGATCGCCGTCAGGGCCATCATGAAGCCCCGCTCGTGCGACTTCAGGCCCAACTCGCGGTTGGTCGAGGTCGACGCCAGGGTGATCGAGATCGCGCCCACGACGCCGATGGCGTACAGCCCCGCCAGTTGATCGACGTCGGGGAAGAGGACGACGACCACCGCCGGGATCACCGCGGCCACCACCAGCGGGATCTTGGGCATCCCGAACCGGTTCAGCTTGGTCAGGGACTTGGGCAGCTCCTTGTCGCGCGAGAGCATGAACTGGGTCGAGACCAGGGCGCCGATGGCCGTGTTGACGGCCGAGAGCAGCAGGGCGGCGAAGACCACCGAGGCGACCGCCGCGAAACGCGGCCCGATGTAATGGTCGGCGATCTGCTTGAGCATGTCGCCGGTGTGCTTGAGCGTCGGGTTGCCGTCGGCGCCCAGCACCGGGGTGCCGTCGGGCTTCAGGTTCGGCTCGTTGAGGATCGAATCGGGCAGCGAGGTCATCGCCAGGGCCAGGATCAGGTTCAGGATCACGATCTCGATCAGGACCGGACGGATCGCCCTCCGCGCCGTCCTCTCGACCGGCTGGACCATGATCCCGGTCATGTTGGCGATCGCCTCGACGCCCGAGAGCGCCAGGACGATCTCGGTGAAGCCGATCCAGGAGTGCCAGACGCCGTGCGCGAACGGCGACTCGACCTGCCGGAAGGCCGCGCCCAGGTGCGGCAGGCAGGCCACGCCGATGGCCAGGGTCAGGACCACCGTGGCCAGCGCCACGACCATGGCGATCGCCCCGGTCTTGGTCGGCCCGAAGTAGTTGAGGCCGCCGATGGCCAGGATCGTCAGCGCCGCCGCCAGGACGTCGAGCGGGATCCCGTTGGCCCCGATCACGCCGGCGCCCAGGTAGACGCCCTTGATCCCCAGGTAATGGAAGGCGTCCAGGCACGACAGCGAGGCCGTCACCACGTAGTCGGCGCAGAGCAGGAGGCCGCCGATCACGGCCAGGAGCTGCGACCGCCGCTGCGCCGAGGAGTAGACGCCGCCCCCGTCGGGGAACAGGCGGCAGATGATCTCGTAGCTCCAGCCCACGCCGATCATCAGGCCGCACATCGCGGCGACGTACCAGAACGACGCCCGGAAGGTGAAGGCGAAGGCCAGGCCCAGCACGTAGAGTCGGCTCGTCCCCCAGTCGCCGAACAGCATCGGCCCCGCGTGATACCATCGCAGCTCGCGCGGACGTTCCCCGGTGGTCAGCATTGTCGGCCGATTTCACTCCGAAGGGGGGGCTGCGGGACTGGGGCGGGGCCCGGCCAGACATAGGCCGGATCGCGTCGACCCGCGGCGGGTCGGCGGAGGAGGACCCCTCGGACGCCGGCGAGGTGGGCTGACGGGCTCGGGGCCGAAGGTGCCCCGACGGGCCTCCCCCGGGTCGGAGGCCCGGCGCAATTCGCCCCCGCCCCCGATGATTCCCCCGCCCTCCCGGCCTCCCGGGAGGTTCGGCGACGATCCCCGACGCGGTCCCGAAGCGTCGTGAATTGGAATCCATCGCCGACCGACGCGTCAAGGGGCGGGCGGGTCGGGACGCCTCCCGGGCGGAGCGTCTCGCGTCCGGTCAAGCTTCTGGCGCGAGATGTGCAATGAGTCTCTTTCGGAGAAGATATTGTCATTCAAATCTGTCTTCTCGGACGCTCCGGCTGGCGCCTTCGGGGGTTCTCCCGGGACGGTCGGCGTCGCTGTCGGTTTTATGGCCGCCCTATTCCTCGTGATCCCGAGACGGGAATCGGCCCGGTCGCGCCCGTCTCCCATGTCGATGGCGAGGTCAGTCGTGGCAATCCTCGAGAAGCTGTTCGCCCGCGAAGTGTTCGACTCGCGGGGCCATCCGACGGTGGAGGTCGAGGCGACGACCGACGGCGGGGCCCGGGGGCGGGCGATCGTCCCCACGGGCGGGAGCGTCGGGTCGCACGAGGCCCGCCCGATGCGCGACGTCGGCCACACCCGGCACGGCGGGCGGGGTGTCCGGAGGGCCGTCGGCCTGGTCGCCTCGGAGATCGCCCCGCGCCTCCGCGGGATGGACATCGAGGACCAGGCGGCCATCGACGCCCGCCTGATCGCGCTGGACGGGACGCCCGACAAGGCCCGGCTCGGCTCCAACGCGATCCTGGGCGTCTCGGTGGCGGTGGCCCATGCCGCGGCCGCGTCGCGGGGCGAGGAGTTGCACGTCCACCTCAACCGGCTCTGGAGGGGCCTGCTCGGGCCCGCCGAGTCGACCGGGCCGGCCCTGCCGATGCCGATGGGCCACATGATCTCGGGGATCTCGCATGGCGGGAGGACCCTCGACTTCCAGGACGTCCTGATCATCCCGGTCGCCGCCCGCGACTTCGCCGAGGCCCTGGAGATGATCGCCGACGTCTACCGGACGCTCGGCGAGATCCTCCACAAGCACGGCCATCCGGCGCACCTGGTCTGCTACCACGGCGGCTACGCCCCCAAGTTCTGGTCCAACGGCCAGGCCGTCGACCACGTCCTGGAGGCGATCCTGGTCGCCGGGATGGAGATCGGCCGCGACGTGGCCGTCGCGCTGGACGTCGCCGCCACCCACTTCCACGACCCCGCCACGGCCACGTACCACCTGGCCGTCGGCCGCGAGGTCCACGATGCCCCGGCCATGATCGCCATGTTCGAGCATTACGTCCGCCAGTATCCCATCGTCTCGATCGAGGACGGCCTGGGCGAGGACGACTGGGACGGCTGGATCGCGCTGACCGGCCGGCTCGGCGCGACCGTCCAGCTCATCGGCGACGACCTGTTCGCCACCCGGGCCGACCGGCTCGCCCGGGGGATCGAGCGGGGGGCGGCCAATGCCGTCGGGATCAAGCTCGGCCAGGTCGGGACTCTCACCGAGACGCTTGAAGTGCTGGCCCTGGCCCGCCGACACGGCCGACGCGCGATCATCTCGGCCCGGTCCGGCGACTCGGAGGATACCACGGTCGCCGACCTGGCCGTCGCCACGGCCGCCGGCCAGATCAAGGTAGGCTCGCCCTGCCGGTCCGAGCGGCTGGCAAAGTACAACCGCCTGCTCCGGATCGAGGACGACCTCGGCACCACCGCCCCGTTCGCCGGCCGGGGGGCACTCTTCCCCCCGGCCATCGGCCATCCGAACGGTTCGACCAACGGCTCGGCCCGTTGATCCGGCCCCGGCCGGGGACGATCAGGTCGACGGCGACGGCCGCCGGGTCGAGGCCGGCCTGGTGGCGGGGACGCCCTTGAGCGCCCGGTCGGCCTTGGCGATGTTATCGGCCAGGAGCCGTTTGAACTCGTCCTGGAGCCGGGCGAGCTGGTCGCGAAGCTCGCCGTTGACGGCCTGGGCCTTGGCGATCTCGTCGCGCCTCCGGGCCAGGTCCTGCTCGCCCTTGACCTTCTCGGCCTTGCGGGTCGCCAGGTTGGTCTCGGCCTTCTGGACGGCGACCAGGTAGTCGGCGACCTGGATCTTGAGCCTCGACAGGCTCTCGGACGTCGCCGACTGGCGACGCTCGGCGGCGGCGATCCGGCCCTGGATCTCGCGGACGTCGCGGTCCTTGACGTCCTGCTCGACGCGGGTCGACTCCGTCAGGTTGGCGATCGACCTGGTCGCGGTGTTGCTCTCGTCCTGGAGCGAGGCGAGGGTCTTCTCCTGCTCGCCGATCTTCTGCTCCCAATCGACGTTGGTCTGGATGACCCCCGCCAGGATGACCAGCCAACCGATCATCACCAGGAGGATCAGGACGGTCAGGACTTTCCCCGCGGTTGACATCGGACCTCTCCTCGCCTGGGCATAAGACGACCGGACCGGGTCCCGGCCACGCCATACCTTCCAATATAACCTATCCTCCCGCGCCTGGGCCAGACGTCGGTCGGCTTTGCTGGCGAGACAACCCCGGGATCCGCCGCAGCCCCACCCATCCGACCCTCCCGGGTCCGGATCTCGCCCGGTTTGACGCCCCGGTCGGGCCTCGTACAATGGGCACGCCCCGGCCCCGATGGGGCCATCCCGGCCGACGGGACGGGCCCCTCCCGCCGGATCCGCCGGAGCCCCCTCGGATGCGTCCCACCTACCCGGTCACCGAACTCCTGGGCGACGGCATCGGCGCCGAGCTCTCCCGGGCGGTCCACGTCCTGGCCGACGCCCTGCCGATCCGGCTCGATTTCCGGCCCGTCGACCTCACCCTGGCCAACCGTCGGGCCCGGGGGAAGTTGGCCTACGACGAGGCGGTCGAGGCGGTGACGGCGACCGGCGTGGCGTTGAAGTACCCGACGGTGACCGCCGAGGAGAGCCCCAACGCCGTCCTCCGCCGCCGGCTCGACCTGTCGGTGATCCACCGGCCGGTCTACACCATCCCCGGCGTCCCCACCAACTTCCGCCGCGAGCTGGACGTCGACATCGTCCGGATCGCCACCGGCGGGACCTACGACGACCCCGGCCGGGCCATCGGCGAGGACGGCGCCGTGAGCCTCCGGATCGTCGAACGCCGCCCGGTCCGCGAGGCCGCCCGGTACGCCTTCGGCCTGGCCCGGAAGACCGGCAAGCGGGTCACCTCGGCCTCCAAATACACGATCCAGAAGGCGACCGACGGCCTGTTCGAGGCCGTCGCGCTGGAGGTCGCCCAGCAATACCCCGAGGTCCCGCACAACGTCGAGCTGTTCGACGCCCTGCTGGGCAAGGTGATCATGACCCCGGATCGGTTCCAGGTCGTCCTCGTGCTCAACGAGTACGGCGACTTCCTGTCGGACATGGCCTGCGGCCTGGCCGGCTCGCTCGGGATCGGGGCCAGCGCCAACCTCGCCTTCGACCCCTCGGCCGTGGTCCGGGTGGCCCTCTACGACGCGGCGCACGGCACGGCGCCCGACATCCAGGGCAAGAACCTGGCCAACCCGACCGCCATCTTCCTGGCCCTGTCCATGCTCCTCTACCAGGTCGGCGAGATCGCCGTCGGCTCCGTCCTCAAGGCGACCACGCTCGATCTCCTCCGCGAAGGGGTCCGGACCCGCGACCTCGGCGGGACCGAGTCGACCGACTCCTTCACCGCCGCCGTCGCCGCCGAGGTCGCCCGACGCCTCGCCCCGGCCCCCCGGCCCGTCCCGCCAGATCAAGATTTATAAGACTGCTGATGAATCGTGGTCCGCCGCCGGGTCCCGGCCGATCGCCCCGGAAATGAGGGACGGGCAGGGCGCCGATCGCGCCCCGCCCGCCCGCCCCGTCTCGTCGCGGCCGGTCTCCCCCGGCTCAGGCCCTGCCCCGGGCCTTGTCCCAGGCGTGATGGACCGCGTCCTTGAACTCTTCCCAGGTCCCCTTGTGGTCCCGCTCCCAGTGCTTCCGGGCCTCGGGCTCGATGACCATCCAGTCGGAGCCGTGATAACGCTTGTCGACGGCCAGGGTGTGGCCGAACTGGTAGGCGGGCGAGTAGTCGTCGAAGGCGGCGCCGGTCTTGCCGTAATGGGTCTTGTGGTGCTTCTGGAAGACGGGCCGGAACGTCTCGAACGACTCGTGGGTGACGACGGCCGGGGTGTCGACCTCCTCGACCTCGACGTCGGTCTTGCGGACCTTGTCGCGGACGGTCTGGGTCTTGTCGCGGCCTTCCTTGCTGATCACGACCTCCTCGACCACCCGGGCCTTCTTGGTGACGACGGCCTCCTCGGCGGTCTCCTTCATCTCGATCGTCCCCTCCTGGAAGGCGGAGACGTCGGCGTCGGAGACCGGCCGGTCGACGGCCCGTCGCTTCACCTTGACGTGCTCCTCGTGGAGGTGGATGTCGGCCTCGACGGGGGTCTCGGTGACCGTGCTCTTGACCTTCACGGCCCCCTTCTCGACCTTCCGCTTGCCGACATGCAATTCCTCCTCCACCACCGGGACGACGGCCTCGCCGCCGGACTGGGCGTGGTGGGTCGCCCGACGCTCCCAGGCGTTCTTGATGTGGGGCTCGTGATCGGACCACTTGCCCTCGCCGGTCCAGCCCTTCTTGAGGTCGGAATGGACCTGCGACCACGCCTTCCCCTTGTATTCGGGCCGGTCGTGGCTCTCCCAGCCATATCGGTAGGCGGGGGAGACCTGCTCCCACGAGCGCGAGCCCTTGGCCGAGGACGACTCGAAGGACTTGCGGAGCTCGGGCTCATGGGCCTCGTAGTCGACCGCCCCGCCCGCGGCCGATCCCGCCACGGCGCCGATCCCGGCACCGACGGCCGCGCCGACCGGGCCGCCCACGACCGCGCCGATCCCGGCGCCCGCCAGGGCGCCCGCGGTCCCGCCGGTGGCCGTCCCGACGATCCCCTTGCCCTCTTCATGCTTGCCGGAGGCCATCGCGGACGCTCCCTTCCTGGTGGTGGACTTGGACGCGGCGGCGGGGGCCTCGATGTCGTACCGGAAGGCCGGGTCTTTCTCCCACTGGGTCCGGTGATGCTTCAGGTCATGGAGGCCGGCGCGCTTGAGGACGTCGCGGGCCTCGGCCTCGCGTCCGTCGGGGACCTTGACGCTGAGCAGGATCCCGCCACGCTCGATCCCGGCCTGGTAATGGGTCGCCTCCTCCTCGGGGACGCCCGCCTCGGTCAGGGCGCCGATGATCCCGCCGGTCGCCGCCCCCAGGGCGCCGCCGGTCAGCATCGCGGCGATCGGCCCGGCCGCGATGATCGGCCCGATCCCCGGGATCGCCAGGGCCCCGGCCCCCAGGATCAGCCCCGCCAGCCCGCCCAGGAGGCCGCCCCCCATGGCGCCGGCCGCCGCGGCATCGCCCGTCGAGTCGGCCACGCCGGCCTCGACGGCCACGTCGGCCGCCTGGCCGCTGTCGCGCATCAGGATGCTCATGTCGGCCGTGGTGAAGCCCGACTTCTTCAAGGCCTCGACGGCCTTCACCGCGCGTTCCCGCGTCTCGATCAATCCGACGACCGTCCCCATGTTCCAGACTCCTCGAACCTAGCGATGGGCCGGGGTTGATTTTTCCCCTGATCGCCCGATTTCAGGGGCAAAAGACATGCCGGTCCCGGCGATGCCTTCGTTTTCTCCAGATCCCCCGATCACCCGCGGCGCGGGTCCGACGGGGATTCCGCATCGACCCGCTCGACGGTCGCCTCCTCGGACCGGAGGATCACCGTCTGGGAAGATCGCTGCTCGACACGGCGGCGCGTGATCCGGACTTCCTCCCTGAGCATCAGCCGCTTCTCGACCACCAGGACCTCCTCCAGGAGCGGGACGATCAGCGTGTCCCCCTCCTGCCGGGGGCCGACGGGGGCGTCGATCGCCCGATTGATCGCCACCCGCTCGACCTCCACCTCCTCGCGGACGACCGGCTCGTCGACGACCTTCTCGGTCTGGCGGACCGTCTTGCGGACCCGGACCCGCCCCGTCTCGACCCGGCGCCTGCCGACCTCGACCTCCTCGGCGACCACCGGGACCACAACATCCTCCGCCGACCGGGCCGCGTCGAGCCGCCCGATCTCCTCGGCCGAGAGGGCCACCGCGTAGCTCCCGTCATCCTGGAGCAGGAGGAGGTCTCGGGGAACCTCCAGGGTCCGACCATCTTCGAGCCGGACGGCGACCATTGCCCCGCCCCCCCCCGGGCCCTCGGCATCGACCGTGCCGATCAGCCCGTCCCTCCCCCTCACGAGCGCGGGTCCCTTGGTCGCCATGCGCGGTCCTCTCTCCCAGTTGTGGCCGGATTGCGGCGAGATGGTGCGATGGGAAGGGGGCCTGGATCCGACCGGATACACGAAACATAGCACACCCGATCGCCCCTCCCCGGCGAAGGGTACGCGACCGATCGGCCGGCCCCGGGACCAGCCCCTTCCCGACCCGATTGCCCGACCGGCAAAATTACGAAACGAACCCAACGCGATGCAATCCATTGTTATGAAGGTCCTTACCGCGAAACCTGGCGGGCAGCCGGTCGACAGGAGCCCCCGGGAAAAACGAAGCCAACGGGCCGGTGACCTCGCGTCGGAACCCGCTTGACCACCATCACGACTGGCGAAAACGGGACGCGATTTTGCATGGCGACTCGACCGATGGCCCTCGGGATGGGGATCGGGAACTGAAGCCAGGGCCACTACCCTATTAAGATCGTGTCCGAGGGCGTCCGCCGAACCGGGTTTTTGTCGCGCAACCGCCCGCGCAACCGGGCATGCCCGGGATCGGGCCCCCGGGGTCCGGGGAGTCCGACGCGATAATCGGTTCCGGCCCTCCGGGCAATCGCCCGAAACGTCTTCGGCGATGATAAGGCGAGGGGGTAATTCGACGCGAACCTCATGTGTATCTCTGATCACCATTGTACGGGACACCCGAACATGATATTTTCTTGAACCGTAGTCGCCAGATGATTAGCTCAACCCCGGGCGGGCCGCGCGACGATAAGAGAGGATGCGTCGCGGTGCATCACCATCGCGAGGGAGCGGAGACCGAAAGGGGCGTCGGGGCATGGCGGGCACGGAGACGGCGGTCGTCAGGCTTTCCGACCTGGTCGACGGCCAGGAGGGGGAGTTCTTCGCCACCCTGGTGAAGCGCGACACGGGGACCGACAAGCACGGGAACCCGTATTACAAGTGCCACTTCCGCGACCGGAGGGCCGCCCGGGTGGCGCCGGTCTGGTCGTCGGACCCGCTCCTGACGTTCGCCGCCGATTGGCCCCTCTACGCCGCCTTCCGGCTCCGGGCCAAGGCCGAGAACTCGAAGTACGGGCCGCAGATCAAGGTCATCGAGTGCCGCGAGGTCATCCCCGAGGACGTCGTCGACGGCTACGACTTCTTCGACCTGGTCGAGAGCTCGAAGTATCCGCCCGGCTCGTGCTATTCGCAGATCCTCGGCTTCATCGACAAGCACATCCGGCGGCCGGAACTGGCCCGTCTGGTCCGCGAGATCCTCACGGAGCACGCCGAGCTGTTCCAGAAGATGCCCGCGGCGCAGAGCCTGCACCACGGGTTTAGCGGCGGGCTGGCCGAGCACATCTGGAGCGTGACCCGGGTCTGCACCTTCCTGATCAAGCATTACGCCGAGTATTACGATGGCCTCAACCCGCCGCTCGACCGCGACGTGATCGTGGCGGCGGCCATCCTCCACGACATCGGCAAGCTCCGCGAGCTCGACTATCATCCGGTCGAGGCCAAGTATACCAAGCACGGGACCCTGATCGGCCACATCGTCCTGGGCCGCGACATGATCCGCGACAAGGCCCGGGAGATCGGCGACTTCCCCGAGGAGACGCTCCTGCTCCTGGAGCACGCCATCCTGGCGCACCACGGCCGGATGGAGTACGGTGCCCCCAAGGAGCCGGCGACCATCGAGGCCCTGATCGTCCACTATGCGGACGAGATCGACGCCAAGATCAACGCCGTCGTCAACGAGCGGATGAAGTCGACGACCGATAGCGAGTTCACCGGCAAGATCTTCGCGGTCGGCAACCGGACGTTCTACAAGGGGATCCCGGTCGAGGCCCCGTCCGACGACGACTTCGACGCGATGGGCTGACCCCGGCCCGGGGCGAGGTCGCGCCCTTGGCGGTCCGGGACGTTGGCCCTACAATCGGTCGGTCCCCGGCGCCGGGCCCGACCCGGGCCGATTCCCCACCCGCACCGAGAGATGTAACCGATGATCCCGATCCGTCGCCTTGGCTGGTCCGCCCTCGCCGTCGCCGCCCTGGCGGGCTGCGAGTCCGCGACCACCCCCGCCCCCCCCCCCGCGAACAATCCGGCCGTCTCCCCGACCGGGCCCGGCCAGAACGAGATCAAGTCGCTGCCGGTCGACCCCGCCAAGCCCGATGCCGGCAAGGGGGCCGCCGCCGACGCCAAGCTGTCCGACAAGGAACTCGCCGAGGTCAAGAAGCTTTCGGCCGAGGACCAGAAGCTCGCGATGGAGCAGAAGGTCTGCCCGGTCAGCGGTCACAACCTGGGCTCGATGGACACGCCGATCAAGAAGGTCATCGGCGACCGGACCTTCTTTATCTGCTGCGCCAGCTGCGAGGATGACGTCAAGAACAAGCCCGCCGAGGTCCTGGCCAAGCTGAAGAAGTGACGAAGCCGGCCCCCTCCGCCCGGCGGAGGGGGCCGACCGTCCGCGATCGAGTCGGGCCGTCCCCATCGGGCGGCCCGACTCATTTCCGGCCCCCGAGCGGGCGTCGAGGAGGTCGTCGCCCGAGGTCGCCGGGGATCAGGCGCGGCCCCCGACCAGTTCGTCCTCGTGATGGTGGGAGCCATTGCCGTGCCCGTTGCCGTTGGTCAGGCCGCCGATGAGGTCGGCGCCGAGGGCGGTCTCGCCGTGCTGGCTGATGTCGAGGCCGGCGACCTCCTGCTCGCCGGTGACCCGGAGCGGGATGATCAGGTCGGTGATCTTGAAGAGGATCAGCGACCCGAAGAAGGCATAGGCCGAGACGATAACCAGGGCGATCAGGTGCGTGAAGAACAACTTCGTCTCGCCCTCGGCCAGGCCATGATCGGCGAAGATCCCGGTGAAGATCATGCCGACCATGCCGCCGACGCCGTGGCAGGGGAAGACGTCGAGGGTGTCGTCGAGGGTCGATCTGGTCCGGATGTGGACGGCCAGGTTGCTGACCACGCTGGCCACCACGCCGATGACGATGCTCTCGCGGACGGTCACGTAGCCGGCCGCCGGGGTGATCGCGACCAGGCCGACCACAGCGCCGATGCAGGCGCCCAGGGCCGAGGGCTTGTGGCCCCGCATCCAGTCGAAGAACATCCAGCCGAGCATCGCCGCCGCCGAGGCGGTGTTGGTGGTCGCGAACGCCAGCGTCGCCGTGCCGTTGGCCGCCAGCGCCGAGCCGGCGTTGAAGCCGAACCAGCCGAACCAGAGCATCCCGGTGCCGAGCAGCACGAACGGGACGTTGGCCGGCGAGTGGGCCTCCTTCTTGACATGGCTCTTGCGACGGCCCAGCAGGATCGCCCCGGCCAGCGCCGCCCATCCGGCCGACATGTGCACGACCGTCCCGCCGGCGAAGTCCAGCACGCCCATCTGCTTGAGGAACCCGTCCGGATGCCAGGTCCAGTGGGCCAGCGGCGAGTAGATGAACACGCTGAACAGCACGATGAACAGCAGGTACGACGAGAACCGGACCCGCTCGGCGAACGACCCGGTGATCAGCGCCGGCGTGATGATCGCGAACTTGAGCTGGAACAGCGCGAAGAGCATCAGCGGGATCGTCGGCGCCAGCGCCTTGTCGGTCGCGTCGCCCACCCCGTCGAACATGAAGAAGGTCAACGGGTTGCCCACGACCCCCTTGATGCTCTCGCCGAAGGCCAGGCTGAACCCGAACATCACCCACACCAGGCTCATCACGCCCAGCGCGACGACGCTCTGGAGCATCGTGGACACCACGTTCTTGAAGCCGACCATGCCGCCATAGAAGAACGACAGGCCCGGGGTCATCAACAGGACCAGGGCCGACGCGGTGAGCATCCAGGCGACGTCGCCCGTGACGATCGCGTCGCCCGGGTGGGGCGAGGATCTGAACTTGTTCGGCACCAAGGCCAGGACGGCCACCAGCACCAGGAGTACGAACGGGATGGGAGTCGAACGTTTCATCGGTTCCGATCACCTCGGGATTGGGGAGGCGGGCCGTGGGACGGCCGGCGGACGGGGTAGGAACTGACCCGAGATTGGCCCGGACGTCCCGCTCCCGGGAGAGGAGAGCGGGAGATGGCACCGGGGATCGATCCCGGGGCCGACGCCCGAAGCGGAGGGGTGGAGTCCGACGATCCGGCGATCGTGGCGCCGTGGCATCCCGCCGATGGCCCGACCGCCGGGCGATTTCGCGCCGAAGGATGGGCGAGGGAGTCACGCGATACGATCACCGGGGGCCCGAAATCGCGATCGTCAAGGGGGATCCGCGATCCGGATTTCGCAATACTATGCGCCCGCATCATCAGAATGCAAGATACTCGCCCTCGAAAAAAAAGATCGGCGACGGCTCCCCGCATCGCGAATCCCCGGAAACACTTCAGACGAGGCCGCCCGCCGGCAGGTGGGACCCGCCCCGCCCGGCGGCGAGAGAGCCCGCCCGATGATCGCCGCGCGGAGAGGCCCTCCGGCCCGGCCGACCCCGATAACCGAGAAAACCGTTAAAGTCGACCGCCTTCCGCGACGATTCATCATTCCGGGGAAAGGACCGCCGACCCGGCCGATTGCGCGCGTATTTCGGCCGTGGAAGGGCCTGGAGAGGCCCGTCGGTCCGCGAGAGTGGCAGGATACACTCGGGGGATTTTTCAGGATGGAACGTATCGAGTTGCCGAAGTTCGCGGCGTCCGTCGCCGCGCTCTTGCTCTGCATGTCCGGGCCCGTCCGGGCCCAGCCCGGGGACGTCGGGGCGCCCGCCCCGCGGATCCCGCGACCGGCCTCCGCGCCGTCGGCCGGCTTCGCGTCGGGGGTCCGCCGGGTCCAGGCCACCGCCGGGGACGTCGCCCCGACGCCGCCGACGCCCGAGGCCTCGACCCCGGCGGCGTCCGGCGGGACGGCCACGAATAATGACCTCAGCCTCCCCCGGGCCGAGCGCGAGGGCGGGGGCGGCGAGCCCACCGCCGCCGCGGCGGCCGCCGCGCCCGAGGCCGATAAGCCCAAGGCCGACGAGACCAAGCTCCTGATGAAGCTCCTGAATATCCCCGATGACTCGCCGGTCAAGGTCTACGGCTGGATCCAGAACAGCTTCACCGGCAACACCAACGGCCGGCCCAGGAGCGGCCTGAACTTCGGCGTCAACCCCAACAACCTGGCCAACCAGTGGATGGGGAACCAGTATTACCTGATCTTCGAGAAGGCGCTCCAGCAGAACGACAAGGTCAACTTCGGCTTCCGGTTCGACAACCTGTTCGGCAACGACGCCCAGTTCAACCACGCCCACGGGATCTTCGACCGGGCCTTCAAGACCAATTACTTCTCGCAGTATGACCCGGCCCAGTACTACGCCGAGGTCCACCTCCCCTGGTTCACCGAGGGCGGGCTCGACATCAAGGGGGGCCGGTTCTATACCCTGGCCGGCTACGAGGTCGTCCCGGCGACCGGACGGCCCCTGCTCTCGGTCCCCTACATGTTCAACTACGGCCAGCCGTTCACCCATTCCGGGGCGCTCACCACGCTCCACCTGACCAAGAACATCAACATCTATAACGGGGTCATCAACGGCTGGGACCGCCAGTTCGACCAGAGGCTGACCTGGGGCTACATCGGCGGCTTCAGCGCCACCTCGAACAGCGGCAAGACCTCGCTGGCGACGACCTTCATCGAGGGCCCGAACCAGTTCCCGACCTTCCTGCCCGCCAGCCAGAATCCGATCTACCCGACCGGCGTCATCCCGCCCCCGGCCCAGTTCGCCGGCCGGCGGAACCCCGGCTACCACAGCAATAACCGGAACCTGATCACCACCGTCCTGACCCGCAAGTGGACCGACAAGTTCACCCAGGTCCTGGAGACCGACCAGGCGTGGGAGACCAACGTCCCCTTCGCGCTCGGAAACACCGACGGCTTCAACCGGCACAACGCCCAGTGGTACAGCTTCGGCAACTGGTTCCTCTACTCGTTCAACGAGAAGCTGACCGGCGTCTGGCGGTCGGAGATCTTCCGCGACAACAACGGGGTCCGGACCGGGTTCTCCGCCAACTACTCGGAATTCACCCTGGGGGCGATCTACAAGCCCAAGCCCTACCTCTGGATCCGCCCCGAGGCCCGGTACGACTTCGCCAACGGGGCCCGGCCGTACAACGACGGGACCCGGACCAGCCAGTTGACTCTCGGCTTCGACATCATCCTGCTGTTCTGACCCGAGCAGCCCCGCCATCCCCACCCTCCACTCTCCCGGGCCGCCCGGCCCCGTCCATGACGGGGCCGGGCGTCTTGCATCTCCCACCCCCTCCCCTCCCCGATCGACTCCGCCAGGCCGGCCCTCGGAACATCCGAGCCGCCCGACGGGGCCACTTCGTCGACGCGGGACGAACCCACCGGGTCCCGTCCGTCGAGGATGGGCCGACGTCCGCCGGACTATTCCCCGAAAAAGATGGATCGGGGGCCGCCCGATCGGGCTCAATAGATGAGCAGGAGCGGGGTCCGATCGGAGGGCGGGGCATGACGGGCGGGGATTCGAGCGTATTTCGGGACCTCCGGACGCTGTTCGGCGCCGGGGCGACCGCCGACCTGACCGACGGACAACTGCTGGATCGATTCGGGGCCCGTCGGGGCGAGGAGGCCGAGGCGGCCTTCGAGGGCCTGGTGGCCCGCCACGGGCCGATGGTCCGAGGGATCTGCCGCCGGGTCCTCCGCGACCCGGCCGACGTCGACGACGCCTTCCAGGCGGCGTTCCTGATCCTGGCCAGCCGGGCCGGCTCGATCCGCGACCGGGGATCGCTCGGCGGATGGCTCGCCCGGGTCGCCCTCCGGGTCGCGACCCGGGCCGGCGCCCGGGCCTCGCGCCGGAGGGCGGCCGAATCCCGGGCCGGGTCGGCCGAGGCCCGCGAGCCCGACGGCTCCCCGGACCGGGCCGAGATCCGATCGGCGGTCGACGAGGAGGTCGACCGGCTCCCCGACCGCTACCGCCGGCCGGTCGTCCTCTGCTACCTGGAGGGCCTGACCCACGACGAGGCCGCCCGCCAGCTCCGATGCCCCGTCGGGACGGTCCGGAGCCGGCTGTCGAGGGCCCGCGACCGCCTCAAGGGCCGGCTCGCCCGCCGGGGGCTCGCCCCGGAGGTCGGCCTCCTGGCCCCATCGGCCTTGCCGCGAGCGGCGATCGAGGCCGCGACCCGCGCCGCGCTCCGACCCTCGGCGGCCTCGGCGACGGCCGCCACCTTGAAAGGGGAGATCCTGATGACGATGCTCCGCGATCGATGGAGATGGGCCGGCCTCCTGCTGGCCGCCTGCGGGACCGCGGCCGGCGCCGGCGCGTTCGCCGGTTTGCCCCGATCGCAAGGGCCCGCGCAGCCGGCCCCCGAGAAGGCGGGGATCGCGTCGGACGCGCCGTCCCGGCCCGTCGAGGCCGGCACGATGAAGATGGAAGCCCTGACCGACGGACCCTGTTCGGTCGCCTTCGCCCCCGACGGCCGGACCGTGGCCGCGGGTTGCGCCGATGGCACCGTCAAGTTATGGGACGAGGCCACCGGCGCGAAGAGAGCAACTCTTCAAGGACAAAAGGGTTATGTACTGTCAGTTGCCTTCTCACCCGACGGCCGGTCGCTCGCCGGCGCCTTCGACGGCAACCTCGTGAAACTCTGGGATCCGACCTCGGGCGCGTTGAAGCGGGAGTTGCCGGGTTTCATCGAGCCGACGCTCACCCTGACCTCGGTCGCCTTCGCCCCCGACGGCCGGACCCTGGCCATCGCGGGGACCGGCAGGCCCCCCAAAGGACTCACCGAACGGGGGCCCATCTTCGAGGTCCGGCTCCTCGACGTCGGGACGGGGAGGACGGCTTGGGCCCACATGGGACGCTCCGAGAAAACGCAATCGGTGACCTTCTCGCCCGACGGCCGGACCCTGGCCGGCGCCGGCGGCCCTGTGGTCAGGGTCTGGGACGCCCGGACGGGGGAGCCCGGACCCACCTTTCAGGTCGACCGGGGCGAAGTGCTCGACGTCGCGTCCTCGCCCGACGGTTCCACGCTCGCGGGCGGCGGCTATCATCGAGGCGATGGGCCATTCGTCGGCCGGGTGACCCTCTGGGATCCCCGAACAGGGGCCGTGCTCCGGACCCTGGATGTTCCCCGAGCGATCCGAGCCGTCGCCTTCTCGCCCGACGGCAAGTCGCTCGCCGCCGGGGGCCTCGGGCCCGTCCGGCAATTCCAAGTCGACGGCGTCCAGTGGGAAAAGGTCGTCAGCGAGGTCCGGCTCTGGGACCTGGCCTCGGGCGACCTCCGGTGGACCGCCGAGGGCGGCCTCGGGTCCGTCCACTCGATCGCCTTCGCGCCCGACGGCAGGACCCTGGTCCGATCGGACGACGAGACCCTCGTCCAGCTCGACGCCCGGACCGGCAAAGTCCTCCGGACCCTGATGACGAGGACGATACGCCTCCCCTGAACCCCGGGATCAGGGCCGTCCGACCCGCCGCAAGAGCCGGCCGGCGCCCAGACCGAGGAGGATCCCGGCCACCCGACGGCCTAGGCCGTCGGGGTCGTCGAGGGGACCGGTCTCCGACGCGGCAACCCGTTCCATGCCATCGGGATCGAGCACGAAGGCGTCCAGGGCCAGGGCCCCGTTGACGTCCCGGCCGAAGGCGGCCAGGGGGATCATGCACCCCCCTTCCAGCTCGGCCAGGACCCGACGCTCGGCGACCACCGCGCGGCGGGTCGCCGGGTCGTCCATCGGGGCGAGCAACGCGCGGGTCGCTTCATCATCCGTCCGACACTCGATCCCCAGGGCCCCCTGCCCGACCGCCGGGAGGAAACCCGGCGGCCCGAGCCGCTCCGTGACGTGTCCGTCCAGCCCGAGCCGACGAAGGCCGGCCTCGGCCAGGACCACCCCGGCCAGCTCGCCGCCGATCGCCTTGTTCAGGCGGGTCTCGACGTTCCCCCGGACCCCCACCACCGACAGGTCGGGCCGGGCGTGGAGCAACTGGGCCCGGCGCCGGAGCGACCCGGTCCCGATCGTCGATCCCGGCGGGAGGGCCGCCAGGGTCCGGTGGGCCGGGGCGATCAGGGCGTCGGCCACGTCCTCGCGGGGGGGGACGGCTCCCAGCATCAGGGCGTCGGGGCCGCCCGTCGGCAGGTCCTTCAGGCTGTGGACCGCGACCTCGACCAGCCCATCGGCCAGCGCCCGCTGGATCTCCTTGGTGAACAGGCCGGTCCCGCCGATGGCCGCCAGCGGCGAATTCCGGTCGCGGTCGCCCTGCGTCCTGATCTCGACCAGCTCGACCGCCAGCCCCGGGTGGAGGGCCCGGAGCCGGTCGGCGACCCATCCCGATTGCCATCGGGCCAGGTGGCTCCCCCGCGTCCCGATCCGGATCGTCCCCCGCCCGGATCGTGCCTCGTCGACCGTCATCACGGCTTCCCCTCCGCCCGGGCCACCACCACGACCACGACCCGCGCCGCCCCGGCCCGCTTCAACGCCCGGGCCGCCGCGCCGGAGGTCGCGCCGGTGGTCAGGATGTCGTCGACCAGCAGGACCGTCCGACCCCGGAGGCCCGGGTCGCGCCGGGCCCGGAATGCGTCCCGCATCAGCTTGGCCCGCTCCGACCGCCCGGCCAGGGCCAGGGTGGGCGTCGCGACCACCCGCCGGAGCGCCGGGCGGACCCGGAGCGACAGGCTCAAGGCCAGCCCCCCGGCCAGGGCCTCGGACTGGTTGTACCCCCTCCGGAGCCGCCTCCGCCAGTGGAGCGGGACCGGTACTACCCAGGCGCCGGCCCTCGCCTCGGCCCGGAGCGCCTCGCCGCACCCCTCGGCCACCAGCCCGGCCAGCCATCGGGCCATCCAGGCGTTCCGCTCGTGCTTGAGCATCAGGCAGAGGTGGCGGATCGGCCCGTGGTAGGGCCCCAGCGCGACCGCCCCGTCGAAGCCGAGCGACCGCCCGCGGCACTCCGAGCAGCCGCCCGACGTGTCCGGGTACGGCCCAAGTGGCATCGCGCATCGGCGGCAGGTCGGCCCGGAGGCCCCGAGCAATTCCGCCCGGCAGTCCGGACAGAACGCCGCGCCGCCCTCGACGTCGGCGTCGCAGACCGGGCACGAGGTCGGGAACGCCAGGGCGTCCACGGCCAGCCCCGCCGCCTCCCACCACCCCCGGAGCAGCCGGCCCGACGCGGCCACGGCCCCCCCGATCGATCCCCGGAGGCCCGTCACGTCGACCTCTGGCCGGTCTTCAGGTATGGCTCCAGCTGCTCCCGGAGGTGCGTCCGGGCCCGGGCCAGGAGCGACTTGACCGCCGCCTCCGACCGCCCCATCACCTCGGCGATGTCGGAATAGCTCATGTCCTCGAACTTGTTGAGCAGGACCGCGATCTTCTGGTCCTCGCCCAGGACCTCAAGCGCCCCACGGACGACGTCCGACAGCTCGACCTGTCGCATCTCGGCCGAGGGGGTCCCGTCTCGCGAGAGGGCCCGCTCCTCCAGCGGCCGGAGCCCCGTCCGGGTCCCCGAAGCCCCCTCCATCCCCACTCCGACCGCCGGGTTCCGACCCCGGCCCCGGAGGTGGTTCATCGCCAGGTTGTTGGCGATCGTGAACACCCAGGTCGAGAACCTCGCCTTGGGCCGGTAACCCTTGCGGGCCCGGTAGACCCGAAGGAAGACATCCTGGGTCAGGTCCTCCGCCTCGTCGACCCGGCCGACCAGGTGGGACAGGACCCCCACCAGCCGATGCTGATAGCGCCCGACCAGGACCTCGAACGCCCCCGGCACGTCGTCGCGGATCTGGAGCATCAGCCGGACGTCGGGGTCTCGGGCTTCAAGTTGCGCCTCCAGGCTCTCTCCGTCCGCCACGGGACCTCCCCGGTCGTCGGTCGCCGTTCAAGAGTCCGGCGACGACCCGACTCGAGCCGTCGAACGCCCCATTGCCACTTCCCGACCGTCCTCCGACCGCCGGCGGAGCTGGCCGCAAGCCGCGTCGATCTCCCGGCCTTTGGTCTTCCGCACGCTCACGCTGAGCCTCCTGGCCTTGAGGACCCCCTCGAACCGCCGGACGGCCTCGGCCGTCGGACGCTCGAAGGGGAGGCCCGGCACCGGGTTGTACGGGATCAGGTTGGCATGCGCCTTCTTCGCCTCCAGGAGGTCGGCCAGCTCCCGGGCCTCGGCCAGCCCATCGTTAATCCCCCCGAGCATCACATACTCGAAGGTAACCCGACGGCCGCTCCGGCGGAAGTATTCGTCGGCCGCGTCGACCACCGCGCGGAGGCCCACCTTGGCGTTGATCGGCACCAGCCGGTCCCGGAGCGCCTCCGTGGGGGCGTGCAGCGAGACCGCCAGGTTATAGGACCGATCCATCGCCGCCAGTTTCCGCATCTTCTCGGGCAGCCCCACCGTCGAGATCGTCACCCGTCGCTGGCCCATCCCCAGCCCTCCGGGCGAGCAGATCCAGTCCAGCGCCGGGATCAGGTTGTCGAGGTTGGCCAGGCTCTCGCCCATCCCCATGACCACCAGGTTGGTCAGACGCTCCTCCGGAGGCAGGAGGTTCCGGAGCCGGACCACCTGCTCGACGATCTCGCCCCGGGTCAGGTTCCGCTCGACCCCCCGGAGGCCGCTGGCGCAGAAGACGCATCCCATCCCGCAGCCGACCTGGGTGCTGATGCAGACGGTCCGCCGGTCCTGCTCGGCCATCAGGACGCATTCGACCCGCCGGCCGTCCGAGCATTCCAGCAGGAGTTTATCGGTCCCGTCGGGTGCGACCTGGTGCGTCGCCACCGTCGTCGAGAAGACCGTCCAGGCCGATTCCAGCTCCTCCCGAAGCCGCATCGGGACGTCCGACATCCCCCCGAACGACTCGGCCCGCCGCTCGAAGACCCACCGGAAGACCTGTCGAGCATGGTACGGCCGGTGGCCCCGCTCCGTCATCCAGGCCCCGAGGTCCCCGGGCGAAACTTCCAACAGGCATCGCCTCAAATCAGCCATCAATCGACCGCCGTCTCTCGCCAGCGAGGCGAGCCGATGAATACCTTCGAGGTCAGACAAAAAGGCCGGACGATTGAAAGGCCGAGGAACCCGGGGATGGGGTCGGCCCGGCAGGATGGTCGGAACACGGACCGCAACCACCAAGCGGGTGAAAGTTCCACCGTCCCGAGGGAATTATCGACTCGGATGGCGCAAAGCGGCCCGAAATCAGGCGCCTCACGATCTGATCGTACACTCTTGTAGTGCAAATTGACCAAGAAATTTCCAGGAAGGCTCCGGGGCGACGAGCACAAGGTCTTGCAACAGGCCGGGATCAGCGACTCCAACCTGGCAGGCGATGCGAGGCCATCCCGAGGTCGGGAGCGGGCGACAAGTCTGGCTCCTCAGAAAAAAAGGAGCGGCCGATCTCCAAAGAGTCGGAAATCGAAGCCTCAGAGGCCAGGCCCTTGGAGGCCAGGCAATCAACTCAAAGTCGCGGGCTCACGAACCCGGAGGAGCCTGTTTTCGAAACAAAGCCGCCCCCGGATCGGGATCGATCCGAGGGCGGCTGGGTTGTGGGGGATCCGGCGATGACCGACTTTCGCGCTTACGCACTATCATGGGCCTGGCGGGCTTAACGGCCGTGTTCGGGATGGGAACGGGTGGGACCCCGCCAGTATCGTCGCCGGAAGTCGGCCGGGGGGCGGTCAGGCCCCCTCGGCCGCGGTGGTCCGGGGGTGGGTCACACGGGGCAGCAACTCGGGCGTCGCGTGGCGTGGGGCATGGTCCATCCCCGACGCGTCCCCCTCGCGG
>JAABUK010001983.1_pt1 | contig 37584 bp, 36 predicted proteins | sample 5559141 | NCBI WGS metagenome assembly JAABUK01 (sample SAMN10711869, study PRJNA513367) | rock metagenome | isolation source: Antarctica rocks | place: Antarctica: Victoria Land, Pudding Butte nord | collected 2016-01-03 | reverse complement strand
GTTTTTGGGGGGTCCTGGGGGGGGGGGGGGGGGGAGTTCGTGACCAAGGTCTCTCTTGTCAGGAAGCTACTCTTCGGAAGGATGCGAAGCCGTTGACGTTGAAAGGGAGAGATTCTGTCCTCAATTAGCCTAAGGCGCGACTCTAGGAGAATGAGATGCCTGTTTATAACGCTTCACGCTGCTCTGATTAATACAGTAACCCTGGCTTAGCGGTATTAATACACGACTAGGAAAACGTAAATCAAAATCGCCTAGCGCCTCGTGCTTGGGGGCAATAGATTATATCCATCCGCGCTAATTGAGCTAACAGAAAGGCTAATTAGGAAGACCATGGGTGGGGGCGCAACGATGATTGGCTTGGCAATAGGCCAGTCAGTAAGGTCTCGGACTAAAAACGCCAACAATCGATGGCCTGTCTGCCGGAATCCTTCAAATTCCTCTGACCCCGCGAAGGCTGCGTATCCCGCATATCCCGCACAACTTCACTCCAAGGCTTCGAGCACCACAATGTCCATGATCGCCAACGCACCCTCTAAAGTAGGCACTAGAACGACCACTGAGCAGATAAGGGCAATACTCGGCCTCAGTGGGGCCAGTCATAATCGTGAATATAAGGAGCTACAAGTGGGTACGACCAATTAGAGATTGTCACACCTAGTGCTAAACGTGGCAGAACACGGCCAATCGAATATGCAGGGAATATTTTGAGCCAACAAGCTTGTGGAGTCACTTGCATGGAGATACCGTAAAGGCTGCCACACGAGCATTACAAGGCCAAAGCGTGCTCCTGGAGAAAAATGAGGATGTTGCCTTATGGCTGCTTTCAAATTTTCATAAGATCATTAATAGAAGTCAAGTAAGCGCCTTCAGGTCTAGCACTGATCGGCAGCTGATATAGCATAAGCGTAAACCAGGTCCTGCCAGTGGCGATCAAGGGCCTCCTGTACTGACAGGCGAATCATCATCTTCTCAGCAAAATGGACCCAGTCTATCAGAGAAGTCGGACCCCAACCGCGTCGCCGTCCGACGCACGTGGATGTAACGTCCGCATCGGTATTCAGATTACAAGGGTACATGTTGAAAGAGCTGAATTACTATGAGGTTTTCTGTCATCTCCATCTTTTGAGCGAATTTTCCTATCCTCGTCCGCTTGCATGTCACACCGCCTCCAGTATTCCATTCCATTAATCTACGAAGTCGCCTGGATTACAATCCTTCCTGCGGTATCTCCCAAATTTTTGGTTTAAACGCCCTGTTAGATAGCGTTTACGTACTTAAAGTGGGTCTGACCAACTTCGTGACTTTGGCACTCTTTTAGATTACGTCGAAAGGGATGCATGAAACTAGTCACCCGCTTGCCGTAACCCAAGGAAGCCGCCTCACCTATGAGTCCTTCCTAGGAAACTGGGAAATAGCCGTCTGCTAAAGGTAGGGAACACCAACGACTCTTCCCCGTTCATCAGTCGCCATCTCTCATTTTTCTGAAACATCCGACAATCAGATATAACCCGCGTCAGTCTCAGCTCTTCTACTAGCATTGTGGAACAAGTGATCGCACTAGATTAGCTGATTTGGCGTCTTCGAGGGAATCATTTGTGTATTGCTCCTTATTCTTGCCGATTTATCTCAGCTTTTGAAGTTTGCATTTGCATTTGCACAGTTCGCATCGATGCGAGGCGCGACCACAATTGAGAATTTTCAGTCATGCAGTGCAAATGGTTTCTCGATTACACAGCTTTCAAAATCTGCCCAGCGCTACCAGAGGACCTTCATTGGGCTTCAGAATTGAGGTGGAGCTTGCATGAAATTCTTCGTCGCAGCCAAAATATCGACCTCATAGGAGAGATAATCAGCTCCCGTTCATATGAAAACGAGGACGCGGTGTCAATAGCTTTCAAGGACCGATGTCTTTGCGGCCTATACTTAGTTCTCAACAACCTCGGTGACGGCCACGCTCTTCAAGAGGTCGTTAGATGGCCTCGAAGCGAAATTATCGACAATATTCTAGATTTGGTTGCACCAGGCGACACGGTGGACGAGGAGTGGACCTGGGACCCTTCAAAAGCAGAGCCTTGGGTAGATATCGAGACGATTGTGACTGAGATCAACGAGGAGAGCTATCGACTTTTCAGAACGGTCACGTTTGAGGGCTGGAGGCGGTTTGCGTTAGGATATGAGGAAGAGGCCGTCTTTCAACTCAGTCAAAGACATTTGAGTTTTGTTAATGCTCTGATTCAACACCTTTCTCGCCATGGAGGTGAGTTGAAGAAATATAATGAAGTGTCGAAGGTATGTCCGTTCAACGGCAAGGATGGCCCAGCTGACGAGATCAGAAACTCTGTAACGGCTGTCCACTCGCTCAGCAAGCGTTGAAGTTCTGCTTACACCGTACACGTCAGCCGCACTTCTCCTTTGACTTCATCGTCGGCCCCCTCCGATCTTGTCTTTGGGGTCGTACACCCACTGAGATACTCAAGAGTCTCCCAGATTTACGAGCTCCGTTTGATCGTCAATACGTGTCGACTGCACTGGATGACATGCGCTGGGAAATGAACTTGTGCGTGGAAGCACGGGAAGAGGATGGCCCTTGGGGAGGACTGTCTTGAATAACGAAGCCAGCAGGCGATGGGACGGTGGCAGCGGATATATGCACGTTTTGCATAAATTGCGACCGTGAAGCCCCCGGGACTGTACTCCAACTCCTAATTAATTCTTAGGTCAAGCAATCTGTCAACAATTGCCACTCCCTCGATTCTTATAAATCGGGTTTCTCCTCCTTGACTCCCACCGTGAAGACGATAATGTAATACCTTTTTGCATTCTCAGCCTCAAGATATAGAACAGTCCATGACAAAGCCAAATCCATTCCCGTAAGCCGTTCGAACACCTATCCAAGAATCTTTAGGCTTGGAATATGACTTGCCTCCTTCACCTCTTCATACGGCTCCCTTCTCTCGGGATGTTCTCGAAGACAGCAGCGTATCCAGAAACTAAAGCATCTACGAGGCAAAGAGCCTGTCCTTAGAGTCCTTCTTGGACCTGTTCCACGGCCACAGATATTTTTCAAGCTGAACCTCTCGGGTCAACCTTCTTGAGACAACATCTACGGAGCGGGTATACGGCGGGGATAAGATATTGATTTGGGAGAGTGGCTGCATTCAAACCATACACCCGCTCGGGACTATCCTTGAAGATTGGCACCTCCACTTCTTCCTCATTAAATTAGCGCTCTGCCGCGGTTTTGATCCTTTAATTGATTGCCTTACGCTGGTCCTGCACAATTTGACAACGCATCAAGTTGCGTTCGAAAGCATGTCAGAATCCTCAGCCACCAGGCTGTTCTTAAAAGCTCGCCTAATTCCGTATCTGGGTTCAACTTTACCAAGAACTGCGGCCCCCTGACTTATCCAAACAAGTTGATATGTACCCCATGGTCAACGAGATGCTGCTCGAAGTCACCATCATTGGCAGAGGATTTCCTAGTCTTCGAGGATCTCTCCGATTCTTTGCTCGAGTTGGCTCGCTTCCTGGAGCCCGATTGACTTGAGTCCGTCGTTCGATAGGAAGAAGCTGTGATATGGGGCCCCGGATGCTAGCAAGCAGTTAGAAAGCTTGTTTGGAGAAGGTTGGATCTAACATACAGCTCGAAGATCACTAAGGGCTAGTCCACCGTGTCTTGCAAAGCGCTTGAGCCGTGCAAGGTTAATCTCTTCCTTCCTAGTCCGATTAGGCGGTACAGGAGTAGCAGGCCACACAGTCCTTCCATTATATTCTCGAAGAGCGCGAGGAGTGAGCCACAGCCGTGACAGGTTTTCCCCAAAGGAACTTGGTGTCCTATGTCGTTGCTGATTCTCGAGCTTCCGACGTTTAGTGGTGAGCGGTGGTGAAGAGTCAGTCGTAGGCTCTGCCTCTACAGATCACTTTCGTTTTCGATTAGGGGGCATCAAAATTCTTTCCGAAGGCATTGAATTTCAGTCTTATGAGGCTCGAAACAGAGCAAGGTTCCATTCAGGTGCCCCTTGACATCCAAGCTACGTCTAACGTCGCTAACGAAAAATGAAAGCGCAATGCCACTGCCTCCCACCGATGCCGACAGCGACGCAAAGAGGAAGCACAAGAGATATTAATCAAGATTTCAGAACTAGAAGCACAATTACGGTGAATGAGTGAGGAGAAAGAATACCATCAACGTGAGCGAGACTTCCTGCAAGATATGGTCCTACGATCCCGCATTCGCTATGCTGATACAATTGGACCGCCAAGTTGAACGCATGTGAGGCTGCTGGAGTTCGGGACGGCAGGGAGACATGGACATCTGCGAGGCACACGGGATTAGCTAGACATTCCGTTTTTGAATGAGGATAGACGCATTACATTCGTGAAGCTCCCAGGACGAACGAGTGGTAAGCTGCGGCGGGATCGTAAAGAGTCCCATTCGTATACTAGGTTGGTGGAGATCACGTTAAGATTGTGAGTGTATGCAAGATACTTCAACGCACTCATTGTGGGAGCTGTAATTCAGAGGCTCAAATGTTTGCGAGACTTCGCTGTTCTGCATCTCGTGAGATGATCGTGCGAACGGGATAAACCCCGAGCCGCTGGTTAGGCATACATCCTATCCAGCATATTAAATCCTAGCGTGTCAAGATATACTAGCTAAGTTACATGTTGAAACAACTAGTACTCCGTATGCATACCATTAGCACGGATAACTGCTTCGCAGCGGGCCTGCATCGAATCCACTAAATCAATAAGAAATTCAATAGGTATTTGCTCCCAGGCCGCATTTACGGCGCCACGTAGCTCATCGTAGCTTAATCTTCCAGGGTAATTATCCTGTATCCAATCCTTTATTTTATCCCATACCGTTTCAATAGGGTTGAGATACGGGCTGTAGGCTGGCCACCAAATAACTCGAACACCTCGCTCTAGGAGATCCTGGATAGTGGCCTTTGCAGCGTGCCCCGGGGCACCGTCTTGCATCAGAGATAGGTGGGGATTCATCAGAATGCAGCCGTCAATTAGGGGTACAATCCGCTCGCAATAGGTCTGTTGGTTGATTGTTCCCCAGTCCTTCTCCTAGAATACCCCTGGGCCTTTAGTATTACCACTGAATGAACCCCAGAACATCCACCCAAGCCTTCGGGGTATCTGATCCACGGTACAGGTAGGGTCCTACTCCTCACCGGGGGCCCTAGTGACGCACGTCTTGGTGTGCCTCCCGGCTGTGACCCAGGTCTCATCGGTCCAGAGGATCTGTTCCCACTGTTCTCTGGTCTAATTAACGTGTTCGCGGGCCCACTGGAGATGTAACATTCTATTTACCTCAGAGATAGGTGGTTTTCTCCGCGCGACACGCCGGTGAAAACCCTCTTTCTAGAGAGCTCTCCGAAATGTCGCTTCTGATACGTTCCATCGCATCCGTATTGCCAGCTCTTAATACGTCATACGCCTAGTCTCTCTTGATGACTGAATAAAGCGGACTAGGGCCTTACGAGACGGCGTATTAATCTTTATTTTCGCTCCGCATCGTTGCTTTTGGGGGGTAAGACGGTGAGATCGAGCGTATAATACCTAGTATAGTGTAAGCTTTTAGGGTATAAAAGGGTAGGATCCGGTATATTAAACCTGGTATGGCGTGATATTTAGATGCCTTGAGATTTGACATGGAGTCCAGTGAATCCCTGTGAGTGTATGTACCTGAAGCCGCTGATCCCTAGTCAATTGGGAGCGTTTAGGGGTAGATGGTACTTCTGTACACGGAGCCATGTTCAATAGAGAGTCGTAGGTAAATGTATTACGATGATATTTCTAGAAGATACTATAAAATCTAAATTAGCGTCTGCCAAGGCGCTAGCATTCCATATGATGGGCACCGTAGTACTCACAAGACGGCTCTTAGCCTTAGCCAAACATTGCTGCTAGGACACTTGACAAATGACGATGCGCCTGCAGCCGCAGTTACTCGGGTAATCAGCTTTAGCGTAGAATAGTCACACGCTATCGTCTACATAAACTCGCAAAGGTGGCTCCTGTTCGTCACTATATTTGAGTCTCCAACGCGTGACTGAAGCAATCGAACCTCAAGTTGCAATGTTTGGATTTATCTTCCAATTATTTCAAAACTTCCATCATGTTCTAGTTCTCGTGCGATACTTTTCAACTAAGAAGTAGGAGCATACTGCTTTTCCCTGATAGAGCATCTATTCAGGCGGTAGAAGCCTTATCAGTCTGTAAGTGTACATATTTCTCGAGAGTATGAGAAGTCTTTGCTGGAAGAACCACCGGTATATTGGTGTACGACTTATGTCAATCAAAATTCCTACTTTCCAAGCTCCAGTTTTCGAGTGTGGAAAATCCTTTTCCAGACACTAACACCTTCGAAGACATATTAAGGATGAAAGTTCTCATGCCCATAGACGCCTCTACCCTCGATCGCACGTTCTGTGACTTGTGCCAAAAGCCGTTCAACAGACCTGAGGACTACACGGGCCAAGAACCGAGCTCTCCGAGAGCTTTTTCCAAACCATATCAAGAAAGGGCGTAATGACGGTATTGCGACTCTGCGAGTCGATAACACAAGCCTTTATTCCGATTATCCAGTGCTCTTTGCCGAAAGCGATCCATTCGCGACAGTCGTATCAACTTTGAACGCATCTTGCCATGAAAGCGAGTCATACGCCGTCAGGTTGGCAAATGCCACGACCGTGCACGATGTCTATGATATCCTGCATGCGCGGATATTCTGTCCCTTCAGCGATTTACTGTGTGTTTTCGCCGACGACTTCCCCAATTTCAGCAGTGTCGTAGATCGCCTGAAAACTTGGGCCATTGCCCGAGGATCGAGTCGCCTCGAGCGAGCCCAACCGAGGGTCGTAATTGTCAAACGCGGTGGCGAGGCAAGCGTCAGTCCTACACATGATGTACTGGATATGCAAGACATCCAATTTGGCCTGGATCAGAAGGTCTTAAAAGACTTCTATTCTTCCATCAAGGTCCTACATCTGGCAGATAAGCAAATATCTCCATTGGCACGTTTTCGACGGTTGAAGGAGCTACTTTGGAGGCAGACGGATGAGATGCGAAACGTCCGATTGCGTTGTCGACGCCTCTACTCGGCTGTGCACCTGAACAAGTTTTTCCAAATGGCTGTATCACAGACAGCAGCCTCTGTTCTCCGACCTTTTAATTTCGTCACGGCAAGCCGACTAGGTAACGGAGTCGGTCCGGACCACGCCGATCATCTAAATTCATTCTTCCGACCTGGGATGGACCGCGGTCTATCGGACGATACTATGGCAAGTTTCATCGGTTCTACCATTTTGCTAATGCCTATCCTCCCAAGATGCATCGTGAGTGCTACACCAGCAATCTAAAATTACGAGCTGACTCAGGACTCAGGTTTCAATCCGAAGACGGTATTCGATGCCATCTACCACCCTTCGTGCCTCAGGTCCCTCGCTGGCTTATTCAAAGAGCGATCGTATGCGAAAAATGAGGCTGTGGAGCAGGCCGAGGTGTAAGAGCAATGTATCAAGGGACACTTGGCCAATCTTTGGGGATGAGATGCCCATTGTGGACTGTCAATATTGAATTGGGACTTGTCTCTTGTGTCATTTCGGGAATTGTACCGTCAGACTGAAACCTTTCTCCGCTGGCGAACGGATTTTGGCTGTCGATGGGGGAGGCACGCGTGGTGTTATTCTACTAGACATCCTGGCGATTATGCAGGGTATGATGGGAAGTGAATTACAAATTCAAGACTTATTTGATCTTGCTTTCGGCACCAGCGTTAGTAACCTTCACGTTCCAATATTACGAGATGTCAGGCTTACAATCGAAACAGGGGGTCTCATTGTCTGTATCCAATTCCTACGTGGGATGCTAGCTTCTCAAGGTGTTTACGTTTTCGATGCATTAGCTCGGAAACTCTTTGAACGACCTTAGGGGCGGATGAACTTCATCAGACACCTTCTTCTCTCCTTGAAGGGTTGATATAGAGACACCCTCGAAGACTATTTGAAGGATAATTTAGGGATCGACGATCGCATGTTTGGCTATCAACCTGGGATCCTTGCCACCAAAGTCGGCGTCGTCGCTGCTACCATTGGTAATGCCTCTCCGGTCATCTTCACCAATTATAACGGACCCGGCGCAAGAAAGGAAGAATGCGGTAAGGTGAGTGTTGTGCGTAGAGGAAAAAGACTGAATAATCGATCAGGGTATGCGCACGTTCGCCCGGAGAGATTTGAGGATGAACCATGCATATGGGAAGCGTGAGTGTCTCGCCTTTGTAAGATATAAAAGACTGACTTTCCAGTGGTCGAGGTATCGGCTGCACCTGTGTGAGTGCATTGGCGTAGCCGTAAGGCGGAGCATGGCTGACTTGGCAAAGTCTGTACCGATCAGCACAAATCAAGGCATCCGGACCGGTTCAGGATGGTGGAATGAGCGGACACAGAATTGCGTTTTCGGAGCGCCTACGCAACGATCCCTCTCTTTTGGTCGCCGACGTCGTGGTATCCCTTGGCACAGGTGCCCAGAAGACCTCGACATCTCCCAGGACCACTGACTTTCGCCACGTGATCCTTGACGGCTATGTACCTCGACTTTGGCGATCTTACATGTCTTCCTTCAAAGGGCAAAAGATTTGGGATGAGCTCATGAACTCTGTGGACGAAAGAAAGAGGGAAGATTATATTTGGTTGAATTCCGTCCTACCCAGCGACGAGCCAGCGATTGACAACACTGATCGAATGGATGAGCTACGAGAAAGTGCCAACGTATCACAAATGTACCGATATTGTGAAAAGACACTCTACGCATTGCTCATCTCCGCATTCTATTTCGAGCTGGCACCCGACCCCGAGCGCGTTCGAGAAGGCCAGTATCACTGTCGTGGTACGATACGATGTCGTCTTCCAGGGATTTCGATCGTCAAATTATCAACAAATATCAATGTATCCAATCTGGTATTTATCACTGACATCGAGACTCTGGGATATTATGGAGGTGACTTGAATTTGTGTGTGTCGTGTCATCGATATCAGAAGAAGGTTGACTTCATGGTTCGCCACCCAACAGAATTCGTGACCATTAACGCCGAAAGCGTTACGCAAGGGCGCAGAAAGATCAGATTTCCTTCTGTGCCGCGATTCACGATGACCCGCGAACCATGCCCAGCTTTTATGACGTTCACGACCTTTCCGAGAGATGTCCGGCCGTCTGACTCATCCGGTATGGGAACGCTGACTTTAGTCTTCACACCACCTTTGGTGGAAGCTTGCCCAGCTTGATCGGCGTTTCTGGATGCTGCGGCTCCGGATGACTCTGCTGCTGTGGACCCTGCTCCATCTGTGCCTGGTCGAGGTGGAATAGTTATAAGCCAGGTTCTGGGGTAACCTTGCTGCTGATTCAATTGGTCCAAAATATCGTTCATAGTAGTGAGTTTCACCCTTGCCACATCGTCAGCTGGATCGTTTTCTAAAGCCTTATAGTACGGTTTGGCCAAGTCGAAGTTGGCGATAAACGTGGGAACTTTGATGAGAAAGTTCTCGCGGTCTTCTCTCGGGAGATTATCTCTGAGATTCTGCTCCATTATCTGCCTGTTCAACCCATCCAACTCGGTTTTCGCGCCTGCGTCTTAGGGATTCTCCATGAGCTTTCCCAAATACGGTGTGGCCTTTTCATACAGCTGCTGACGGGAACTCATCTGGCGCTAGGGCTCCTTCTTGCGTAGTCACCATTGCATCAGTGCTGTCATCCGTGCCATCTTCCTCCTCATAAGCGTTCTCGGCAAAATCCTCGGATTCAACGCCGAGGGCTTCGGCTGCCTCGTTGATAACTGTATTGTGAAGTCAGACCTGTCTCAGACTAGAATAAGCAAAGGGTCTCGGATGGCTACAAACAGCACCACCGAATTTTGCCTACGTTTGAAAGCCTCTCCAGCATCCTCATACTTATTCCTATCGGGGTGTATGAGCAGCGAGAGCTGCTTATATGCTTGCCTGCTCTCCTCTCTTGGACATTGATCGTTCACTCCAAGAATTTGATAATATTTCTTCGTTCCGCATTTCATCACCCGCTTGACTGCGTTCTTCATCTGCTCTTCCGTGTATTTTCTCTGGCCTTCATCTGATGCGCCATCTGTGGATGTGTCCGGAGGAACCGGAGGAGCCGAGTTTTGAGACGGTTTCGCCTGGTCTTTTCCTTTGTCTGCCGTGACACCAGCAGTGTCTGGGCCCAGCGTGCTCTCTAGGGTCACAACATTGGAGGGTGCCGTTGCTGCTTCTGCCCGTTGACGTGCTTTGTCGGCCGCAAGGCGAGCGGTGTCTGCCCCCGGCGTGCTCTCTGGTGTTGGAAGGCCGTGGGATGTCGTTGTTTGCTTGGCCTGTTTATATGCGTCGTCGGCTACACTCTGCTTGATATCCGGGCTCAGCGCCATCCCTTCGGCTTTTACGGCCGAAGGCACTTTCGCTCCGAAAACGCTCATGAACTAACTAAGAGGTTCGTTCCTTTTTCATCCTTAATTGAAAACTGTCTCTGGTCTGGAGGAATAGTATCGCCCGGCTTTAAGGTAATGTTGATGCTTGAGTAGATGTGTTCAAGGACGGGATCAACCGGTCTGTTTTTGGGAATGAGATGTATGTAAGGTTATGTCTATCTTTGGATCGTTGATTTGGAGATGTAGCCCTTTTATAAATCACTGGTAAGCCAATTCAAGCTCCCAAGACCGTCGATTCTGGCAACGTCCTCTGAACTTTTTTGGCTGCAAACAGGACCATCTAAAAGGTCCACCTGGACATCCAAAAACCGGGCTCCGAAATCCGATTTTTGAGGGTTCCCTATTCTTTTCCTATTGACAACAGTTTTAGTTCTATTTAGCAGCCATGCCGATGGTGCACCCGAGGTGTTGTCCATTGAGTTGGATGTGAGCTGGAATTCAACAAGTTTCAACGCCAGCATACAGACGACGACGCCAGAGCCTAGCCCAGACGCTATGTCTTCGAATTCATCGATCCATCACATCATCGTTGACACGGACGAGGAGACTGTGTTAACTCCGAATCCATTGATCGCATCCGTTGGCGATACCGTCTTGTTTACCCCGGGTTGACTAGCGTTGGATTAAAAACAGCCGTGATCCAGAGAACACAGTGTATTGTCTACTCCATCTGTTTGTTCGTATATTAACTGACAGGCGACGTTTGTGAAGGTTTGGTGCGTCTACCAGTCAATAGGCAGCTACTTAAGGACGGCACATAATTCCTACTCGCTTTAGCTCTTGCAGACAGAGCTGTTCAGGGTATCACGTCCGCCGCGGATCTATGGGCGATGCAAATCCCTGAAGGCGAAGACGAGCTTCTCCTTCGATGGACTGATGATGTCCAGCCTCAACTGATAGTCCGTAATGCCACTATGCAGAACGGGGTTACTAAGGAGCCGCTCTCGAGAGCAACCTTTAGTAAAATCGTCAAGTCCGTGCTGAATCTGTCAGGATTTTTTGAGGGTGCCATAGTCCATGCTATACGTCGTTACTTGGGTAAGCAGATTAACAGTAGGTCGTCTAAGGCATTCAAAAGCATATAGAGCCCTTTGTCTGACAAATGAACAATCTAGAGGGGTACACTGAAGTCCAAGGATCCCAGCATTTGACCCAGGCGGATCGTCGTGTATTCGGCAGAGATTACATGGCAAGCACCTCAGATGTATGTGGGAAACCCGCATATTGGAAAGAGCCAGCTGAGCATGAACACGTCGACTTCTTTCAATCTTTTGCCAAATTACGCGAAAAGGGCCTGCCGAGTAGCCTGCCGGCCAAAAAGGAGGCTACAATCAGGCAGGATCCACAACTTCTCGTCTTGGAGCGTGAAATTGAACGGCTTCGATCAGACGGAGCTCCCGCTTCTGAGATAAAAGCCGCTACAGGTAGAGCCCGCAACTACCGCTCTGGCCTAAGAAAGAGAATGTTACAGCAGTATAAATTAGAATGGGTTCGGCAAAGGCGGGATTGGAAAGTTGCTACTCGCGGTAAAGAAAAAGCCGACGATACTCAGACCACGGACTCACTGGACGTACTGTCTTCTGTTATGCCGGAACGTCATCGCCTGACCACAGGGCCCCCAGTAGTGCACGTACTATCTAGTGCTACACGGTGTAAATAGTGTAGTGTAGTGTAGTGCGGTGTAGTTTTGCCTTCGCACTACACCATACTACACCGGGTAGACCTCGCACTACACGGTTTACACCAGTAGTGTTAATAGTGTGAGGCATAGATATAACAGCTAGCAGAGAATCATGGTGTTTCGATTTCTACCTCTCTGATTGAATAGTCAAGCTGAGAAAATTACCTCTTTAGTACTAGCTCTATAGTCCATTCCCTGGACAGCTATACCACGAGGGTTTCAGACACCTGATGAAAGGCCCCCTGATGGAATACAGAGCGCTAGAGATGACGCGCTATCTCTAAGTGACAGCGACCCCGAGCAACAGGCCGATAATACTATAACTGGGCTTTCATCTACTCTCTCTCACCGTCCCTTTACTCCTGGTCGACAGCCGAGACTATTGACTTCCAGTATCTATAATCACGTTACGATTCAAAACATCAATGGGGATAAATACTTCGCCTGTAATTATTACCGCAAAAAGCTCAAGTCATCTAGGGGTACGAAAGGAATAAAGACTTACCTGATTACGAAACACCAAATTATACCCGGAGAAGACAGTGTTACCCTGAAGCGAAAACGCGAGGACTCAGATATCGCTACCATTCTCTCTCGCATGCCTGATAAGGACTCTGTAGCAGCAAAAGAGAAGAAGAAAATGGCCCTATTTAGAGAGACTGTCGACCAAAAAATGGTAGAGTTCCTATATATACAATGGGTGGCCTCGTCCGATATCCCCTTCGATCAAATAAAGAATGCGACCTTCCGCACCTTCATTCAGTACATCAACCCGGTAGCAAATATTCAGTTGCTCGAAAGCCCTGAAACGATTAAAAAACGTGAAGAGGTTCTCTTCAGAGAAGGAAAGCAACGGATACGGCAAATACTCTCTAATGCCCAGTCTAATATCCATCTTACATGTGATATGTGGACTTCTCGCAACCACCTCGGTATCCTTGCAGTCGTTGCTCACTTTTACGACGAGCATTGTCAACTTAAAGTACTAACGCTCGCTCTGAAGGAACCGGAAGGCGTTTATTCTGGAGAGAATCAGGCCAGCATTATCCTTGATGTCATTGATGACTACCAGTTCCGGAATAAAGTCGTAAAACCGAGGAAGTCGGAGCAGCCATAAGTAGTACATTCCAGCATCTCCGGATTTCGCACCAAAGTCCAAAAAGTCCAAAAAGTCAAACAGCCTAAGGTTATTATTAGCGAGTCAATCATACGGGCCAATCATCATCGCTAGGCATATCATCAATAGGCTTAGAACATATTCCTATTCAATTACTTCTTTCCGCACGGTGTATAGGAAAGCGCAAGTTTATATTTTCATCCTAGCCCAGCCAGGAATCGAACCGGGATTTGCATCAGGAAGTCAGTCAAACTCACCTTTTGGTAATCCAAAGTCCTAAACACTAGGCCATACCACCATTTCTACTTTACGTGGCTTAACAAAATATAAATACTACGATTTGCCAGCGAATGCAAGTGTCAAAAATGGATTTATGGCCTTATATTACTGCTATACCAATAGTGCTACACGGTTTATTCGGTGTGATGTGGTTTTGGCCCTATACTACACGGTGTGCCAGCAAAATACGTGGTTTAGTGTAGTGTGGGCCTCACACTACACGGTTTGCACTACTGGGGGCCCTGCCTGACCAAGACAATGATTTCGGATGAAGTCGTCTTAGAGCAGGACCGAAGACAAGCTATTGAAGATCTCTACTTTTTTACATCACAAGACACTACAACTTTCTATTTGCCGGGGAGAAACCGATTGAGGGTGTGTGCCCATCGAATGGCTGTGGTGTGCGCGTTGGAAGGTTAGAAATCCGACGCCTCGGTACTTTCCGTTTAGACTAATCGTCGCATTTTAGCTAAACGCCAACGGAGCATACATATCCACGAATGCCGCCGTAAGGACTTTGCGTGTACTCTTGAACGACTGCCGTCTGAGCTGAGGTACTGCTATACTTGCTTCGATTGCTTTGTCGAACAGGAATGGGACGAGCATTGCCAGATGCACGTCACATCACTTACCTCGAAGCGGTGCGCGACGATCACCTACTGCCATACCCTCGTCCGTCCTGCTTTCTGTCCTTTCTGCCTGGGTAATCAAGGCGAGCCGGCAAGCCGACGATGGGAATCCTGGACCAGAGAAGCAAAATTATGGGCTCACCTTTGGACACATCTGGACGTATCCGTGGGGAGTGCACCCCCAGCGAGTGCTCCCTCTGAGCTGACTAAGGAAGTTCTGTCCTCCCGGGAGGACAGAACTTCCTTACGTAATCTAATGCGCTTCTCCCGACGAGACGATATGGTTCAAATGCCAGAAGCCTCGCTAGCAGATTTATCTATGGTACGTCACGCCTTCTTCCCTCAGTTTCACCGGTGTCTATATTATCGCCCCTGATTTCTCCCTGCAGCTATAACAAAATTGCAGGCTCCATCCTCCAAGAACCGGACTTCTTATTCTCTGGTCAATTGAGATAGAAGAAAGACTTATCCTTTCTTCTCCCGCTTGTATATCAAGCTTGGTGACGGGTCACCAGGGGCCATTCGCCCGAAGAAAGGGTAGTGGGTTTGAGAGATTGGGATATGGTAACCGTCAAGGACGTGTTAGGTTGTGTTAGAAGGTCTGTCTGTGCAGTTGTCTGAGCTAGCCCACATTCGTATCAGTCACTTTTAAATGAGTGCTGTAGGAAGTCCTAAGCTGTCATATGACTTGGCACCCTTTCCCTGAGAGGCTCAGGTCAACGTCCTCTTGGCTACAAAGTAAAATGGGCCAGATACCGAAAGATCCATCTTTGTAGGTGGCATTGAGTGAGAAAATGGAGATTCTCTCCCTGTATTCAAAATACAGTTCGAGAGAGAACTATGTTACAGTCCTCATCGGCTCAGAACACCTGATGATGTTGCCAGCGAATGGTATCATAAATCCGAAGCCCGAAACCGGCACTTCGGTTCTGGATGTAGTCTTCCGTCACTGTTGTCGGATACTCCAGCGTTTTCTCTTCTTATATACCGTCTTCATCTGGCCGTAAGACCTGTTTGCCTTGTCCACCCCAAAATCCAATCTTGTGCAGCTCTTTCCGGCAGGTATACACATCTTGCAGTACCTTCCTTCATTGTGTCGCTCTCAGATATTCGAGGATTGTCCAATCATATACATGATCATAATCGAAGCCCTTACTTATGAGGAGACAACGGAATATTTTGCGCAGATGTGAGTATTTAGGCTTGTCGTCAAAGCAAAGGGAATGGAGATGGTCGAAATAAGCCGCGAATTGCTTGGGAAGGCCGTCGTAAAGATCCCTCGTATTGATCATCTGCTTCTTCTCCAAGATAAGTTCCTCCTTTTACATCTGATCCACGGCCGTGAGACCTTGCCACGGGAGTGAGCCTCGAAGAAAGTAGAGAAGCATGTACCCGAGGGATTCCAACTCATCGCAGCGATGCTGTACTTGACCAGGCGTTAATCTTTGCGCAGCAGGAACCGAGGATATTGCACTTACCAACACCTAAATGACCGTTGATGCTGGCAAAACGGGCCGTGCCAATCAAATGTGGATTCCGGGCACGACCGGTATTGCCCTTTACCTGGGCTTCACGGCGTTCGGTGGCGAGGCCCAGATCCGTCGCGTACACCTGACTCCCGTGCTTCCCCACACCCATTAAGAAGTTCTCCGGCTTGATGTCTCGATGGATAACGATCTTGAAATGGATATATCTAAGATGATGAATGAGCTGGTCGGCGAGCATCAACACGGTCTTGAGAGAGAACTCGCGACCGCAGAAATTGAGAAGGTCTTCCAGACTCGGGCCCAAGAGATCCACCATTATGGCCTTGTACTCGCATTCGAATAGATAGGCGTGAACGCGTGGGATACCGACACCGCCCGAAAGCGATCGGTAGACATCGGCTTCAGCTTCGAGGAGGGAGGGATCGATAGAGACGTGTTCAAGTTTGATGGCCACCTCTTCACCAGTATCGATGCTGGTTCCTAGAAAGTGATGAGTCTTATGAACCCACTTCAATCACTTCGCATGTGGATTACCTATGTATACAGCGCTGTAGCCTCCCCCACCGATCCTCTTTTGAAGCTGATATCTACCAGCTATGCGTAAATCCTGATACCGATGAGCTATCAAAACATTATAGATGGCGCTTGTCTCAGAAAGCGGAGCACAGAATAGAGAGTTAATCTACTCACCAAATTCTTCATTTACGATCATTTGTGAGCCAGGTAGAGGTGCATTGAGGCCGTAGCTAGAGACAATTCGTGGATGCTACCCCACCCACATATATCTAGTCGCATATCCCAGGCAGCTAGCTAGGTTTGGGCAGACGCGCGGTGGCGCGCTATCTCCACCTTTGCATCTGGCTGTTCCCTTATCATTTATTTGACTCGTGTCATCCACCAAAGATCGAGGTCCAATGTTCGACAATAATGCTTATACGATTACATCGATCTGCTTACTTTATCAAGTACAGGCCTCACTATCAGATAACTAATCAACTATGCATTGGTTCCACCACACTGTCGGCCATCTCTTTCAATAGCATTCCTCAAACTAATTAAGAGGCATTGACTGATTCTCACAGCGAACGAAGCATTAACAACCTCACGAACAGCGACATGTCGTCCAACTTCTTCAGCCTCCCCCGCGAACTTCGCGGTCAGATATATGAGCTGGTCTTATTGCATCAAGAACTTATTGATCCCTGGGTTTATTACGATCGACGACAGAAGCTTACCCCTGAGCTCCTCCACGTGAATAAGACTATCCACCGCGAAGCCAGCTCGCTATTCTACGCCCAGAATCGCTTCGATTTTACCATGGGCACCCCTGAGGACGTAGCCTCGTTCCTCGGGCAAATCGGCTGAAACAACGCAGACTATATCCGATATATCTGTGTCGGCTTTCCGACGTTCCTCTATCTAGACCCCGGTGATGTCACCCTCGAGGACGATAGCGTTGGCATCCTCGCGAACATATAGAGCGGCTGCGCCAATTTGAGCACGCTCACGACGTCCCTATATAGCACAAGTACCATAGAGCTTAGGCTCGACGCACTAGACAACCCCAAGGTCGTTACTGAGGCGTTAAAGCTGGTCAATACTCACTTCAGAGCTATTTCGTCCCTACAAGAGATCATCGTTGAGGTGTATAAAGACGGCCCGAGTGATCATATACGAAGGAAAATCGAGAGTCACGGATGGACGATCAGTATTACAGAATATGTGGAAGAGGAGGACTTCGATAGGAGTTTCAGTGACTTTGAATATGACGATTATGGTTATGATAGTGGTGGTGATGATGATGATAACGATACTTATGACATTGACAATGATAGTGACTTTTGGAGAAGAGCGGCTGACTGAATTCATCTACGTTCACTAACACAAGCGACAATTGTGAAAGCAGTCTTTGCCTGCGGCTGCTCAAACGTGGAGAGGAATACACGTGTCCACTATTAGGAGGTCATTGTAATTCCTCTTCCATTGCGCCAAAGGTACGACCCAAAGGCTAACTCTCTACTGTACAGCAACAGGTCGCGGCCTGCGCGAGCCTGCCTCAAAAGGATCCAGGCCGAAGAACAGAGCAAAGATTCTCCATCCCTTATGCGGCAATCCAATCTTCTACGACCATTCGCGCTACCGGGGCCCTCTATGGCTCTGGCATTTCGCTTATCCGCGCCACTTTGGTCTTTGGCTCTGGTGCAGGACTCTTGCGCTCACGACCGCGTTTTCCCTTGTTCTCGCTAGCTTTATCTTTCGCAGCACGCTTCACTCGTGCCTCGCTGAGGTCCTTATAGCTCATCACCTTCGCGTTCCCTAGGACCACTGACTTGGTCGACGAGTCGATCTCGGTCGACGGTTCGATCGGATATGAGATTTGCAATCCAAAACGAATCATTTGTTAGGGAAGGTAGAGGAAAGCCAGATGGGAAAGAACAGTAATCTCTTAGGGCGGTAAGACTTATTGACGCTCGGAAGGAGAAGGAGCCTTGTGGTTGGCAGTTCCAGGAGCTGTGACGGAATCACCAGTACCGGGGTCGTTCTGTGGTTAAAGAAGTTGTCGACTTGTCTGCTCTAGTGCCTCGCTCCTTCGATTTTAGACACCAGCAGGTCATTCAAATGCAGATTTATCGGTGAATTTTCTTGCGAGTCACTGTAGATAAATGAAAGACAATCAGATGACGCTGCGGCCAAGCGAGGCGTAGGCAATTTGACTCTTTACCAAATAGCAGCCTCTAGACTGTTACCAAAAGCCCTCCCTAATGGATAAGCCGATGACAGCTCACTCATCTCCATCCTGCAAGATATCACAACAGGGCTGGTACTGTACACGACAAAGGCAGGATCTGAGTCGAGTACTAGTTAGAGAAGCAAGTCATTACCCTTCTCAGATGTCTTGTAGGTTCTCGACGCCCTGTGTCTTCCATGTGAACCTGGTTCGGGGTTGTAGAATGTCACGAATTTACAGGTCCGCAAGATAGTATCTTCAGGTAATCATTCAAGCTTTTCGCAGCGGCCCGTTCCTTAGTCGCCCGCAGAGCCGCCCTCAAGCGGGGAGGGAGAAAAATTCCTGTATATATGGAACATCTTATATAATGTACGAAAGTTAAGTTGAAGTACGCCACTCACTTCGCCCTTCACTTTGACTTGTGTTTTACACATCGGCTTCAAGATCACAGCATTTCCTTCAAAGCCTATATATCATCCAGTCCCCTCCGATTCAATTAATCTGCTTTACCAGCTTCCGCATTCCATCCTCCCGACCAAACCCACAGCAATATGGCATCAACTCCCGATCCCTTCCTTGCCTTAAGCTGGAGCCTCAATAATAGCGCGAACCTCAGAGAGTACTAGGAGTTCTATAGGGCTTTCGCACTCGAGCTCTAGACACAACCGTAGAACATAATCAAGGAAGACGATCTTAACTATAAGACCGACAAGTTTATTACGCTGGACCTCAAGCTTATCCTTCTCTTTCTGGAGCATGGCGGGCATGGTGATTGGAGATATATTGAACATCCGCTTAGATAAGCTTAGCCAACTTGATAGGCCTCAAAATAATCAGTACTGCCGCCGTCTGAACCATGGAATCCAAGACCTGTTTCCAGTCACGCCGAAACAAGGTCCCCAGCTTAATACGGCGACATCGAACTCTCTGATTCATGAAACATTAAATCCAGATTATTAAGGCGGCGAGGACATTATCTTCTACCGGTGCTCAGCAGACGGTAGCCTGGACATGATAATATCGGATATAGGAGGGGAATACTATCTTCTCTTCCCGGTTATCGTTGACTTCTGAGCAGAGCACTATAATTGGAGAAGATATCATGTTAATCCGACGACGTAAGATCATGGGGACGGGCGTCGTAATAACAGACTAGGCACCTATGAACTTGGCTTTAGGAGTCCTGGTTAGTTGGAATATCACTCACCCTCCACATTAAGCCGTGGGATTACATGGTGGTTTTAGCAGTCTAAAAGGAGAGATATTCTCTACGTTAGCTATATATATGGAGAGTCCATTATCTGCCAAAATTGCCATCTCGTAACACGCGCTTGTATGTCTACTAGGCCACAAGAATATAGGCGGCAATCGGTTAGTAGGTGCCCTTGGCTTAACGCCCATAATTTAACACCTTTTTCTCCTTCCAGTTTTGATCCAATGTAGGAGGGAGAAGCGAGCATTATTGATCACAGAGCAAAAATTATTAACACCTCCGGAGGGCTACTTCATCAAAAGGTTGGTGGGGACAAGTCATAACAAGGCACCCCAAATCAAAACTGCAGACCGTGGATGACTTTGTTTTACTTTGAAACAGTGTTAGAACGTAAAGTTGTAGGGAAAAAAAAGATACGAAATAGACTTGGGAACTTCTTATCACAGATAGAATCATGAACATGTGTACTTCTTCGGCGAATAATAAAAATAAGCAACGGTCACTAGCGCTTTTCTGCACGTACCGGTCTTCCCCGTTTGCCTCCCCGCTGCGCCTGGCGTTTGGCCTCAAACTGCCGCAACAGTTCCTGCGCATTTCCTAGCTCGCTTTCAAGCAGCCATGTTTCCTCCCAGTACACCTTGTATTCATAGCCCCTTCCCGTCCGTCTCTTGTCAACGATCCTTACGATCTCCTACTCCTGTTCATCCAATACTAAAGCTCCTTGGTCCTCAGGCTACTCGGGAAGAGGTAGGGTGACGGTGATGGCGTAAGGGGGGTAGACGGTCGCTGCTACTCCGCGATTACCTCCACGGATAGTTTGCTCAACTCGATTACAGGATAGTGCGACACTGGGAGAGATGGGGTGATTAAGGGAGGTGGTAGGTTCGGTGGTAGTAGGACTCAAGCAACCCTTTGGCTGTTCCCTGGGGTGGGAGCTTTGGATGTATATGGTACTAATCTCAGACTCCATGCTGGTAGAACCGCCAGTTTCACCAGTTTTTTCTTCGTCATCCTCCACCACGAGAGGGTCACCTGAAGTATGTCAGAAGAAATCCCGGGTGCAGGTCAGAAATATACTGAGGGGCGCATACCTTGACTATCACCAACTTCACTAGATCGACTTGAGCTTGTTGATTTCTTGCGTTACTAGAAGTTACGCGGAAAGGGAGGCCGTCTAAAGACAGGCCTAGGTTACGATCGGATCTGTGCGAACTCAAGGTCGCTCAAGTCATCATCGGTATCATCTGTCTCGTCGATCACGACCGGGTCTTTCTAAAGTCATTAAAGGCGCCCATAGGGATAAGGACTAGCGTACTAACCTGCACGCCGGGCCTTCTTCAACCTGTGCCCACCTTCTCCACCCTTATTCAAACCTACACTGTCTGTTATACGCTTGCCTCTTGCTAATTAGAATAATACCCAGTCAGTTTCAGGATGCTGTAATATGGTACCCCCGTAACTTTCCGAAGCCGTCAGCAAAGCCATCCTTGGAGGTCTAAGGGACGACCCTTCCACTTCCTTTAAAATACTGGGGGTGAAAGGGCGGTCTTCAACGGTTAGGGCTTCTGCGCCATAGCGAAGATTGTCGACCAAGCTTCGAACTTCAAGTCTGCCTTGTGACTGCAGCTTAGCCGGCCATTGAGAGAGCGATTCGTTCGGAGTACCAGAGTCATAAAGGAACAAGCAATTCCGCAGGGAAATGAGAACCAAACGTGAGTGGAAGATTTTGTCAGTGCTGTAATCCGCTGGTCGTCGGCGACTAAGTAACAGTATTCTCTGCAAGTATTGCCTCGCTGTGACTCACCAGTAGCTACTAGGCTTCACCTCGTTAATCAACGACAGCTAGGAGATGTAGCGGTAGCAAGCAGCCTTGCGGTCTGCTTCCCGCGCATGTATACCCTGTTGTATACATCCAGCTTAAGTAGCCTTTGCAATCCATTAAGCGTATAGCCTGTTGCCTAGTACTAAGGAATCAATAAACAGCCGGCGTGTAGCCGTATAGAACTTTCGGATTAGCTTAGCGCTGCTGTTGCCTAGCTTACCGAGCTAATGGAAAATTACTCCTGAATAGTATATTCAATTCAGAGCTTTATATCTGGTAGCTTATTAATTATCGTGTCGGCGTAAGCTATCATCCTCGAGGTCATCGACTGCGTTAGAAAAGTTATCATCAAGCGACATACAACATATCCCGTAACAAGGTCCGTTTCCATCCCCTCGCTCCCCAGCAGCAATAATAGATACTACTAGCGCGGTAGCTATTTGACGAAGCTGCTGCTCTGTTAGGAGCATTTGCTAACCTACTCAAGCGCTCGGTTATCCGATATACTCCCTATTTCTTCGAGTTCTACAATAAACTCAAGTAAGGCAGCACGATTTGTGCGGACAAAATCTTGCCGAGATCCATGCCTTTTAAAAAACTCGTATATGAACTCAACGGTCTTTCCTTTCAGGATAGTAATTATCTTCAGGAAGATAACGCCTAGACTCTAAATATTAGACGCCGTGTTTCGTAGTTCAAGATCTTTATATAAGACGTATAAGGACTTATTTAATAGTCTTAAAGTCCCTAGCGCCTTATTTATAACTAGGTATTAGATTACCTCTTAGACTTCCTTAAGCTTTAAGATAGTATAGAAATTAATTAGAGTAAGGTACATTATACCCTTAATATCCCCTAAGTTAGCTTAAGAAGGGAGTAGGAAAAGGACTCTCCTTAATACCTTTACATTTCTCTTAAAATTAGTTACCTTCTTACCTTCATTATCCTTAAGGGCTAGGAATTAAGGGAGTTTCTTAAGGATTATACTCCTTTCTCTTCCCTATTATATTAACTTTTGAATACTTACTTTCTTTAATAATATTATATATACTAACTCCTAATAATTTAGTATATAAGTCTTTCTTAATATCAAAACCTTTTCTTTCTTTACCTCTTAAAGTCTCTCCTTTAAAATAGCTATTTACTAATATTTGTAATTCCTTAAAGCGTCCTTTAAGGCCTTTCTTATTCTTATATAATATATTTTTTAATATAACTTTAAGCCTTTAATAGATCTAATATTAGGGATAGTATTCAAAGGTATAGGTAACTACTAATAGTATTACTACCATTGACTACTCTATACTAATATAGTTATACTACTTATACTATTAAGTTTATAATATATTATTATTAATAAGTATAAAGGATTTAAGGTAAAATAATAAGATTTTTTAGATTTATACTATTTCTAACTAGTATATCTAATTATATAGAAATCTTTGTAAAACTTCTTATCCTCTCTTATTATAAAATATCTTCTTATTATTACTACTTATATACTTATATCCTTATAAATTAAGTTAAGTAGTAAATAAGAAATTAAACTTTATACTAGGAATATAATATATATCTGTTAATATAAATTTACTAACCTTACTATTAATAATAATTAGGATTAAAACTATCCTAATCCCTTTAACTTTAGCTAGTTTACTACTTATAAGTCCTAATACTATATAATTCTAGGCTAGTAAATAGTATATAAACTTAAAGTAGTCTTAGAAGATATACTCTTAGTCCTCTAAGTTAATAATAACCTTATAAGACTTAATATCTTAAAATAAGATTTTTATAAAGTAAGTAGTATAGAGTTTATCTACTTTAATAGTAACTAGGGGTTTTCCCTTATTATTATTAATAATCTTACTAATATTTCTTATTATATACTTCTAACTCCTTCTAAGCCTTAATATTAAACCCCGCTAGTATAAGGTATAAATTAGTATAATAGTACTTCTTAATATTATAATATTAACCTTTATTGAAAGTATACTTTTTAGTACTATTCCCCTAGTAATTTAAATTTAAATTAGAATTTAGCTAGGCTTAAGCTGTTTTTTAAAGTATCTAGTAAATATATTTAACTCTTTAATCTTTATAAATACCTCTTTATTAATTTAGGATATAGTAATATACTTAAAGTTAATTAGTTACCCCTTAAACTACTAAATTTCTATTAATATATAAACTACTTCTTCTATATATTTAAATAGGCCTCTCTTAAAGATTACTAGGTAGTTATCTTATAAAGGGTCTCCTATTTATTTTAACTTATTAGTATATTTTATAAATTTAGAGAGGTAGGTATAAAGGTCTTTAAATTAATTAGATTAGAGGTTATATAAGATAAAGTATATTACTTCCTTTATTATATATATACTTATATTATATAAGGACTTTAGTTTTACTTATACCTCCTTTATTATAGTTAAGTATTTAATTATATTATAAGTAATTAGTAAATAGGTAATATAGATAATAGTAAGTACCTTATTCTTTATCTTAATATATATATCCTATTTTACTATCTTTACTAACTAATTAGGTAATATTACGCCTCCTTTAATTACTAGTATTACTTTAGATAATATAGGAATTAGAGTTAGATAAATTATTAGAATGAACTTAAGTCTAATAACCTTAAATATACTATTAATAATAAGAGAGGAGTAAATTATAACCTCCTATTACTTATTATTCTTAGTACCCTTAAGCTCTAAATTTTATAATAGTTAGATATAGTACTAATACTACTAAATAGTCCTAAGATTCTTATAGCTTATTAATTATAATTTATATAGTTCCTAGGTTATATTAAACTTAGGCTTATAACCTAATAAAAGATATAACTAATATAAACTATTATTAGTTAAATTAAATAGAAATTATATAATTATATAATATATTTATTATTATTGTAAATAATATATATCTAAAAATCTCTTTATATTATATATGAAGATACCTAATTTATTATTAGTTAAAGTTAATCTAGACTAAATTCTAATAGCTTTAACCTTAGATAAATTAACTAGGGGAAACTATATAACTAATTCTACTTAGATATATAATAATCTATAGAAGGTTATAATAGATTACGTAATTTCTATAGTTAATATAATTTACTCCGCCTTCTTATACTCTTTTAATTTAAAGTTATACTTATATAGTAAGGTTATAAGGACTATTATAAATATAAATCTTAGTATTATCTTAATAAATTATTATATAATAGGTAAGGTAATAAGATATATTTAAGTAGTATTCTAGATAGGTACTTATTAATACGCTATTACTCCTTGCTATATTAATTCAATCTATAACATTACTTTATATAAACTTAATATTAAAAAACTATATAATCTACCTCTAAGAGTAATTAACCTTAGGCCTAATCTAATTAAGATAGGCCTAGAGATTCGCGTCCTTAGTAATAATACTAAATAGGTTATAAGTATCCTCCCTAAGGTTATTAGTAAATTAGACTATAATCTACTATATTAAGATACTTATAAGTACTACTACTTAGATAGTTTAATATTACGGGTTAATATACCTTCTAGTAATTTATTACCTCTAGGTATTAGCTAATACTACTAGAGGAAGCTGAAGAAGCCTAGTAGTTAATAAAGACGGATTTACTATAGTACTACTCTTAGGTAGTTTCTTCTCCCTGTTAATAGATATATATCTACCCCTTAATTAGCCCTTATATACTTTATAAGCTCCCTAGTCTAGATAAATTTTATTAAGAGGTATAATTTAAAGCTATTAGGAGTTAGAAAAACTTAAAGACTATTATATATAAGGTTTAAGTAATTAAGTTATCTAAAAATATAGTTTAAATAATTCTAGCTTACTAGTAGCTAAGATAGTCCTAATTAAAGTTCTATTTTATACTTAGGTTATAAAAGGAGATATACTTCTTAAAGTTAATAGTAAGAATATTATATTACTCTCCTTACTCCTAATTTAAGGATTTAATAAAAGATACTATTAAGGATAGGATTAAAGTCTAAGTTAAGTATTACTAAGATAATTATAAATTAATACTAAAGGTATAAGACCTTTTTTTTAGCTTACGCTATACTAAATTCTCTAGTTTACTAGTTCTACCTTTTATAATATTTACTATTAAACTATATTCTACTATAATATCCTTATTAAAGTATTAGGCTTAAGGATATATATACCTTATATACTACCTTATAACTTACTTACTTAACCTTTTATAAATATATAAGGTAATATTCTTATAATATAAGGCCTAGACTAGGCTATATCTTAGTAGATTAAAGGATTAGACGGTTAATTGTAGAACTAGGCCGAGCGTGGCCTTCCTAGCCCTTAGAGCCTACTAGCAGAAGCGTAGTCGCCCCGCTACTTATCGCGCTCGAAAGTGCCCTATGGTTGCCTTAACGATCGCCGGCGTTATCGTGGAGATCCTCTCGGCTTATATAGCTTTCGTGGTATTCATACGGCCTCATAGCCTCCCTGTAGACGAGGTACTACCTTCATCACCCGTCGTAACTTGCTCCTCCGATTCATCTCTCGCAGTCCGCATATACTAAGCCCAGCCCCATGTCAATAGCGCCAGACAACTCCTACGAAATTATACCCAAATCTCTTATAAATCACCCTCACGCCTCCCCTCCTCCGCCGACATCGCCCGCCTATCCCAATCTATCACCGAGATAGCCGTAGAGGCAGAGCACACATACATCCTCTTCCTAACGCCAGTCGCAGCATTCTGCAACAATCATACAGATATACACAACTTCACTAGGATTCTCCCAGCAATTTCTATAGCGCAGTACACATATAGTCTACACCCCGCTCCTCACCGCATATCCATATCGACTCACTACAAAAGATGGTCGGTGGCGTAGGATGGAATCACGAGCAAGAAGTAACGGCTTTCAGAATTAGGCAAGCGTGGGAACTATTTCGGCGATGCGTGTGAGATCTCAGAGAAGCTGCAGTCTTTGGCTGGAGTTATCGGAAATCATCTCCTCGACGCTTTGTAAGCATCGAGTGGTAGTTTAATTTTCTGGAAGAAAGGTGGAAAAGTGCGCTGGTGAGATGATTCGGGATGGTACTAGGCTGGAGTGACTGGTAGGTCAGGGCCAAGGGAAAGAGTATGATGCATCGAGACGTGTCATTACGTCGCCGAGTGCGTTTGTCCTACTCTCCTCGGCTAACTTAGTAAGCTCCAATGTCCCGAAGTGTTTTATAACTCTGTCGTATGCCGCTCCATGAAGGGTCTAGCGATTGTCGATACTAGAGTAGTACCGCGTCAGTTGAGCTCTACTATCCAGCGAAGGGAAGTAATTAAAACCTGAGAAAGCCCTCCACTAGTCGAATCACTATATTCTACAAGGCCTAGCGGAAACGGTTCAGCAAGAAATGAAAACTATTAGTACTTGAAAATGATTAGAGAAAGTACTATGAAGCAAGAACAGAGAACCGGTTCCAGATGTTAGTAAAAGTAAATCAGTTTTACGCCCCTCTTTACCACTATATAGAAGTCCAAAAGTAGTGTCTTCTCTTGATCCTCTTACCGATTAGTTATCGACGTGTACTTGCCGAGCACGCCGTCTTTCAGCTCCTAGAGTTGATCCTCTCTAATCAATACCTTCGCGCCAAATGAGTTCACTGCCATATCTCCGACTAGCAGGACCCTAAACAGGTACCTCACTCTAGCTACGACAGTGGTGCTGAGTATCATGTTCGGCAAGAACGCAGTCCGTTAACGCTCCTCGCGATGTGCTTCGGAATGTACCTAGAAGCCTGCTAGTCAAGGGATCGTTGATATCAAGAGCTGTTGGCGTGTAGTGGTCTTAGCGTAAGCTGAGGCCTTTTGCTTTTCGGTGCCATCGGCGCTGTCAGCTACATTCGCTGTTATATTCTGGAGGTCATTGAGTTGCGCGTGATAATGTTTTGGGAAAGCTATATCATATGTTATATGCTCGCATGGTGGCAAATCTATAACCTCTTCGAGGCCCTACAGACTTGTTTTAGTCCTACGCAAGGTCCTCCGCTGGTATTAACGGCTATTCAAGGCCTCGGATACTTGCCCTTAAGGAGGTAAGGCGTGAGGTAAGGCTCTTCGCCTGGCCTAGGGATGGAGCATAGCTTATATTCGCGTCCAAGAAGGCAACATAGGTATGCTAAAAGTTATCAGTCGGCTACTTCGGATCCATGGGTATAGTAGCACTCATCTCTTTCTTGGTAGTTACACTCATCATAGAACCGAGCACCGCCTCGGTCATTCGGATTAGCATCTGATCCTACACAGATCAGAACTTGGGGTCCCACTAATCGCTACTAGTGAGGGGATTATCCTCTCACACATGTATAGTTCTTGTATTAACGCCTAGGGCCCAGTATTATTGCTTGGTGACATATGTATATGGCATTCATCAACGAGGACCTGTGCTAGGAAGACGGCCGGGACCCGCGAGGTAGTAAATTGTGGGAGGGTCTGGCTACCAGGCCCGGATACTGGGGGATCGAGTTAAGGAGGAGGCTAGGAATGTTTGTAAGAACTCCGCTTGAATAGTTGAGCCTTATATGATTGCGGTGTTGTTATCAGGATGTATAACATCCTCGCTCTCCCTGTTATACCGATGTACTTGAGCAGGAGTAATTCTTTTACCTAACCAATCATCATTATCTATCTTATTGAATAGCCGCGTTGTAGGATCACGAAGACTCCATTTTGGTCGATGTACCGCAGGTTCTTGATGTCAGCTGCAGCTGGTACCCTCTTTCCCGTGCCATGCTGAGTGTGGAAGATCAGGAACTTTATATTGAGACTATCTTAGGGCTTATAGAACTTATCCCACGCCGCCTTCCAGACTGGGATGATTGGTTTAGCGGTCACGTACTATCGAACGATTCTGCCCCGAGGCTTTGGCAGAAAGAATTGACCGAGGTCTAACGAATTGTCGCAGTAATATTGCTTGAAGAAGAGAGGGGCCCCAGAATAAGTGCCTTTGCCATGTCTGCCCCTATGGTTTTGGCGGTCGGATGCATCTGGAACACGCTATCTGGCGAAGTCAGGACTTACCTTGCCGGCTCCTAGGCCGTCCGCAAGATATCTACCGTTTTTACCGTCTCTGCCCCAGCGATGAAAGAGGACGCCAGCAAAGAAAAGGAACTGGTTGACTCGGAGCTTGATTCCGGGGATAAAGATGACGGGCTCAGTGGTAAGCGCTGAGAAAGCGAGACCAAGGAGCCGATAACACATTTGCCATATGGTTGGATCTCTCAAATGTTCTACCGCGGGACTGTTCATTATCTGGTCTAAGCTAGAAGGGAATGAGATAAGCACTGTAGAGGATGGGAAACATCAGAAACTTACGCCCTCTGCCACGATACCTTCGAAGCCTCCAATATCGCTTCGAAATCATGGTCTGCTACCGGTCCCAATTACACCACACGGCGGTCCTGCCCTTGCGAGGATATATCGAGCCCTTTAGATGTAAGGCGCTGTTCACTCTTCAGTATATGATTATAGTATGCATCCTCTTCTTCCTAGCACGTGCGATCAGAGTCTACCTCAGGTACGAAGTCTCTATCATAGCCGCCTTCTTCGCCATCGCTTCCATCACCAGCTTCCGAGCCTAGGTGATCCAACATATCAAGAGTCTCCTCGTCAGACGCCGGTGTCCCTTTTCGTGAACTACGCACAGTAGGCGTAGTGGAAGGAGACGATGACCCAGTATTTTTGATACGCTTCCTGGGCGAATGCTGTAGCGGACTTTGTCGTGCTGCAAGGTCGATATCTGAAGCTTGCCTGCAATATTTGGATCCCGAGCTTGGAGATGGACTGGTGTGATGGGGTGCTGCCGCTGGTCGGAGGGAAGGTTCAAGGCGCGAGTAGAATGGGTCTGCGGCATGAGATATCGATGGGAACTGCCAAACGAGAACAATGGGCGCGGTGGAAGAGTAGGCTGGAGTAGAGCAGCAGGAGCACTTTCTGTCCGAGCTCGAGGTAAGCTGCGTATACGGTCGCGGGTTATAGGTAGGGTGTATGGTTCTGCTAATATCAAACATGAGCGGTTGATTATCACGATGGTAAGAGCAGAGAGTATACCTGCAGCTATATAGAGGAAGGCACGCGTCGACTCTTCAAGGGTGTGAGTTCGTGAGAACTCTAGGGGATGGAAACCAGTGTTAAGTGGGATGTGGTTGTTGATCCCTCTCACGTCGATGACATAATCTATCGGCGAGCCCATATGATGTTCATCAAATAGTATCTCAACCAGAGCCTACCGCGTGAATAAATGAATGATGTCGTGCACTGGTAAGAACGGGACGCCCGTCTCCTACAGGTTGCCCTCCACGGTAACCTCCACGGAGTTCGTGGTTAAGGGTCGTCCGAGCAAAATATCGAGAATCAGATCATTGGCCGGTACGAGCTCGGGTCGAGGGCTCACGAAAGGTACTGGAGTGGTCAAAGGGTTATATATTGGAGTCGAGGAGCTAGAGTCCCTGATCTCTCATTCTTGATAAGCGCAGGCAGAACGGTTCCAATGATTCCCATGCCATTCTCACGATTGATATAAGTACCTAGTGGTATTACGGTAAAGAGCTGAGGGTGGTTTAGTCGAAGATGCTACCCCTGAGCTAGGAGCGCTACGTTACTGGAATTAGTTCACAGGTTAAAGAGCTCTGAGTAGGCGCGGATGATATCTTTTACATCTTGTAAGAGATGTGAAAGCTTACTTGAGGGAGGTTTAGATGCTCTCCCGGTGAAGTTGATAGTCCAATTGAGTGACTTGGTCTCATATGCGAAAGCAGATATAGCCGAGGATGACATATATGAGAATACGGATAGTATAACATAATAAAGAAGTCGATGAGGGGGAAGAGCGAGGAAGTACAGATCTAGTGAGGAAGAAAGTAGATGATGGACTAGGTATCTAAATTAGGTCTACTTGACCTAATTTAGATATCAAAAGAAGGGTGATAGCTCGGTGATATAGTATTATAATAATGAGAATGGCGGCTTCTATATATTATATAGTGAAGGAGGAAAGAAATAGGATGTTTGTAGACCCTAATCTAAACCTAGCCGTTGGAGCAAATGGACATAGAAAGGAGCAGCTTATATACACATGAAGTGCAAAGATAGTACGTGTTACCTGTCGCTATATCGTCGCCTTGAAGCCGTACATTCCCAGTATTCACAGTGTAGTGTTCAAGAACCATTAATAGACGAACATCACCACCAGAACACTAACCATTAGCAAAAGAAGCTCGACTTGCGCGAAGGTCGAAGACCGTAGTATTGCATGCCGCTTCCTGCCGCCATATCATCGCCTTGAAGCTGTACATTCCCAGTATCCACAGTGTAGTATTCAAATGCATGAACATTGCTACCAGAATAACCGACCATAGGCAAAAGATGCTCGACTTGCGCGAAGGTCGAAGACTGTAGTATTGCCTGCCGCTTCGTGCCGCCATATCCTCGCCTTGATGCCGTATGTTCCCAGTGGCCATGTTATACTCAATGTGGCCATATCCCTTTTGCCCAACCATTTTCCACCCATTGTTCGAAGGCACCGTCTGCATGTACTAAGATAAACATCGTGTAGGCGGTGACCTAAAAGGGATCGGATTACCTCCGATGAAAGGGTAGCATCTTAGTGAGGATTTAAGGAGAAGGAGCGCTGGCTTCAAGATGGTAGGAGAATGCCCCTGGCGGCAGTGCTCGACAGGACGTGTACCTGGAGTAATATTAGCGATGGCGACTGTCATAGTTAAGCGGGGCAAACTTCAAGGCTTTCCGAATACTGTATTGATGCTTTGTGAGCGGAAATACGATATGGAAATCAGAGTAGATGAACCTGTGGGAAATGGCGAGATTACAGAGCTAACTTAGATCAAGTACCAGGAGAGAACTAATGATGGCATCTCCAAGGCACAAATACAAAAACATCGTCGAAAGCTACAATAGACCTATTATACTTACATGCCGATTGGACATTGTGTATGTATAATATGGGACTGTAAATACATGCTCGTGGTTGCTAAAATAAAGCTACTCGGGAGTCGCGGCCAGTGGAATTAGCGACCGGAGCGAGCGCTAAAGCTCTATTCTATGCAGGTTTGAAATTTGCAGCACTCTAGGGTGTTTTATATTTCCACGCTAAGATATAGAGTTTTACCGATACGTATATCAAGTAGAGCGTTTCAAATAGTAGGTACGAGCCTATATAGAGACTCGTTAATGGTGGTGTCAGCACCACGTTACGCTTTTGGATCGCAACCGTCTATTTACGGTGCGGCTACGGTACGGACAAACCACTTCGCGCCGCTAAGGTACCTGAGTGTCCCAGATCTCTCCCTTTTCGGAGGAACACCAGCGGATCAACTTCTTCACGAAGCTTCGCTCTTGGAGAATACCCAGCGCAGATACTACTGTCTGTCCGCTAGCGGATATGGCAAAGCGCCAGAAACCAAGGAAGGGCTGGTTTGCTACAAATACAGCAGGGACTGTCGTGGGCCAAAGAACCGTAACGCAGCGCCTGTCGGCGCGGTCCAAGATCGTGCGCAGGTTTCAAAAAAAGGAAGCGCACCTCCGTCAGGACCTCGAAAGCCGGACGCTGCTGAACGGACGTGGTTCGCTGTCGGTTAATAGCATTAACGTCGCTGGCTTCTCAGTGCATAAGGTGCCTGGAGCTATGCAGACTTCCTGCTGGATATAGGGGCTGACATCAATGTCAATTCGCAGGGCTTTGCCAAGCAATGCGATCTGAAGCCATCGGGTTAATGAGTAGTCAGTCTATCTATTGCCACGGCGTCTAGTTGGTGCCGTACCGTATAGTAGACAGCTGGGGCTAGTCTGGTCAACACAAGCACCTTCTTCGCCATTGACAAGAAAGCTTCACCGATGGTTCTCGATTTGCCCGCCGTCTCAGAGGTGGGAGTGCAGGTGGACGGGGGGAGTCGAAAGTGGAGGTTCCTACTGGACTCCGCTAACGTATTCATCCTTGAACCCCAGCAATTTGCAGAAGGCGAGTCTGCACTATATTATGTTGTATGCGCAGGCTTGTCGCAGTCGGAACACAACAATTCCGAGGACGCTCCGCCTGAGCTACCGGAAGGTTTCAAAGATTCTGAAGACGTGTTCTCCAATGAAGAGACGAGCCTGTTGATGTGCAGCTGGACCAGAGGCATGTAGCTCGCTTCTTTAAGGGATGGGTAGGGGGGATAGAATAGACGGAAATGTAAGTAGTGAGAATTGGGTGAAACGAACCCACCTAAATACTGACAAGAAGAAGCGCACAAGACGCTCATTGCAGAATCCCATTGTCTCGAGAGAAGTCCGAGCCCGAATGTGTTCGATGCGCAACTTCAAATACCCATGCACAACAACATGAATCAAAGCGACAGCACCAAACAAATGCATTAACAACTACCTCTCTCTCGCTACTCAGGCTCTCCAAAAAGGTACATCAAAGCCTATCGCTCATCGAAGCACACCACTCCTCTTAAACCTCATTAAAAGCTCGATTCCATAAATATCATAATAACAAAGCCTAGGCCAATCACCTCACAACCTCAGATTTGCAAAGCGCAAACCCCCCAACGCCCACGGCAACCGGCAGCGCAAGCACAGTCATTATAATCATCATCAACGGCGCGAATTGCGGGCTAGCATCTATGCGAACCGCCATGCATTAGCTCTTGCCAAGTTTCTAATCTCAGAAGCGGAAGGGGGAAAGAAGGTTGACTTACCTGACGACTTCATTGCCTAAACCAAAGTATCGTTGGAACCTACAGCACTGCTCGTATTTCTGGCCGCGCCAGCCCCGCCAGGAGCAGAGCCGTCGCCACTACTGTTCATCATAGGTCCTGAACTTGCCCCGTTCGCGTCGTCGGTCCCAGGAGCAGGAGCAGGAGCACCAGCTGCGCCGGCTCCAGGAGTAGAGGCGCCAACCGCGTCCGATCCAGAAGCAGGAGCAAGAGCACCAGATGGACTTTGATCACCAGGAGCTGCCGTCGGGGCCGGAGCAGCGGGGGCCCCACCAGTGGCGGGAGCGACTTGAGGGACAGCGACAGCTTTGCTTCTAGCTGGGCAGGAAGAACAGGGGACGTTGACGACGGTGGAGGATGCCGTTGAGCCCGCTGGTGCTGTGACCGTCACAGCGGCGACTTGCGCTTTGTCGATGGCTTCAGCAACTGCTTTTTGGCAGGCCGGAGCTCCTGATGCTTGGGCTAACCTTGCGAGGGAGGATGCTGCGGCGCTTGGACATGCGATGGGTTGGCTGCCTGCGACGGTGATGGTGGTGAGTGGGACTTTGTCGTCCAAGGCACTCATGCTTGAGCAGACGGCACAGACGGGAGGTTGATATTGGCAGGAGCCTGCGGAAGCCGGTTGACTGGAGCCTTTTTGAGGCTTCCGCTGGTGAGGTGCTGCCTGGTGTTTTGCCTGGACATTGTTGCTGGACGGCTGGACAGACAGGGCAAGGTACGTAGACAAAGGTGTCGTGTTCTGTGTAAACCTTGATAATAGGGCATGTCGGGCAGAACTGCGCGAAGTAGTAATCGTCGTGTCCGCAGTAGTAGTTAAATGTCACCAGATCCGAAGGCTTCGATCATACAGGAAATGTGGATAGTGCCAAGAGTAGGGTTAGTAAGCAGACGATAGGCTGATTTCCAACAGAACAGTGGCTCGTCGTGTTCCCGCTGCCGGTCGCAGCAGGAGAGGTTCCAGCCATGGTAGCGGTTCCAGCATTTCCAGGATTGACGCCTGCACCAGAGATTGTGTTGGTCGAATTGCCAGCGCCACCACTTCCTCTAGCGCCGCTCCCACCTGCACCGCTGCCTCCAGCGCCGCTTCCTCCAGCTCCACCAGCTCCGCCTGAAGGTACTGCAATGGGCTGAGGTACCCCTGCAGCTCCTGAAACACCAGTCGATGAGCCTGTACCGGTGTTGCCGGCGTCACTGTTTTGCACTGCAACTTTAACTTCAATGCAACCGGGAGGGGTTGCTGTGAATGCAGCGTACGTGACGCCATTGAGCGTACAAAAGATAGCCTTGCCACCTGTGAAGGCTGCATTGCTCCATGTCAAGCACGTTTTGATCACAGTGAAGGCTATTGTGATGTCTTCGGCGACCAAGGACGCGGCAAAAGGGGCGTTGGGTACACCATGAGAGGTACTGAATTGGCCAGATCGATCAGCGGTGAAAAGTTGCTCGTTAAGCAGTTCGAATGTGTTAAGTGGACTAATACAAGGGTCACCTGAAACTGCTTGTTGACGCTTGTGGAGCATTGGAGCAGTGGAGGGGGCCGCAGATGCCGCGGAAGAAGAAGATGAGAGTCCCAAGGGGGCTAAGACAATACCACCGGAGCCAGCGCCTGACCCAGTTGAACCTGTTCCAGATCCCGTTGAGCCTGTGCCTGTGCCAGCACCCGTACCGTCTGTGACTGTTGAACCCGTACCAGCACCTGTGCCAGCACCTGAGCCTGTGCCTCCTGTGCCTGTACCTCCTGTGCCTGCGCCAACGCCAGTACCTGCACCAGTATCTGCACCAGTACCAGCGCCTGAAATGCCTGAAGCGCCTGAACCGGCTGGAGAGCCTGACGTTGGAGAATTTGGAGCCCCTGGAGTACCTGCAGCACCTGAGGATGGTGAGCCTAGACCAGTTGGAGCTCCTGCCATCATTGGGCCCAAATTAGTCGGGGATGCGGCTGGTGGCGAGCTCATCATCCCTGTTGAAGAGCCAGCAGTCGATGGGAAACTGTTGACAGTCACTGGATCAACAGCCCGAGAATTGGGAGAAGATCTTGCATGATATTCCACAGGAAGAAAGGAAGTTGGATCCGCCGCCTTCCGCCTTCACAGCACGGAGATATCCTATCAACAAGCGGTCGCCCTACTTATTGCGCAGGAAGAATCCGAAATCCCACCTCTCGGGCAGCAGCACAGAAGACGAGCCTACCGGCGACGAAATGACGAAAGTGGCGACCCTTCCGAGGGCCCCAATTAGGGCCCTGAAAGCCTCAATACGCCGAGCAAGGGAGGGAGTACAAGCAGGGGAGAGCGAGGAAACGGGCAACGAGGCATTCAATCTTCGTCATCAGCTGGAAAGCAGCGACATTACTGTACGCAAGGTTGTCTGCTCGGGCTGGTATCGGGGTCTGCACTCGACAATAGTTGCCCAAACGCTCCATTACACCGTCGAGGCAAGAAGGGACGTAAGCATCTGCTTAACAAGCAGCAATTCGGCGCGATGGTCCAGCGGCAGCTTGCGATAGATTTGGATCGCAACTGTAAGGATCTGAAAATACAAGGCTCTAGGGGCGCGCTCTTCCAGATTACCTTGGCTTCGCACGGCTACACTTTTGTGGGCAAATGCACACGAGACGTGTTCGTACCGGACTTGATGCACGAGGATCGGATGTATAACCGGCTCAAAAGCATCCAGGGCAAACTGATACCAGTCTACCTTGGTAACATTGACCTCTATCGGCCGTGGCTTGACTTAGGGGTCCGAATCCTTCATATGCTTTTGAAGTCTTGGGGAGGAGAGAGGATCAACAAAGTTGAAGCAGGGAGAACCTTTGACATGGAGATCAAGCAATTTGAGAGCCAAATTACATGGATGGGGCTTAAAAGCGACTCTGTGGCACTCCCCAATATCTGTGATTTATTTTGGGCCAAGAGATCACAATGAGCTGCAATGCTTTTGACGACCGAGTGGCGCTGAGAAAGCGATAGTGTCGTCCAGGCATCTCTCGGAGTAGATCCCTCGGTTCGCCTTCAAATCAAAAATGACCTATCATGGTGAGTCCACGCATATATGACCTCTAGAGTCAATATTTATGGCGTGATCCTCTTAACGAAAGCAACCGTCTTATCTTCAGACTCCATCTCCAGATTCTAGGCTTTCACCTTGCAGAAAGCCTTCCAACATCTTTTGTATCCCGTAGGATGTATGTGCCATCGTCTTCTTCCCAAGCAGCAACGGCATCCGCATACCGCATAGTTTTGACCCGCTCACAGACTAATGACCTAACATACCCGCGATTTGGACCAAATTTGCATGATTGATTGATTAAGCGATAAAAGCATGATGCTGAAGTGCTTAGGGGCCGGCGAGGATGGGCAAGACATTTAGGCAATGTAAGCCTCAGGATATCAACATACGTGACAGGATTCATAATGCTCACTATCTGAAGATGTTGCTTGGATGGGACCAGATCAGGCTGAAGACGATTTAAAGAGGTGGACCACGGTCGTAATGGGGCCGAGGAAGAAGATGGGGTAGAACGTGGCATGGACGATGTCATCGTGGCTCTAGAGAGGAATGGCATTAAGGTTGACCGCGACGAGTCCCACAACAAGCACGGTCATGGGGCTGGGACTGGCGACGATAGTAAGGGTTGGTGTCATCTCCTACCTTCTTCGTATTAGACCTAATACTGTAATGCCAGGAGAGTAGAATCCATCCGAAGATCAAGTCTTTCAAGCTCCAGCGCACTCCTCTCATCCTTCTGCGGCCCGCAGGCGTCTCAGAGACGACCACGAAGCAGCGGCGGTCGCGGGAGGCTCGACATAGGGTGAAAAGGAGGAACGGAAGATCGTAAATAACGTTGGTAGGATTGTGCTCCGCCCTTGACCTTGATTCAGCCGAATTAACGCTACAATCCAGAGCTTGAGCAGTCAAATATAGATAACCGCCAAGCCTTCTCAAGCCGCTGGCTCCCTGCCAATGAGGAGAGAGGATCCTCCAGTGATGTGACAAGAGGATGACTGTGGTGCGTTCTACGGAAAAATGGCGTCTGCCGGCCGCTGGCGGAAAACCTCCGCCAGGGCGTCGCATCAAGCGCCACCGCTTCACGTTCCCCTTGCCTTCAGACGAGGAGAATTTTGGAAGGTGGGTATATCGTGGAGGGAGAGATAGTCGTGGAGAGAAAGATGACGCCGTACCTAGGTCCTCGTCGAGGAAGACCGCGCATGCAATACCTGGTCGAATCTTGCTCCCCCAGGGGTCCTCCAAAAATTGAGGGGGGAAACATTAGGGAGTACTCACTGGGGGAGCACTCGCTGGGGGAGCACTCGCTGGGGGAGCACTCGCTGGGGGAGCACTCGCTGGGGGAG
>JAABUK010001982.1_pt1 | contig 37646 bp, 28 predicted proteins | sample 5559141 | NCBI WGS metagenome assembly JAABUK01 (sample SAMN10711869, study PRJNA513367) | rock metagenome | isolation source: Antarctica rocks | place: Antarctica: Victoria Land, Pudding Butte nord | collected 2016-01-03 | reverse complement strand
TTTTTCAATCTCAGCTTCGCTGATTTTGAACTGAAGAGTGGGCATTTTTTGTTGTTTGGTAATTACAAAATTGCCCCTCTTTTTCTTAATTAAAAAATTCACTGTTTTGTCCCTTGCGGAGTATAGCATAAAATCACGAATGCTATCAGCAATCAGAAGATCAATTGCGTAATAGGTTTCTTCCTGATAGCTGACGGCTGACAGCAATGCTATGATTGACATTATACAAGGTTTAAAACCAACACTCCTTCAATAACAGTAACTGCCTTTCCTTCAATCAAAACCCGGTCATGTGCAACCTGTAATTTTAATGCGCCACCCCGTGCAGAAGCCTGGTATGCCGATAACTTATCTTTACCTAATTTTTCTGACCAGTAAGGGGCAAGTGTACAATGTGAAGAACCAGTAACCGGATCTTCGTTAACTCCATAGGCTGCAGTAAAGGAACGTGATATAAAATCATATCCTGAGGATGCTGATGCTTTGCTTGTTACTACAACAGTTTCATGATTCTTTAAAACAGAAAAATCAGGATCAAGGGATGTTACCTCTTTTTCATCAGCCACTTCAATAATAAATCTTCCATCACCTGAGCGTACCGAATTTATTGGAGTGATGCATAAAGCTTTAATGATATCATTATGAATAGCAACTTTGCTATAATTAAACCTGGGAAAATTCAGTTGAATCCATTCGTCGTTTTTAGTAACGGTAAGTAATCCACTTTTAGTAAAAAATCTGGCAGTGTCTGTTACCGGCAGCATTCCTTTCCTCCATAAAACATGCGCGCTTGCTACCGTTGCATGCCCGCATAGTTTGATCTCAACAGTAGGTGTGAACCAGCGTAGGTTATAGCCATCTGCTGCTTTTAAGAGGAAAGCAGTTTCAGCCAGGTTATTTTCCATGGCTATCTGTTGCAGAAGCGTTGCCGGGAATTCTTCTTGCATTAAACAAACAGCGGCGGGATTACCTTTGAAAGGAATATCAGTGAATGCATCAACCTGGAAAAATGTAATCTTTGTCAATTGTGATATTTATGTTTATGCAAAGGAACAAAAAATGTAACTTCCACCGAAACAAAAGCGATAATGCTTAATAATCTATGGATGAAATGAGCATAGAAACAGATGAAAACATAATTGCGGAAACAATCAAATGGATCAAAGATGTGGTGGTAGGTTGTAACTTTTGTCCTTTTGCTGCTAAGGAATTAAAACGCGGAAGCATACATTACCAGGTGTTAAGATCAGCAGATATCAAAACATGTTTACAGGCGTTAGCTTTGGAATTTCAGCGGCTTGATAACAATGATAGCATTGAAACAACTTTATTGATATTACCTGATAATTTCTGTGATTTTTATAAATACCTTGAACTGACGGAGCTTGCTGAAAAATTTTTAGCTGACTTGGGAAAAGAAGGAATATACCAGATTGCAAGCTTTCATCCGCAGTATCTTTTTTCGGGCTCTACAGCTGTTGACCCGGCTAATTACACCAACCGGTCCCTATATCCTATGTTACATATATTGCGAGAAGCCAGTTTAACTGCTGCACTGGCGCAATTTCCACATCCTGAAAAAATACCTGAAAATAATATCGTGTTCGCGAGGAAGAAAGGGCTGGAGTATATGATGGTTCTAAGAGACTTATGTTTGAGTGATTTTTTATAACCAAGGGAAAGCCAAGAGGGGAAGAAGAGGTTACACAGAGACGTCCTCTGTGTAACCTCTTCTTCCCCTCTGGATGTTTCCTCCGTGGTTATAATATTCTTACGGCTGAAAGTTCACCATCTGTTTGAATGACTATCTTTATATCTGTTCCTGTTATCATTGTAACATAATTCAACATACCTGATTTCATCATACTTCTGCTTTTGCAGAATTTGTATCTGCCAGTTTTTTTCACGTGGCCTAAGGTAACGATCGGCATAAACCGCATTGATCCTGTAATCATACTCACGGCTGATTTTTAATATTTTAAAATCCCTCTCTCTGCTATTTATAGAGAACGCATCATATATTACGGCGATCATTGTAAGAATAATCTTTTCTTTCATTATCCCTTCCGTATGTCTCAGGGCCTTGTAAACCGGGATCCATTTTTTTTTGAGAAAAGAAAAGTTTAATTTGACTGCTGATTGCAAACCAATAAGCATGAAAAATAAAAAGCAAATCAAAAAAAATAAAGATGATTTCACCGGAGAAAGCCGGCGGAATTTTTTAAAACAATCATCTTTACTAACCGCGCTCGCACTAACTCCAGTAACTGTTTTAAAAGCTGCAGAATCAAATTGGGATGAAAAAATTGCATCTGCTTTTGAAAAGCTTACTGTAAACCTTACAATAAACGGTAAGAAATGTTCATTGTCTCTTGAGCCAAGAGTTACACTTTTAGACCTGCTTCGTGAGCAGTTGGGTTTAACCGGTACAAAAAAAGGCTGCGATCATGGGCAATGCGGTGCCTGTACAGTACTTGTTAATGGAAGACGCATCAACTCCTGCCTCACCCTTGCCGTTATGCAGGATGGTAAAAGCATAACAACAATTGAAGGATTAGGAAATAATGAGAACCTGCATCCGCTGCAGGAAGCATTTATAAAGCACGACGGTTTTCAATGCGGGTATTGCACACCGGGACAAATAATATCAGGTGTGGCAGTTATCAGGGAAGGACATGCAGGATCAGCAGCAGAAATTCGCGAATACATGAGTGGTAATATCTGCCGATGTGGTTGTTATCCTCATATTGTAGATGCGATAATGGATGTTAAACAGGGAGGGAAAAAAGTATGAACCAGTTTCAATATGTGAGGCCTTCTGATTTGAAATCTGCAATAGCAATTCTCACAAAAGATGCTACCGCCAAATGTATTGCCGGTGGTACCAACCTGCTGGATCTTATGAAGAAGGGGATTGTTATGCCGCAGAAACTTGTTGACATAAACAACCTGCCACTTAAAAATATAGAAAGTAAAGATAAAGTATTTCATATCGGTGCGCTTGCGCTGAATAGTGATGTTGCTGAAAACAACATGATAATGGATCAGCTGCCATTACTTTCACTTGCTTTGAATGCAGGTGCTTCGCCACAGCTAAGAAATATGGCAACTGTTGGAGGCAACATAATGCAACGCACCAGGTGTACTTATTTTTATGACAATTATATGCCTTGTAATAAACGGCTGCCAGGATCAGGATGTAGCGCATTGCAAGGTTATAACCGCATGCATGCCATTTATAATAACAGTGAATCCTGCATTGCAGTTCATCCCAGTGATATGTGTGTAGCGCTTTCAGCTTTGGATGCAACAGTTGTAATCAGTAGCATTAAAGGAGAACATCGTATTTCCATCAATGATTTCCTGCGGTTACCTGGCGATCATCCCGAAAAAGACAATATGCTTGAAAAAGCAGCAATGATTACTGCAATAGAAATACCGCATAACAACTATACAAAAAATATCTATTACCTGAAAGTAAGGGATAGATCTTCTTATGCGTTCGCACTGGTTTCAGTGGCTGCCGCGATGGATATAAGTGATGGGACTATTCGAAATGTACGATTGGCATTGGGCGGTGTTGCGCATAAACCCTGGCGTTTATATGAATGTGAAAAGTATCTTATTGGTAAACAGGTGTCCGAACTGAATTTCCGTGAGACGGCCAATCTGGCAATCAAAGATGCAAAGGGATATGAGTATAACGCCTTTAAATTAAAGTTAGTACCTAAAGCAATCGCAGAGGCTTTACAAAAAGCCGCTGCCATAATATAAAGAATTTAATATGGAAAAGCAGCTATACAAGAACGTTAATTTGTCAGACCCATTGGACCGTGTTGATGGAAGGTTGAAAGTAACAGGTGCGGCTAAATATTCAGCCGAATATATGCTACCCGGACTTACATACGGAGTATTAGTAAGCAGCACGATAGCTAAAGGCCAGATTAAATCTATCGATACAAAACAAGCGGGGAAAGCACCCGGCGTACTGGATGTAATCACTCATCTGAATGCGCCAAAAATTCCCGGTTATCAAACAGTTCAAAATACCCCGGAAGGTCCTGCAACTTCAAGGCCTTTATGGGTATTTTATAATGAATACATTTATTTCAGCGGTCAACCCATTGCACTGGTAGTTGCTGACACTTATGAACGGGCATTATACGGGGCTTCACTTGTTAAGGCGGAATATATTATAGAAGAACATCGGACAGAATTCAATGCTAATGTTAACCGGGCGGTTACTCCTAAAGGGTGGAAGGATTATTCACGCGGCGAAGCAGATGCATACCTTAATGCTCCGGTTAAAATAGAGCATGAATATGTGATACCGGTGGAAGTGCATAACCCGATGGAATTGCATTGCACTATTGCCTTATGGGAAACAGGAGACAAGGTTACTGTGTATGATAAAACACAGGGGGTAAAATCCACACAGAAAACCATCATGGATGCCTTTAAACTACCGGAGCAAAACGTTCAGGTGAATACTTTATTTATGGGCGGTGGATTTGGAAGCGGCTTGCGTACCTGGCCACACGTAATAGCAGCAGTGCTTGCAGCAAAGAAACTGAATAAACCGGTGAAACTTATGCTGAGCCGGGATCAGATGTTTACAATGGTTGGCTTCAGGCCACGCTGCCTGCAAAAGATTGGCATTGGTGCAACCGCTGATGGAAAGATCACAGGTATTACACATGAAGCTACTGCGGTAACATCCTCATACGAAGAGTTTACTGAGCGTACTATAAACATGAGTAAATATATGTACGCCAGTCCGAACGTTACTACCCGTTACCGGATAGTGCCACTTAACCTGAGTACACCTACCTGGATGCGCGGGCCTGGTGAGTCAACAGGGGCTTTTGCGCTGGAATGTGCCATGGATGAAATGTCTTATGCACTACATCTTGATCCGATGGAATTCAGGTTACGCAATTATGCTGAAACGGATCAGGAAAGAAACCTGCCGTGGAGCAGCAAACATCTGAGGGAATGTTACGAGATAGGAGCAGAGCGGATAGGATGGAGCAAACGAAATCCAAAACCGGGCACTATGCGTGAAGGCGAAATGCTTGTAGGTTATGGAATGGGTTCGGGAGTTTTTAATGCATCCAGGAATCGGGCTGTAGTGCTGGCGCGCATACTAGCTGATGGGGCACTGGTACTGCAAAGTGCCGTTAGTGATGGAGGCCCCGGCACCGCCACCTCAATGGTTCAGATTGCTTCCGAGACAATGGGAATAAATGCTGACCGAATAAAATTTGAACTGGGTAACTCATCCTACCCGATGGGACCAACACAGGGAGGCTCTACCACTACTTCCACTTTAGGATCTGCTGTTCATGATGCATGTGTGGCACTTAGAAAAAAATTACTTACACTTACCCAGACACCTTCTATAAAAAACGCTGAACAGGATAACCTGGTTTTTAAAGATGGCGCTTTTACACTTGCTTCTGATCATTCAATCAAGGTATCATACACAGAAATATTAAAACAACAAAACCTGCCCCAGCTAGAAGTAACAGAAGAATCTAAATCAGGCGAAGAGCGGCAAAAATTTTCAATGTATTCTTTTTCAGTGCATTTTACCGAAGCGCATGTTCATCCTGCTACCGGTGTTGTTAAGGTTAAAAGAGTAGTGTCTGTAACTGATGCGGGCAGGATCGTAAGTTTGAAAACCGCCGAAAGCCAGGTTATCGGTGGCGTAATCGGTGGAATTGGAATGGCGCTTATGGAAGAAGCGGTTATGGACCACCGGTATGGCAGGTATGTGAATAATAATCTTGCAGACTATCATATACCAGTACACGCAGATATACCACACATTGAACCTATATTCATAAATAAGAAAGATCTTTACATTAATCCAATGGGGACCAAAGGGCTTGGTGAGATTTCAATGGTTGGATTTGCGCCGGCACTTGCTAATGCGGTGTATCATGCTACGGGCAAACGCATCAGGGAATTACCTATTACTCCTGATAAATTGTTATAACCGTTCTGCGTATTGATATAAAGAGAACAGGTACAATTGTAACATCATGAAGTCATTTAATGAAGGTGATATTTGTTTGTTAAAATGGTGTCCAGCCGCTGTGCATTGGCAACCGACAATCGAATGGGTTATCTTTGAATATGGCTAACCATCAACCCTTTGACATTGAAATTGATAAGCTGACACGCTCTATAGAGAATGCTATTTCAGGTGACAGTTTCAAGACTCAGATACTTAAGCTAAGTTCAAAAGACATTAAAGCTCTGAAGAAATCAGATTGGCTTTTTGATTGGAAAACAGAAGTTAAACAGACAAACAAAACAGTTTGCAAGCTTATAATCATAGGTAATGAAACAGTTATTCAAGGATTAATCAGTCTGCAAGACCGTGGTGACCATATTTTTATTTTCACTGATTGAAAGCAATAAGTTTAATCGTGGAGCAAAGAAGCTGTATTTAGGAGTTCCAGGTAACCTTGTAGCCTTCACTTGCCAGCTATCATTTGGCAAAGGCTATGAAGGTTATGTTTCATTTGAGAGTAAGACCAAACTTAAAGGCCATTCCCAACAAACATTAGGTGCTCATATTCTTTTTGGTAACTTTATGGCTATAGATACAAAAACCGCTCGTCATCTTATTGATCAGTATTTTCCCGAAAATTGGTAACTTACGAATATGATAAAGGAAGCAAACAATGTGGACTTTTATACAACTGGCAGACAACCATCTGAGCAAGAGTTTGCCCTTATAAGCGAGTGGATAAATAAAGACAAGCAAAAGAGAAGCCATAAAAAGCAAAGACAAAAGCACTTTGCCTCAGAGTATATTAATGACAGCAAGGCAGGACGTTCTAAGCATAAGCAGTAGATCATTAAAAACTTATGTATTGGCAGCACATTAACAATGTAGCTTTTAGTTGTTATTGTTTGCAGTCAGGTTTTTAAGGTTGCATTTTTAAAAAAAGATTTGTACTTTATAGGTATTCTTTTATGATGAATGCATTACCTAATAAACCACTATCTCAATGCCTCTGCAACAAATTTCTGAACTGAACCTGAAATCACTGGTAGCATCAGGGAAATACCATCCTTCACCTGTTGCCTGGGAAGACCAGGTATTTTATTTTTTACTTGTTGATAGATTCTCAGATAATAAAGAATCAGGGTATAAAGATATTCATGGAAATATTGTAACAACGGGAACAACTCCGCTTTATACGTCAGCAGATAATAAGAACGCGATCAAAAATGAGACCGATGCTGCAAAATGGCGCAAAGCAGGCGGTGAATATGCAGGAGGAACACTTAAAGGATTGACCAATAAGATTGGCTATTTGAAACGTTTAGGAATAAGTACCATCTGGATCAGTCCAATCTTTAAGCAGGTTACATATCAGCAAACTTACCACGGATATGGTATACAGGATTTTTTGAAGGTAAACCCAAGGTTTGGTACCGCACAAGAGTTTAAGGAGCTGGTTAAAATCGCGCATCAAAACGGAATTTTAATTGTGCTGGATATCATTCTTAATCACGTAGGCAATGTGTTTAGCTATAACCCTAACCGGACGCCCTCTTACAAAGATGAACAGGGAAATTTTGATCCTGCCTGGGATAGTAATCCTTACCAGGTGCTGGGTTTTAATAATAAGGATGGGCATCCTTCACTTAAATTTAAAAAACCTGATCCTCTTATTCCTGCAAACCTGCCTGATGATGATTCAGCAATATGGCCGGTTGATTTTCAGAATCCTGATTATTTTACACAAAAGGGACGTATAAAAAATTTTGATTTTGATCCTGAATTTAAAGAAGGTGACTTCTTTGATCTTAAAGATGTACACCATGGCTCAGGAGACACTGATAATTATATTCCTTCACAGGCATTGAGAGATCTGAGTGAGATCTATAAATACTGGATAGCCTTCTCAGATATTGATGGTTATAGAATTGATACGGTTAAGCATATGGATACCGGGGCAACCCGCTTTTTTGGTTCTTCCATTCATGAATTTACTCAAAGCATTGGCAAAGAGAATTTTTTATTGCTGGGAGAAATTACAGGCGGACGTAAATTTGCGTTTGAAACATTAGAACTTACGGGATTAGATGCAGCCCTGGGTATCGATGAGATTCCTGATAAAATGGAATTCCTGGTTAAAGGGCTTCGTAACCCTAATGATTATTTCAATCTTTTTCGTAATGCTGACAAATTAGGAAAAGGCACACATACCTGGTTTCGTAATAAGGTGGCAACATTTTTTAATGACCATGACCAGGTTAGCAAAGGAAATCATAAAGCGCGTTTTTGTGCTGACAATGCAGGGGCAAACTTTTTGTTGAATGCGCTTGCAATAAACGTTACTACTCTTGGTATTCCGTGTATTTATTATGGAAGTGAGCAGGCTTTCAATGGCCATGGTGATGGAGATGGGGCTGACCGTTACATCAGGGAAGCTATGTTTGGCGGCGAATTTGGCTCATTCGAAAGTAAGGGAGTTCATTTTTTTAATGAAGAAAGTCATGAGTACAAAGAATTTGCGAAGATACTTAAAGTACGTGCTGAAAAATTGCCGTTACGCAGGGGCCGTCAATTTTTAAGGCTCATTTCAGATGAGGGAGACCATTTTAGTTTACCGGAAATGATTAATGGTGAAATCCGGTCGGTTGTTCCATGGTCAAGAATTTTAAATGATAGGGAAATACTGCTAGCTATCAACACAGATGCAAGTACGGCTAAAACCACCTGGGTTACGATAGATGCGTTGCTTCATAAAACGGGAGATTTACTTACCTGTATTTATTCAACTGATAAAAACCAGATTGGAAAACAAATACCTGTTTCAGACAAAAACGGTTTTTCAGTTCAGCTTACAGTGCCTGCAGCGGGTTTTGTAATTTTTGAATAGTTACTGTTTTTAACCATGGAGGGAGGAATAGGTAGCACGGAGGTACACGGAGCAAACTCTCCGTGGACCTCCGTGCTACCTATTCCTCCCTCCGTGGTTAAAAAAACTACGAAAAGAAAACTGCAAACAAATCTTATCTTCAACATCCTATTAATTTAATTCCTCCGCTATGCTAACAGATCGCAGAAAATTTCTACAGCAGATTTGTATGAGTACTGCAGGCATAAGCTTTGCCTCATACATCCCACAAGAGTTTATCCACCTCAAAAAAGGAAATGCATTCTTAAGAAGTCTTCCGGAATCAGAAGGCATATCATCTGAAAGTATCCTGTCTTTCATTGACACTGTAGAAAAGAACAAGCTTGGCCTTCATAGCCTTATGATAATAAGACATGGTAAGGTGGTGACTGAGGGATGGTGGGATCCTTATAAACCGGATCTAAGGCACATGCTTTTTTCATTAAGCAAAAGCTTCACCTCAACTGCCATTGGTTTTGCTGTAACAGAAGGCAGACTAAAAGTTGAAGATAAAGTCATATCATTTTTTCCTTCGATGTTGCCTGAAAGTGTTAGTCCTAACCTTGCCGCCATGCGGGTTAAAGATATTCTTACCATGACTTCAGGTCATGATAAAGACACGATGCCTCCAATGCGCCAGGGAACGCAAAGCTGGATAAAAACATTTTTGTCATTACCGGTAGAGCACCAGCCCGGAAGTTTTTTTCTTTATAATTCCGGTAATACATATATGCTATCGGCCATTGTTCAGAAGTTAACCGGCAAAACAGTGTTAGATTATTTGAAACCCCGTTTCTTTGATCCGCTGGAAATAAAAAATGCCGATTGGGAAACCAGTCCGGAAGGTATCAATGCGGGTGCTTACGGACTTCGGGTAAAGACAGAAGACATCGCGAAACTTGGCCAATTTTATTTACAAAAGGGTGTGTGGAATGGTAAGCAATTGTTACCGGTAAAATGGGTTGAGGAAGCCACTTCATTTCAGGTTCCTAATGTATCACTAACGGCTAAAGACGAGCGAAGTGATTGGCAACAGGGTTATGGTTACCAGTTCTGGCGATGCCGGCATGGAAGTTTCCGTGGTGATGGAGCAGTAGGACAATTCAGCATCGTAATGCCTGAACAGGATTCAGTTGTAGCTATAACCAGTGAAACTGCTAATATGCAGGCCATTATGAATGCGGTATGGGATCATTTGTTAGCCGGTATGAAGAGCACCGCATTACCTCAAAATAAGTCTGCTCACGATACATTACAACAAAAACTTTCTTCGCTTACTTTGCTGCCATCGAAGACAACTACCAGTTCGCCAATTGTATCAGGCATTTCCGGGAAGGTTTTCAGGTTAAAGGAAAATGAAATGAAAGCAACGGAAGTAAGTTTTACTTTTTTAAAAGATAGCTGCCTTTTCAACCTAAAAGATGCTAACAGGGATTACTCATTACTGTGCGGACTAAATCACCTGGAAAAATCAGAATCTATCATGCCCGGTGATGCTACCAATCTTGTTCAGGGAAATAATAATGGAACCAGGCCTGTTAAGGTTGCTGCCGCTGCTTTATGGAAAGATGAAAACACTTTTGAAATGACGTGGCTGTATTACGAAACACCTCATTCCGATACAGTCACCTGTCGCTTTGAAAACAATGAAGTTAAAATAGCATTCAAAAGCAGCCTTATAGGTAAGATGGGAAATTTCAAAGAAACCCGTCCGGTACTGGAAGGTAAGCTCCATGCCTGACTTTTTTTAACCACGGAGAACAGCCGGAGGGAAGAAGAGGTAACACAGAGAACTCCTCTGTGTTACCTCTTCTTCCCTCCGGCTGTTCTCCGTGGTTAAAAAAATCTTATACATTTCAGTCTCAAATACTCTACAACCGAACTATTCCGGCTTACCTCATCAAAATTATCTTCTGGCTCACCACTTTTGTTTTAGTAACGAGATGAACAATATATACTCCAGGCAACAATCCATTTGCACTTAAATTAAATGTTTTAGTAACACCCGATTGTACTTTTCCGCTAAACATCCTTTTAACAAGCACACCTTGTACGGTGTATAATTCCACCGTAGCATTTCCTGATTCTACAGGATAAAGCTGAATGGTAGATGTTGTTCTGAATGGATTGGGATTTACTTTAAGTTGCAAGTTAGCTCCTTCAAAGGTTTCACCAGATTGTCCGTTCCGAAGTGAAATGTTTCCTGAACGATTTGCGGCTAAGCCGGAAGAGTAAGGAGACAGGTAACTACCACCAATCGGAACTTCCATTGTTCCATTTGGTAATTGCCATGCAACGGTTACATGATCACCGCCATAACCTTGCTTATGCAACACTTCAATATGATAACGATGACCGGACTGCAGGCTGATTGGAATTGACTTTTGAGTAGCATATTTATCAAACTGATGGTAATCAGTCCAGTCAGACATTACGGCTATCCTTGTTTTATTAGCCGGGTTATCATCTGAACTCAGCCAGAGCTCAACATTATCATCACCGGATATCATAAAAGTATAATTACCCGTTTGCGGTGGACAAACATATCCTCTTATCCGCTCACCGTAATTATCGCCAAGATTCAAAGATTCCAGCGAAGTAATTTGATTTACAATGCCAGCTGGTGTATTTAATGGAATACTGGCAATATTATTACCAGCAATATTTTGCCAGAGCTCGTGAAGTATACTTCCTGAGGCTGAACATCCATCGGTAGAACCTGAACCCGAACTTTTTATGAAAGCCGCATCTGGCACAAGCTGTCTTGGTATACCCGGACCAGTCCAATATAATTGCATAGATTCTCCACCGTATTTTTCAAAAAAGCTGATAGCTACAGGATAAGCGCCGGCAGCAGCGATATTTATAGTGCCTGTGGCAGACTGAGCAGGATGAAGGCCATCGTTATTAACCAGGGCATTTCCATTGGGTGAGTAACCTGAATTAAAATAGAATTTACTTCCATCATCTGATACCGTTTCAAAAGTATAGGTGCCGGCAGCGGGTATGTTAATGTAACCTTCCCATACGAGTCCGAAATAATCATTTACATTTTTAACGCTGATGTCAATATTTGTTGTTGTTCCGGTTTTAACCGGCGTAAGTGCACTGAAGTCAGGAAGCAGATCCCAGTTTCCTTCATAATATTTATAGTTAAGACCATTGGTTGTTGAAGGTGGTGTTGTAGGAGTGGTACCAGTGTAAGGCACCAGACGATTACCAGGTATCGGCACCTGAATTCCTACATTTGGAATATTCCAGGCCACTGTGAAATGATTGCCGCCGTCTCCATTTTTATGGAGTACTTCTATATAATAAAGCTGGCCTGCCTGTAATGCAATCGGGTTGGATTGCTGGGAAGGATATTTAGCAAATTCCCGGAGAGAGGTCCAAATAATGGTACTGGCAATCTTTTTCTTATTAGCCGGATTATTATCAGTACTTAACCAGAATTCAACCTGATCATCACCGGATACCATAAAAGTATAATTACCGGTTTGTGGTGGGCAAACATAACCGCGAACGCGGGCACCATAACTGGTTATCCCAAGGTCTAAACTTTCAAGTGAAGTCATTTGGCTGGTGCTGCTTGGGGTATTGTTCAATGGAATAGCACTTATATCATTACCAGGAATACCATTCCATTGTTCGCGTGATACGCCTCCGGTACCCTGGCAGTCGGTAGACGGAGGAGACACCACAGTCTGAGGTGATAATAATATCACGGAACTATAAGGTTCAATTGTTATACTGCCATTATAGCTTTGGTTTTTTATGTCAACATAATTCCCGTCAAGAGCAACGGTTTTAGAAACGGAGGTTGAATTGTATTCAAAAAGAATATGGTCAGCACCAGGAACTGTTGCCGATGATTTTTTTGAGTTAGGATCTTTGCCATAAAGTGCTTTCCATTCATCCAGCGACAGGCTTCTTTCATTGGAATTTCCGTTAATAAAGAATGATGGATATATAACCTGATTGTCATCAACCGGACGAGCATAATAATTATTGTCAAAATTACCGAACTGCGACAGGTCATTCTGATAGGTTTTAAATTCCGCTACACGCTGATAATACTCTCTTGCCACCATAATATTATTCGTCATGTTTATATTTCTTATGGGGCTTTGCCTGGCGTGTTCATCAGAGGTCAAAACCACCTGGCTTGCATTATTATACAATAAATTATTCTGAAGATTTATATTGTATGAATTGTGAATATAAATACCAAACAACCCGCAGTTAGCAGCTGTATTACCAGTTATGTCAACATTCGAGACATTATCATCCATATAAATTCCGCTGACAGGTCTGTAACCCGGATATAATGTTCCCTCAGGTGCACCAATGCCATTCAAGACAAGGTTATTTATAATTTTCAATCCGTAAGTAGGACCTGCACCTGCAATATTATTCCAGGAATATATGCCGGCAGCATCGTCCTTAATCATTGCAAAGTTGTTAATGAAGTTATTACTGACGACATTTGAACTGCCTCTGAAAGTTACAGCAATATAACCTGTGTTTTCAATAGAATTGTGATCGATTAAAACATTGTCACCAGAAATTAAAATTGCTTCATAAGATCCGCTATCACCTTTACCCATACCAGGTATTACCCCGCTATTATTTATTTTATTATTTCTTATGGTAGTGTTAGCGCAGTTGTCGAAGTTGATGGCTACATTATTGGTTTGATTGATTTCACCATTTTCAATAATTACATCATTGCAATCTTTTCCGTTGGCTGCATTTACTCCTGAGAAAAGTAAGTCGCAACTGCTGATACGTATGTGCTGGGCGTTCACCATATCAAACGCAGCGATATTTGGACCTTGAAAGCTCAGGTTTTCAAAAGCAATATTGCTTTGGTTGTTTATGGAAACAAGCGTTTGCACACTGCTTACCTGTATTTTATAAGAGCCAGGATTTCCGGAAGGAAGGTACATACCAAACTTACCCTCATTCTTTTTATAATACCATTCGCCTTCAACATCAAGTGTTTTAGGATGATTCTGAATAAAGTAACCAAAGTTGGCTTCAGCGCCATATCCTGATTCTGAAATATAATTAATTGTATTACCGGAATGGCTGGTGATCTGGTTTCTGTCAACAACCCAGCGGGTCTTTCTAATTACCACTTCTCCACCGTTCCAGTTGGGCGAAGCGGGTAATTCATTATCTGTTATGGAGGTATTACCTGAGTAGCTTTCAAAGTTGAGGTATCCCTTATTGGGTATATTCATGTTTGGGTAACGGCCAATTTGTTTAAACACTCCATTCATGAGTACCATATTGACCATTGAACCGGAACTAAAGGAACTTTCCCATATTCCTCCGCCGGTATTAACCCAATTTGTGAGAGTGGTTAAGCCATTGATAACAGGTTTTGTACCGGAACCATAGGCGCCAAAAGTAATCGGAAGGCTTAAACTGCCGGAACGGCTTATTACCAATGAGCCGTCGAATACCTCATCTCTTTTTAATAAAAGAATGTCGCCGGCATCCAGGCTACTAAAAATAGCATTTATTTTGTTAAGAGATTTCCAGGGAGTTGAAGCATTCTGGGCTTCTGTTGCCGACCGGGCATCATTACCGGCAGAAGTAGAAAAATAATAGGTAGTTGCATTAAGTTGTACAAAACAACCTAACATTAGGATTAAAATAAGTACTCGCATAAAACAGTTAATTAAAAGCTTGCATAGGTTAATTTACAGTACTCGTAAATATAGTGCAATAAAGGATGCAGGGTATATCCCAAGGGTACGTCTTAATTTATTTCGCACTTGCAAAAGTGTCTCAAATGTTCCAAAATAGTAATAAAAACAGGTAAGTGCAAATAATTATAAAATTAAATTAAAATCAGTAGTTATGCTGTTTGGTAATTTTGATAGTTAAAGATGTAACCACCTAGCTTTAATTAAATCTTTATTGAAGTTCCGGGTCAACTTCTGAAGTCGACGTTTTGCTAAAATGTAATTATAATCTTTTTAAATTATATTTCCCTCAAACCTGATACCTCATACCTATATCTCAAATCCTGACCCTGAGAGATTTTTAAAATGGCCGTTGAGTTTTACTTTTTCTTTTAAGGATTCCATTTCAGCAAGCACGGGTAGTACTTTTGCCAGATGTCTGTTAAGGTATTCCTGTCTTTGTGCTTCCTGCATCAGTCCAAGTAATTCATATTCCTGTTCCAGTGAAAGTCCTGCATGGTGGGCAATATCATAACTGGTAAGCTGATCATCAGGTTTATGAAAATCTTTATTCAGGTTCAACAATCGGTGTAATTCACCGATAGCAACAAGGATTTTTTGCATTAGTAATTTCTTACCTGAATCTTCTTTATTAGCAGGATAATTAACAATAGCGCCATTATATAATTTATCAGGTACTTCCTTAATTACTTCCAGTATCCTAAACACTTTGTTACCTTTTGTTTTAATATCCATTTCACCGTTTTCATATTTAGTGGTGATATCCTTGATATCTACAAGTGTTCCCAACTCACTCAGGCGATTGTTAATTATAATCGGAATGCCAAAAGGTTTTTTGGCAGCAGCATATTCTTCAATAAGCTGTTTGTACCGGGGTTCAAAAATATGAAGATTTAGTTCCTCTCCCGGATATACCACGATGCCTAATGGAAATATAGGAATAAAATTTATCATACTTTAAAATGTGAATTGCAATATTAAGATTTCATAACCAAATTAATCATGTATGAAAGATTGATCTGCCGGATTGGCAAAGTGATCCTGATCAAAAAATTTTGGTTCTGTTATAAAAGCATTTAACTGGCCATTCATTATTGCGTAAGAGAAAAGGTTGTCTGAATTAAAAACAACGGGCGTTTGAACCTCTATCAATTTATTAGCTGATGAAGCAGTTATCGCATAAGCATGTGTACAATCATGATAACCCGCTATTTTCAGGTGTTTTGAATAGGTAAGAGGTAATAGATTATTTATCATAGCAGGGTTCCATTTCATTAAGCCCATTGAGCTTAATAACTTATAAAAAGCTTGTTTTCGTTTAAGGCTGGGTGTTACATCTTCATGTTTTGTATATCCCAGGTAAACAAGTTCCCAGTCTGCAGGAAGTTCTCTGAGTGTTTCAGGCAGCTGTGGCAGATTCTTTATCATAGGCGCCACATCATCCTCAAACACCAGCACTCTTTGATAATTACTGTGAATGATGTGCTCATATACTGTCTTGTGCGACAAAGAACAGGCAATTTCTCCCAACATCATCCCTTTACCATGACGGTCTAATTTTCTTGCTTTATTATCGTTGTAAATTCCCTGTTCCTGAAGCATGTTATAATCCAGGCTTTTCTTATCAACCCCAATAAAAAATTCAAAATTTAAAGCAGACAAAGTATTGAGTACCTTTTTTTGGCGGTCTTTTGCTCGTTCAAGTGTTATAACAAAAATTTTATCGAAGTATTGATTAAGGAAAGCCGCAGTACTAGAATCTATCATCAATCATTGATTTTTATGGCGAAAAGCTAAATTACAATTAGCTTGCGAACTGAAAAATTTTGATGGTTAATGAATATGCTTTCAGTAGTTATTATTACCTATAATGAAGAAAAGAATATCGGGCGATGTATTGACTCGGTTCAAGGTATTGCCGATGAGGTAATTGTATTGGACTCGTACTCAACGGATGATACTGTACCCCTGGCTGTTTCAAAGGGCGCCACTGTTTATAACGAATCATTTGAAGGATATATTGAACAAAAGAATAAAGCGTTGAGCCTGGCCAGGCATGATTTTATTTTAAGCCTGGATGCAGATGAGGCCATAGACCGACGGTTGGAAGAATCTATTCATAAGGTGAAGCAGCATGTGGAAAGAAAGGGTTATACCATGAACCGTTGCACTAATTATTGTGGTAAGTTCATTCGCCACGGATTGTGGTACCCTGATATAAAATTGCGTTTGTTCGATAGGAAGTTTGTTAAATGGGGTGGTGATAACCCCCATGATAAAGCTGAATTCATAGGACAGCCTTCTGTTAGGCATTTAGCCGGTGATATCCTTCATTACAGTTATACTACCCTGGAAGAACATATTGCCCAAAACAATATGTTTAGTACCATATCGGCCGAAGCGCTCTATAATAAGGGAATGAGAATAGGTTGGTTCAAGATATTATTCAGCCCTGGTTGGGCTTTTATTAATGATTATTTTCTGCGCTTTGGGTTTTTAGATGGTTATTATGGATTTGTAATTGCTGTAAATATTGCGCACCTTACTTTTTTAAAATATATTAAATTATATCAAAGGCAAAAAAATCATACCTGTAAAGATATTTCCAGCAGGGTTCTATTATGAATTCAGAACTCTTACAATTGGTGCGGGATGGTAATATAAAAGCTATAGCCAGAAGCATATCATTGATTGAAAATGAAGTGGAAGGTTATGAACAATTCCTTAGCTTACTACCTCCTTCTAATACCCGTATCCTAGGCATTACTGGTCCGCCTGGGGCAGGTAAGAGTACTTTAGTGGATGCTTTAATAAAGGAGCTGGTAAAAAACAATCAATCTGTGGCGATATTATGCGTTGATCCTTCTTCCCCTTTTAGCCATGGTGCGTTATTGGGCGACAGGATCAGGATGAGTGAATGGTATAATCATCCAAAAGTGTATATACGCTCCCTTGCTACCAGAGGTGCCCTGGGAGGCTTGCATCCTAAGATTATGGAAATAAGCGACCTCCTTAAGGCAGCTCCTTATGATCACATTATTATTGAGACTGTAGGAGTAGGCCAAAGCGAAATTCAAATAGCAGCCCTTGCAGATACAACAGTTGTAGTCGTTGTTCCCGAATCGGGAGACGAAATACAAACAATGAAGGCGGGCCTTATGGAAATTGCCGACATTTTTGTAGTGAATAAAGCTGACCGTCCTGGTGCCGATCTGTTTGTAAGAAATCTTCAACTCATGCTAACGGCTGCTTTTTCCTTCCAGGCACAACCGGTTCACATAATTAAAACCATAGCTTCCCAGAACAAAGGCATTGATGAATTAATGAAAAAAATTATATCGCACCAGCATACAATTCAATCTTCTGATAAAAAATATTTGTTAGTGGCAGAAAGAGCTTACTATCTTATACAAAGCAAAAGAATGAAAGATGTTGATAAAGCACTCTTAATAAGCCGGATAAAAGAACATATTGAATACGGAGCATTTAATTTATACAAATTCATTCAGGATAACTTCATTTAATAAAGATTGATTAGTAGCAATGGTTAATTCACTATGTTCGAACCAATTAAAATTGTTTTCTTTCAATATGGAGAGTATATAATTCCGATCAGCCAATGCATCATGAATTTCAATAACAAGGAAACGTGTTCGTTGAAGGATGGTACTTATTTCAGATTTATTTTTAAAGATTTCGGTTTCGCTGCCCTCAATATCTATTTTGAGAATATCAATGAATGAATAAGGATACTTTTTTATTATTGTTGCGAGGCTATGTGCTTTAAGTTGTGTCGGGTGCTCTGATTCTGTAACATAAAAACTCCATTCTTTTCCCTTATCACTGTCTTTTTTTAAGTTCAACCAACAATCTTTTGACCAGAGGCCTGATTCTAATATATCGTAATGCTGCAAATGATTACCCTTAAAGTTTTTCCTGATCTGCGAGGTGTTATCACTATCCGGTTCAATAACTAATAAAAACGCTGCCGGAAAAAACTGTTTCATTAAAACTGATGTGTATCCCACATTGGCTCCGGCGTCAATAATAAAATGTATAGAAGCCTGCTTATTGTTTTTGTGTATCTCTTCAATCAGCGGTTGATATTCGTTTTCTTTAAAAACCTGGCTAAAAACCTGTATGTCGCTACTGCCTTTAGTTCTGATGTAGAGTTGTGTTGGTTTCCCGTTAATGTTTGATTGATAACAAATTTCTTTGTCTTCTTCTTTTACAATCCTGCCATGAAGTTTTTTGGACATCCGAAAGAACCGCTTCCAGAAAATATCTAACGCCGGAATTTTACTACCAGAGATTTTCTTAAGATAATAATAAAAAAAAAACGGAAAGGGTTTTGGTGCCATTAATCAGTTTTATATCTCAAATGTACTTTGTTTAGCTCACTGAAAATTGACCCTTTCTTAAAAGAGAATGATAGGTTGTAAGTTAAATAATCAATAACCTACCTGACGCTCTTCCACCAGCGGTAACCAATAAAACCAGCGATAGCCAATGGAGCAGCGGCAAGATATAATATACCTGTATTCAAAGCTTTTGCCGGCTTTTCACCCATCTGCTGGGCCGTTCTGGTACAAATGGAACACTGGGCATTTGTATAGTAAAAAGTACAAAAAGTAAAGAAAACTGTTAAAAATATAATGATCCGCTTCATCCCTGATAATTTGTATAAAGTTATAACGTAAAAAACTTTGAAAGGTTCTGATTAATAATGATGGTGATAAGTAACAAGAGTATAAAGCAGTCAGCTATCAGCAGATCACTGCGTGATGGTATGTTTCCTCCTGATAGCTGACTGCTGATAGCTTATTTAGCCCTTAATCCTTCTATCAGGATCATAATCATATTTTCTTCGAGTAGTTCGGCATTCAGTCTTTTTTTGCTCCGGTGCCAGGATTCGATGCCACTGATCGCATGAAGCATAATCAGTACCGCTGTAGGAGCGTCTATTTCTGTTATCTCTTTTTTTTGAATTCCCTCTTCTATAATTAAGGCAAAGCGCTTGCGATAGATCCGGCGCTGATTCCGGTAATTGGAAAGATATGGATCAGTAAGGTGTTTCCATTCCCGGTCACTTACATATACGTTTTCAAAGTGATGTACCATTTGCCTGATATGAAAGCGCAATAATGCGTCTACTTTATTTATAGAATTATGTTCACTGCTGTCTATCATTTCAATATTAGCTGTAAAAACATTGGCTATATCAAAACATATCTCCTGTAAGATTTGAGATTTGGATTGAATGTGATTGTAAAGGCTTGCGGCTTCAACGCCAACATCACTTGCCAGGTCGCGCATTGAGGTTGCATTAAATCCTTTTTTGTGAAAAAGTATTGCAGCTGCTTCAATGATGACTTCTTTTTTAGTGCCGTCCTTTTTGCTTTTAATCTTGGCCATGAGGATCGCAAATATAATTAAAACAAGTAGGCTACGAAGACACGAAGGCACGAAAGCATAAAGGAGCGCGAAGAAGAATCTTCTTTGTCTTCCTTTGTGCCTGCGTGTCTTTGTGGCTAAGAAATTTGCAACAGGGTGGTTCTGTATGCTACATTATAATCACAGGTTTTTAAAAAGAACCCGGAAAAATCAAGTAGGTTTGCAGCGTTTTGCCATAAACCCTGAAGGTTAATTCGTTAATTCAAAATTTTTAATCATCCCAATAGGGATACATTACATTGCTTATGTCTTTGATAGTAGTTGGCTCAATGGCTTTTGATGCGATAGAAACCCCTTTTGGAAAAAGTGATAAAATTGTAGGAGGTGCAGCTACCTATATCGCCTGGAGCGCCTCCAACTTTACCAAACCTGTAAAACAGATTTCAGTAGTCGGTGGTGATTTTCCACAGGAAGAACTGGATGCCCTTAAATCAAGAGGTGTAGAACTTGAAGGTGTTCAAATTAAGAAAAATGAAAAATCATTTTTCTGGAGCGGCAAGTACCACATGGATATGAACAGCAGAGACACACTCGAAACACAGCTTAATGTATTGGCTGATTTCCAGCCGGTTGTTCCGGATAGTTATCAGGGTGCAGATTTTCTTATGCTTGGTAATTTGCTTCCGGCGGTACAAATGAGTGTGATTGAACAAATGAAGAAACGCCCAAAGCTCATTGTATTAGACACTATGAACTTCTGGATGGAAACAGCTATGAGTGATCTTGAGAAAGTGTTGAAGCATGTAGATGTTTTAATGGTGAATGATAGTGAAGCCCGGCAGTTAAGTGCACAGTTTTCTCTGGTTAAAGCCGCAAAACACATTATGAACATGGGTCCAAAGTATCTCATTATAAAAAAAGGCGAGCACGGCGCTTTATTATTTCATGGCGACCAGGTATTTTTTGCACCGGCTCTACCATTGGAAGAAGTATTTGACCCCACGGGTGCCGGGGATACTTTTGCAGGCGGCTTTATTGGTCATATAGCCAGAACGAAAGACATTTCATTTAATAATATGAAAACCGCCATAATAGTAGGTTCGGCAATGGCTAGTTTTTGTGTGGAAAAGTTTGGAACCTTACGATTAATTGAAATTGGCAAACAGGATATTGATGAAAGAATCCGGGAATTTGTACAATTAGTTAATTTCGATATTGCTTTGGTTTAATTATCACTACAATTTTTTATAACCACAGAGTCCTTGATGAATTTGCAAATTCATCAAGGACTCTGTGGTTATAAAGAAAACGGAAACTGAATCATCTGTTATTTCAATCTCCTGGCTAATACGATACCGTTTTTAAATTTTTTTGTTTTTCCCTTAAGATTAAATACTTCAGAGATCATAACGTAAACCCCTACAGGTAGCTTATTAAATTTTTCATCCAAACCGTCCCATCTGAAATATCCTGTAAGGCCACAAATAGCATTGCGGGTTAAGTATCTGACCGCTCTGCCATTAAGATCATAGAAGCTGATATTGCATACATACCCAGGTTCAGGGAAACTATAAGTGATAGTTGCAAAATCATTAAAGCCATCATTGTCAGGAGAAAAAATCTCCGGAGTTACAGCAATCGTTGCATCTGACAACTGCTCAGACATAAACTGCGAGTTTTGATAACCAGGTGTTCCATATCCTATGCTGGTAGAGGCCGAGTGCCAGTTACCTGGATCTTGTGAAGGTTTGTTATAATCTATTCTTTCAAGAGCAACGCCTTCGTAATTATCAATGAGTTTAAAATGCCATTTTTCTAAATAAGAAACTTCATCAATCAATTTGCCAGATCCATTAAGAAGAATAACTGAGCCTCTGTCATCAGGGTAAGAAGGCAATGATGCTAATTCAAGAAAGGCATCATGATTTTTAGCGTAATAATGTTGTTTGATACTATTTGCATTCTCAGTAATTACGAGGTATTCTCCCGGGTATAGAAAACTAGGTGAGAAACTTAGTTGTTTTAAGGATCCGGGAGATCCGCTGGTATTCAGGTTTGCAAGGTAAAGATCTTTCAGATCAACAATCTTTTTACTGCGGTTATATATTTCTACATAATCAACACCACCGGGTTTTGGATTAAAAAGGATTTCGTTAATCACAACATCCTGACTATCTATCAAAGAGGCCAATCCAACTTTAGTATTATTCATCAACCCTATTTCATTGCCGGCACAGTCGCTTGTTTTTTTAGCAGTTATATAATATACCATGTTCTTTTTCAAAGGACGTTGAAGCTTTAGCAGTACTTTATTAAATATTGGTCCTGGTGTAACTGCAGAAACAGCAGTACCGATATCGTTACTGATATAATAGTTTGATGCGATAGCTGCGGATAAACTATCTAAAGGTTCATCGAATATGAGTGTAAGATCAATACTATCGGTAGCAAAGGAGCGCAGTAAAGCCGGTGGCATTTTGTCCTGGTTAATTGCATCCACGGAGTTTTTCTTTCCTGGTGTTCCACCTAAATAATTCTGGCTGGCTATCCAGTTAGAAGCTCCGCTGCAGGCATTTTTTGTATCTATCATTTCTAACGTCCATCCACCAGTGCTTTTTACAGCGTTTTGAAACCAGCTAATATTGTATTCAACAGCATGTATTATTTTACCTTCCTTTGAAGTGAGATAAATCAGTTCTCCATTATTATCTAATGAGGGAAAATTACTTACTCCCAGGCTACGTCCAAACGGAGATAGTAAAGAAGCTGCATTCATACTTCCGATGATCACGAAACTATCAGGCTGCAGTATAAAATTGATGTTGATCGTAGCTGTAGTGGTTGCATCACTGATCTTCCATCCGCTTAGATTAATCGCTTTTTGTGAAGTATTTTTTAACTCGATAAATTCCACTTCCGGTAACCCATTAGTTATACAGGCCGGTGGAACCGGATCCGCCATAATTTCATCAATCACTACATCAAGGCGATTAGCCTGACCTGAGGCAAATTGGAAAGCAAAAATAAATGCCAGGATGAAGATCCATTTCATTTTACAAAATAAAAGACTGATAAATTTTTATAACGGGTTAAAAGAACAGTTCTTTTGTGTTTTTTAACGGTAGGAAGAAGGTATCAGACGTCAGCTATCAGCTTTCAGGTACACAATTTTTCATGCGCGGCCAGACACTATTTGTAATTAAAGCTTCAAGATTCGAGTTCTCGTTAATGAAGGACACTTGCTGATAGCTGATAGCTGACGGCTGATAGCTCAAATATTTTTGGGCGCAATCATTTTCATGGTTACATTTGCCCGGTGCAGATAATTAAAAAACATACAAAGCAAATTAAGAAACCTCTCTTTAAATGGGAAGCCGCCTGATTGTTTTGTATTTACACATAACTGATAGCCTTCCCTCAAGGGAGGGCTTTTTTTTTATAAAAGTTATTGTTTGCTTAGCAGATAAGTAACTGATGATATTTATAGCATTTGAAATTATAATCAATAATAAAATACAACAACAATGAAAGTAGCAGTGGTAGGAGCCACAGGACTGGTAGGCTCTAAAATGTTGCAGATCCTGGCTGAAAGAAATTTTCCGTTAACCGAGTTGATACCTGTAGCGTCTGAAAAATCTGTGGGTAAGGAAGTTGAATATAAAGGAAAAAAGTACAAAGTAGTTAGTGCGCAGGATGCCATTGCAGCAAAACCGGATGTTGCATTATTTTCAGCAGGTGGCAACACATCCCTTGAGTGGGCTCCTAAGTTTGCCGAAGCAGGTATAACGGTAATCGACAACTCCAGCGCATGGAGAATGGACCCAACAAAAAAATTAGTAGTACCCGAAATAAATGCCGACGCATTATCCGCTGAAGATAAGATTATAGCAAACCCTAATTGTTCTACTATTCAAATGGTAGTAGCATTGAACCCTTTGCATCATAAATATAATATAAAAAGAATTGTAGTATCAACGTATCAGAGTGTAACCGGCACAGGGGTAAAAGCTGTAAATCAATTGATGAATGAACGTAAGAGTATTGAAGGTGAAATGGCATACAAATATCCTATTGACTTAAACGTTATTCCACAGATAGATGTGTTTTTAGAAAACGGTTATACCAAAGAAGAAATGAAGATGGTAAATGAAACCCGGAAGATAATGCGCGATGATTCCATCCGTATCACTTCTACTACAGTACGCATACCCGTTATGGGAGGACACAGCGAAAGTGTGAATGTTGAATTTTCTAAAGACTTTGATTTGGAGGAAGTAAAGGATATATTAAGCAACTCGCCCGGAGTTGTTGTTCAGGATGATCCGGCGAACCAGCATTATCCTATGCCGATGAATGCTCATGAAAAGGATGAGGTTTTTGTAGGAAGGTTGAGAAGGGATGAAACCCAGCCTAATACATTAAATATGTGGATCGTTAGCGACAACCTAAGGAAAGGCGCTGCAACTAATGCAGTGCAGATAGCGGAGTATTTGATGGAGAAAGGATTGTTGTAGAGGCCGCTCGAAAAAAACCTATTAGGTCTTTAAGACCTAATAGGTTTAATCACTCGAACAGGTTTAATCATTCAATTGCTCTATTTATAAATTTTACTAATGGCCGTAATGCGTCAAAGGCCTCGATTACTTTTTTATTCAGGTCATTTGAAATAAGTTCCGCATCTGTAAGCGGGCGCGTTGCTATCCAGCTTTTGAGTTTAAGAAATTCTGCTGCCGGGTTATCTTTTTCATATCCCTTGGGAATATTTATAAGCGCATACTCTTCGGCTCTTTCAAGTTCGCCATAAATAGATTTAAATTTTTTTGACTCCACAATTGCTTTGAATTCTTCCAGACAGTAATCAATCTCCTGACGGATCTTTTTTGTTTCATTAGCCATGGGCATCCATAGACCGCCACCAACAAAGCTTTCTCCAGGCTGGCAATGAAAATAATAACCAGCAAAAATTGATTTTTTTCCACCCCGGTTAATAGAGGCGCCCATATTGTTTTTGTAAGGAGATTTGTTCTTTGAAAATCGTACATCCCTGTTAATACGAAACAAACATTTTGTAGCTTCCAACGTTACCAGGTCTTCATCTTTAGAAGCGTACTCTTTTAAAATCGTTGAGATAAAACTTTCAAAGTCTTTCTTTGCAGCCTCATAAGCAGACCTGTGTTCTTCAAACCAGGATTTATTATTATTTTTTGTAAGATCTTTTAAAAATTTTAAACTGGTAGTCTGAAGCATGTTAAATATATTTTTAAATACAGGCTATCAGCTATCAGCCTTCAACTATCAGCAGTGAGTATTCTGCGAACTTTCTTTGAAAACATCTTTAATTTATTATGATAAATTCTTCCAGTCAACTTATCGGTGTCATAAAACTTAAAGTTTGCTGATAGCTGACAGCTTCAATTAACTCTTCCCCAGTTCTCACCACTTTTAATACGATAAAGCGTCATTTCACTTACTCCGTATTTCTCTGCCAGTTGTTTGATTGTGATGTTACGGGTTTCACTGCTTAATATTTTTTTGATAGCTTTTACCTGAGCCGCGGAGAGTTTCAATCCAACGGTACGGTTAGCCTGAACTTCTTTATAAGCAATTTTGGATGGACTCTTTTGCTGATGCTCAATCATTTCTTCCAGATTAGCCCATTTAAGATTCTTAACTGAATTATCTGTTTTCTGATGATTTATGTGAATAACATATTTGGCCTTAGGTGATTTTTTCTTTAAAAAAAGTTTGGCAATTTCACGGTGGATATAAAGGGTACCGTTATTCGAAGGGCGATGTAAATTTAATGTCTTATATCCTGTGGTTAATGATCCATTAAGTAGTTTCCCATCTTCCAGTATGTCTTCTGAATAGCTGGCTACCCGGCCATGTGAAGACAAAGCATACTTTTTGCGAAGTTCTTTCCAACCTGAAAACTGTAATGGTTTCCAGACTTCGCCCGATATTTTTTTTATCATCACCAAGGTTTTTTTAAAGTTACACAAAGAAATACTAAACAATACTATTTAATTAAAATCTTCCTTACCATTAATCAGGTCAATAAACTCCTGTTCATTTATGATGCGGATCGTTTGAATTTTTTTTGCTTTCTCCAGTTTAGAACCGGCGTCTTCACCTACTACAAGATAATTAAGCTTGCTACTAACGCTGCCGGATATGCTGCCGCCCTTTTGTTCCACCATCTCTTCCGCTTCACTTCGTTTTAGTTGTGAAAGGGTTCCTGTAAATAAAAAGCTAAGTCCTGAAAAATTAGATGCAGTTACTGTTTGTTTTTTTTGATTAGCCAGGTTAACACCCAATTTTGCCAATGTATGTAATACGAGTAAGTTGTCTTTATTATTAAAGAACTCATATATACTTGTTGCAACTTTTACGCCTACGTCTTCTAAAGTTTGCAGTTGTTCGAGCGAGTATTCTTTAAAATCCAGGAGGTGGCTTACTACATTAGTCAATGTTTTGGCAGTGTTCTCACCGACGTAGCGAATTCCCAATCCAAAAATCAAGCGATGCAGTGGTTGAGACTTTGAACTTTCAATCGCTGCCTGTAAATTGGTGATAGATTTTTGACCAAATCCTTCCAGTGTCTTTAATTTATCAAAATCGAAAGTATAAATAGAAGGTATATCTTTCAGTAATCCCAGCTCAAAGAATTTACGAACATTAGCTTCACCTAGGCTTCGTATATCCATTGCATTTTTACTAACGAAATGGATGATCCTTTCTACAACCTGCGCCCTGCAATTTACATTAATACATCGCCACACTGCTTCACCTTCGGGTTTAAATAAAGCATCACCACAAACCGGGCAATCGACCGGAAAAATTATTTCCTCTTCTTTACCCGTACGAAGTTCAGTAAGTGATTTTACAATGTAGGGTATTACATCTCCTGCGCGTTCAACCAACACCGTGTCACCTATCATAAGGTCTTTCTCTCTTACAACATCTTCATTAAAAAGTGATATGGAAGTAACGGTAACACCTCCCACTGCTACCGGATTAATTTTTGCCACCGGAGTTATTGATCCTGTTCTGCCTACCTGGAATTCTACTTTTCTTAATATACTACTTGCCTGACGCGCTTTAAATTTATAAGCAATCGCCCAACGCGGGTGATGTGTTGTCATCCCCAGTTTTTCCTGCAAGAGAATATCATTTACTTTAACCACGAGCCCATCAACCTCATAAGGCATTTCATCACGCTCCGCTTCAAATTGGGGGCAATGTTTGATAACGGAATCAATTCCTTTTAATACCGTTAGTTCTTTTTTAGGACTTCTGAAACCAAGATCCCATAACATTTTTAAAGTTCCTGAGTGATTAGCCAGTGCAGGATGCAGGGAAGCGGGTTTGAAATTTTTGGAAGCAAGTGTACCGTCAACGGACATACGCTTTCCATCTGTTGTTGTATAGTAACTCACGTGATAAAAGAAAGCTTCCAAATTTCTTTTTTTCACTTCATTAGGGTCTTTGATGCGTAAGGAACCTGAAGCTGCATTACGTGGATTGGCGAAAGGAGCAAGATTAAGTGCGGCCAGTTGTTCATTCTGTTTTTTAAAGCTGTTTTTATTCATTAACACCTCCCCCCGTATCTCAATCTGGTATATTCCGTAGTTGGAGAATTTTGCACTAAGCGGAACGGAACGGATTTGCCTGATATTAGTGGTAATCTCATCCCCTTCAACACCATTGCCTCTGGTAGCTGCTCTCACCAGCTGATCATTTTCATAAATTACCGATATACTTGCGCCATCAAATTTTGGTTCGCAACAATATTCCATCTCGGCAATGTGGCTTAGCTCCCTGCATTTTCTATCCCAGTCCAGTAAGTCTTCAGCATTATAAGAATTTTGTAATGAAAGCATCGGCACCAGGTGCGATACAGTTGGAAAATCCTTGGTCAATCCTTTGGCAACCCTTTGCGTAGGAGAAGAAGGGTTAATCAATTCAGGATGTTCCTGTTCAATATGCTCCAGTGTCTTAAAAAGCTGGTCATATTCAAAGTCTGCAATCAGCGGTTCATTCATTATATAATAGCGGTATTCATGAAACCGCAAAACTTCCCGAAGCAGGTCAATGTCGCCGGTGCTTACATGACTTCCTTTTTTAAGAAGTAATTTGGAAGATTGCTGTGATGCTTTAATTTGGTCGGTGGAATACATTTTGTTTTGAGGTATGAGGTAAATGACAGCTTAACGCTGTCATCTGGTATGGGGTATGAGGTAAATTTGTTGTTCGCCACTACCACAACTACCATAAAATGATTTTAGAAATAAAACTAAATAAATTTACTTTTAATGTGTGATTATATATTAAACACCCGGCACTTATATCTTATGATCTGGTAACCATGTCCACCTCATACCCCATACCTGATACCTCATACCTAATTCTTACATCAAACTGCCAACATGAAAAATTCATCCGCTACGGTAGGCTTATCAAAACACCCGAAATTAAAAAACATCAACACAGGTTTAGAAAAGCTGGAAGACCATGTACGGATTGCCATCTCGGTTGATTGTGTAATATTTGGTTTCGATGAAAATGAGCTGAAAGTTTTGCTGATTAAAAGTGACCTTAAAAAATATGAAGGTAAATGGTCTTTATTAGGAGACCTGGTAAGTAGTACAGAAGATGTGGACCAAGCCGCTTACCGGATACTTACAGAAAGAACCGGCATGGATGATGTTTACCTGGAGCAGGTACGAACATTTGGCCAGATAAACCGGCATCCTGCAGCAAGGGTGGTTACTGTAGTTTATTGCTCACTTATCAATGTGCAACATCACAAGCTTGGTATAACAGATAACCAGTTAACCTGGCAAAAGATAAGCGCTTTAAAAGAAATGGCTTTTGACCATAAACAAATCCTGGATGTTTGTTATGCATGGCTTCAAAAACGGATTCAGGAACACCCGTTAGGCTTTAGTCTCCTTCCTAAAAAATTTTCACTCCGTGAACTGCAAAACTTATATGAAGCCATTCTTGATGCAAAACTCGACCGTCGTAACTTTCGTAAGAAGTTTTTTTCTATGGATTTGCTTATAGATACAGGTGAACACGAAACAGATGTGCCTCACCGGCCTGGTAAACTATATGGATTTAATTATGATAAATATCAAAAGAAGGAGAGAAAAAAGCTACTTGGAATAGACTTTTAAGGGTTTAGGTACTACAATAGGTATTTGCACTTAAATGGTAAAAAGAATTCGATTATAGAAGCAGCATTATTAATTAATTAGGTGCCTTTTATAAACCTTTTAACTTTATGGTGTGTTAAATCATATTGTTAACTGGAGTTTTGTTTGACATTGTGTTTTACAATATCAAAAATTTCCTTTACAATCTTAAACGTTTGCTTATGTATTTTAAACTGCTACTAAAAGGAATTTCAGTTTTCTTACTATTTGTATTATCTACCCTTTCTTTACTAGCTCAAAATAAGGTTATAACCGGAAGAGTAACCGATTCCAAGGATACTAGTGGGGTAGTGGGTGCTTCTGTAACTGTTAGAGGAGGAAAATCCGGCGTTCAAACTAATTCCGAAGGACGATTCACAATTAATGTACCACCAAATGCTACAACGCTTGTTATTTCTTCGGTGGGTTTTGACCAACAGGAAGTTTCAATCAATGGAAAAACCGTAGTTACTGTTAGTCTTGTTTCTGCCAATTCGGCTTTGAATGAAGTGGTGGTTGTAGGTTATGGTACTTCCCGTAAAAGAGATCTTACAGGATCTGTAAGTTCTATTTCAGCAAAAGATTTTAACCGCGGACAAATCAATTCCCCTCAGCAATTACTTCAGGGTAAAGTACCAGGCTTACAGATCACTAATAGTAGCGGACAGCCAGGAGGTATTACTATTGTAAAAATCAGGGGTAATAATTCAATCCGTGCCGGTAATACTCCTTTATATGTTGTTGATGGAGTTCCACTGGATGGCCGCTCACCAAGGCCTGGTTTCAATGCTTCAGGAGTTGGACAAACACCTGGTGGTGATCCGTTAACTTTTATTAACCCTTCAGAAGTAGCATCTATAGATGTATTGAAAGATGCATCCGCTTCAGCGATATATGGTTCTCGTGGTGCTAATGGGGTTATATTAATTACCACTAAAAAAGGTGCTGTAGGTCCCGCTAAATTAGAAGCAGGAGCCTCGGTAGGTTTTAGTGATGTTATGAGGAAAGTTGATGTATTGGATGCTTCGGGCTATAGAGCAGCAATAAAGCAGTATAATGCGCCTGTAACTGATTCCGGTTCAAATGTAGATCCCTTTAAAGCTGTTCTTCGATCTTCTTTTACTCAAAATTATTCATTGGCTTTAAGTGGTGGAAATGATAATGGTAAATACAGGGCTTCTTTCTTCGCAAGTGATCAGGATGGCATTATTCTAAAAACAAATCTGAAAAAATATGTAGCTAATTTCAATGGCCAGTATAAATTTTTTGATAAAAGATTAAGTATTGATTTCAATGTTTCCGCTGCAAATGTAGGCGAGCATATTGCTCCGATTTCTCAGGATGCCGGAAGTGGTGGTAATCTTATTTCATTGGGTTTGATCTGGAATCCAACTTTGTCCTTATATAATAAGAATGGTACTTACAACCAAACAAATCCCAGCGGCCAAGTAAACCCCTTGGCGTTATCCGATGCTTATAATGACGTAACCAACATTACTACTATTTTAGGAAATTTTAATGCTGCCTATAAGATCACCCCATGGTTGGAATATCGTTTATTGTATGGTATAAATTATGGAACAGCCGATAGAAGTGCTGAGTTACAGGGTTGGATAAGGGCAACTGGTGGAGATGCCCCAGGTAATGGTGTTGGAGCAGTATTGAATAACAAATTATTCTCACAAATAGTAACTCATACTCTTAATTTCAATAAGAGTATAACAAAAGGACTAACACTTAACGCACTTGCCGGGTATGAATATTGGAAAACAAAATTTAATGGTACGGGATCTAACGTGTTTGGTTTTGATTATAACCTGGATCAAACTAAGTTGATTAATATTCATTATTATGATAATATGCAAGATGGCAAAAAGGCTAATCTTAATACATTCTCTTTTAAAGACCCAACTATTGAAATCCAAAGTTACTTTGCAAGGGCGGTGCTAAATTATCAGGATAAATATTTATTTACCGGAACATTCAGAGCGGATGGTTCCAGTAAATTTGGAAGTAGCAATAAATATGCTTACTTCCCATCACTTGCTGTAGCATGGAATATTACTAACGAAAATTTCATGAAAGACCTGCCTTTATTTAATTCATTGAAATTAAGAGCGGCCTATGGAGAAACTGGTAACCAGGAATTCGCTGCCGATGCAGCTTTGGATGTGTACAGGTATAATAGCAATGGTTCCAATATTTTGGTGCATCCAGGTAATACTACTTTGAGATGGGAAACTGTAAAAGCTGTTGATATCGGACTTGACTTTGCTATATTAAAAGGTCGCATCTATGGATCTATTGATTATTTTACCAAAAAAACTGATGCGCCATTATTCTTAACACCAATTTCGCAACCTATATCAAATTCGGCTGCTTCAGTTTTTGACAATTTACATGGCGCTAGTATCTCAAATAAAGGAGTAGAATTCGGAGTAGGTGCTGATATAATTCAATCATCAAATTTTAATTGGAGTATTAATGTCAATGCGACTTTTGTAAAGAACAAATTTTTGTTTCCTTCTGCAGGAACCAGTCCAGTGGTATTTACCGGAGCTTTGAACGGCCAAGGTACAAGTGGCGCTTTTTCCGAGGCGATTGCACATAATCAACCCATTGATGTGTTTTATATAAATCGTTTTAGCGGCTATGATAAAGACGGTATTGGTGTTTACACTACAACTCCTGAATATGTAGGTGATCCTAATCCATCAACTTTTGTAGGATTTACAACTGACCTTACCTATAAAAAATTAACGCTAAACATAGGCACTCACGGTTCATTTGGCAATAAGATTTACAATAATACCGCTATGAGTGTATTAAATATTTCAAATATAATTGGTGGCAGAAATATTGCTTCAGGTATAGTAAGTACATCTGAGAATACCGCTAATGCTATTACACCTTCTACCAGGTTTCTTGAAAGCGGAAACTTTTTGAAGCTTGGCAACGTATCTCTAAGATATAACTTTGGTAATATAGGTAATACTATTAAAGGGCTTAGCTTGTACGTAAGTGGTAACAACCTTTTTGTAATTACAAAATATAAAGGCTTCGATCCGGAAGTTAATGTTGACAAATCCTTAAATGGAATTCCTTCTCTCGGTATTGATTATATAGGATATCCAACACAGAGAACATTTTTGTTCGGATTGAATTTCTCTTTATAATCCCAATAATTAAAAAAGACACATGAAAATTAAGAATAAATTACTCATTTCATTTCTATTTGCTGGTTCTGTCGGATGTACCAAGTTAGATCAGCAGCTACAAGATAGTTTCACTTCCTCGCCTACTTCTGGTAATTCTGATGTAAGTGCGTTACTTAACGGTGCTTATAACAGTATGAATGGCCTGATGCATTCGCAGGATCAGATGTTTTCATTGCAGGAAACAACCAGCGATGAAGCATTAATTCCGACCCGTGGTGGTGACTGGGATGATAACGGTGTATGGCGTGTGTTACATGCACACACATGGACAAATATTCATGCACAATTTAAAAGTGTATTTAATGGCTTGGGCGGATTAGAAAGTTCAGCTATAACAACACTGGCATTTAATCCGAGCCCTACTCAGGCAGCGGAAGCATTGTTTCTTAGAACACTTGCTCAATTTTATTTCCTTGATTTATATGGTCAGGTTCCGTATCGTAATGTTGCTGACTATAACGCTATTACACCTGCACCGGTGTTACAACCAAAGGAAGCTATTGACACAATGGTGGCAACATTAACAAGAATCATCCCGATACTTCCTGTTTCTAACTCCCCTTATCGGGCAAGTCCGGATGCAGCCCGCTTCCTTTTAATGAAAATATTATTAAATAAAGGCGCTTTTCTTAACCGTCAAACTCCTGCTTTTGATAATGCTGATATGCAGCAGGTAATAACTTTTGGTCAGGCTATTATGTCAAGCACTAATGCTTACAGCCTGACACCTAATTATTTTGATAATTTCGGACCTCAGAATGCAACACTTTCCAAAGAAAGAATTTTGGCCTGGAATAATACCGGAGCATCTGCAAATAATGGAATCAATAGTGGAGGTGTTAATGCCCGCTGGATGATGACACTTCATTATAATTCATGGGATAAAAAAGCGGGTAGTGCCGGATGGAATGGCTTTACTACAGTAGCAGATTTTTATAATACATTCGGTGCCGGGGACAAACGTGTAGGTGGCCAGCCTTATCCTGGTGTAACTAATGTGTCAGGTCTTAAACCAGGTTTGGTAGTTGGATTGCAGGTTGATTCAGCGGGTAAATCATTGAAAGACCGTCAGGGCAATCCACTTTCATTCACCAATGATGTAAAGCTTATAGAAATAGATAAAAACAGGCTGGAAGTTGCCGGTATAAGAGTTGTAAAATATCCGCCTGATTACAATGCTTATGATGGTGGAAATCAAACCAATCAATTACAGATCTTCCGTTATGCGGATGTGTTGCTGATGATTGCAGAAGCAAGAATGAGATCAGGAACTCCTGATGTAGCCGGTGCATTAACTATGATAAACCAGATCAGAACCGCACGCAGTGCCGCGCCCTTAACTACATTAACACTTGTTGATCCGGCTAATGTTGCAAATCCTGCTACATTGTTAGCTGAGAGAGGTCGTGAAATGTACTTCGAGAGCTGGAGAAGGCAAGACCTTATCAGGTTTGGTGTTTTCCTGAAAGGGTGGGCTTTAAAGGCTGCAGATGCTGATCCTGCAAGAAACTTATTGTTTCCAATAGCTCCGGATCAGTTATTAGCGAATCCAAACTTGCATCAGAATCCTGGTTACTGATAATAGTTAACATATAATTACATTGTAAAGGTCATTAGTAATAATGACCTTTACAATTATAAACACTTTCTTTCTAAAAGTTCTCTACAATTTATATTGGCTATGTTGATCCATAGAACTTTGAGTGGTGCTTGTTATTTGTTGATGATACTTGGTTTTTCATGTACCCATAAAACAGACGAACAGCCGTTATTTGAAATGATGCCGAAAACAGGTATCAATTTCATAAATAAAGTTCAGGACCAGGAATACAATAACAGTTTTTTATTCAGGAATTTTTATAACGGTGGTGGAGTTGGTATCGGCGATATTAATAATGATGGCAAAGCTGATGTGTTATTAACTTCTAACATGGCTGATAATAAATTGTATCTTAATAAAGGTAACTGGCAATTTGATGATATTACTTCAACCTCAGCCATGAAACAGGATAGCATGTGGAGCACCGGAGTTGTGTTTGCTGATGTAAACAACGATGGCTGGCTCGATATATATATTTGCAACTCAGGTCACATGATTGATGGCAGAAGAAAAAATAAATTATACATAAACAATCGCGACCTGACCTTTACGGAATCCGCTGCTAAATATGGCCTGGATATTTCTTCTTACGCTACTCAGGCTTCTTTTTTTGATTATGATATGGATGGTGACCTCGACTGTTTTATTATTGCTAATAGTCCGATACCGGTTAATACACTTGGCTACACCAACAGGCGTGATATGTTAGCAAAAGACTGGCCGGTAGAAAATTTTGTCAAAGACGGTGGCGATCATCTTTACAGGAATGACGCCGGTCACTTTACAGAAGTAACTAAAGAAGCAGGCATTCACGGAACACTGATGAGTTTTGGTCTGGGCATTTCAGTGGGAGATGTAAACAATGATGGCTATCCTGACATTTACGTTTCTAACGATTCATACGAGCGGGATTACTTATACATCAATCAAAGAAACGGCACTTTCAAAGATAAACTGGAAGAATGTATGCAGCAAACTAGTTTCTCTTCTATGGGCGCCGACATGGCTGATATCAACAACGATGGAAACCCGGAAATTTTTACCACTGATATGTTGCCTGAAGATGATTATCGTTTAAAAACATTGGGTGCTTTCGATAATATTGATGTTTATAATAAGAAATTGGAGATGGGGTTTTATCACCAGTTTATGAAAAACTGCCTCCAGCTTAACAACGGTGATAATACATTTTCAGAGATTGCCAATTACAGTGGAGTCAGTGCATCCGACTGGAGTTGGGGAGCTCTTATTTTTGATGCAGATAATGATGGGTTGAACGATATCTATGTTTGCAATGGAGTTAATAAAGATGTTACTAATCTTGATTTCATGAACTTCTTTGCCAATGATGTTATTCAGAAAATGGTACTAACTGGTAAGAAAGATAATGTAGATGAAGTGTTGAAGGTTATACCGGTGACCCCGATGCTGAATAAGGTTTACAAAAATAAGGGCAACCTGCAGTTTTCTGATCAGGGAAAAGCATGGGGATTTACCCATCCATCATTCTCTAATGGTGCGGCTTATGGTGATCTTGATAATGATGGCGACCTTGACCTTGTTATTAATAACGAGAACCAGCCTGCCTTTCTATACAAGAACAATTCCCGCGAGCTAAATAAGAATCATTATATCGGTTTAAATCTAAAGGGAAAAGGTCAAAATACATTTGCTATTGGTACCAAAATAAGAATCTATAAAGGCAATAAGCTTTTTTATCGTGAATTAATGCCAAGCCGTGGTTTTCAATCGTCTGTAGATTATAAGCAGGTTATTGGCCTGGGTCAGCTAAAGGATGTTGATTCAATGAGTGTTCAATGGCCCGATCTTTCCTATTCCAGGTACCTGCATCCTGCAATTGATTCAGTTTATAATATCCGCCAGCAGGAATCACCGTTAATAGAAAACAGACCAAAAGAAAACATCAGCTTCACTGTCAACCAACCTTTTTTTGACTCAGTTAAAAATGTTTTTGAGAAGCATAAAGAAGATGCTTATGTTGATTTTTATTATGAGAGAAATATTCCGGAAATGCTTTCACGCGAAGGTCCGAAAGCTGCTTGCGGCGACGTAAATAACGATGGATTAACGGATATTTATATTGGCGGAACAGCAGGATATCCCGGACAGTTATATCTTCAAAATAATTCGGGTTCATTTGAAAAAAAGGAAGAAAACATCTTTCAGCAGTTTATTGAATTTGAAGATGAAGCCGTATTGTTTTTTGATGCAGATAAAGATGGTGACCTGGATCTTTTCGTTGGCCCAGGTGGCAACAACAATCCGCCTTATAGCAGGTTAATGCAAAACAGGTTATTGAAGAACGACGGCCATGGAAATTTTACCCTGGATGGCGAAGCATTTTCTAATAACGGAGTGAATGTAGGCGTTGCAGTAGCAAACGATTTTGATCATGATGGTGACCTTGATCTTTTCGTGGGTGGAAGAAGTACACCCCGCGATTATGGTGTTGATCCCTCCAGTTTTATTTATGTGAATAATGGAAATGGCCATTTTACCGATATAGCAAAAACAAGAAACCCGGAAATTGCTCATATCGGAATGGTTACCAGTGCTGTTTGGGCCGACGTTGAAGGTAACAATGAAAAAGAATTAATTGTTGCAGGTGAGTGGATGCCGCCAAGGATTTTTTCGTATGTTAACGACCGTTTTAAAGAAATAAAAACAAATCTTCTCAGTATGTCAGGCTGGTGGCAATCAATTGCTGTTGCGGATTTGAATAAGGATGGCAAAGCTGACCTGATACTTGGTAACGTTGGCGAGAATTTTTATCTCTGTCCTAATAAAGAAAACCCGGTAAAGTTATGGCTGGCTGATGTAGATGGAAATGGAGAGACCGACAAAATAATTACCCGCACAACAGAAGGAAAAGACAAACCTGTCTTTCTGAAAAATGAAATGCAGGATCAGTTCCCATTTATTAAGAAAGGCAATTTGAAAAACCAGGATTATGCGAAAAAGTCAATACAAGAATTGTTTAAACCTGAAGCATTAAGTAAAGCTATAGTTAAAGAATTTAACTATCCAAGTTCCTGTATTGCAATTAATAATGGCAAAGGAAACTTTGTTGTTCAGAAATTGCCTTATCGGGGCCAACTCTCCTGTGTAAATGCGATAGTGTGCCTGGATGTGAATAATGATGGATTGTTAGATGTAGTAACAGGCGGCAACAGATCCGGATTTCCACCACAATTGCAAAAGCTTGATGCAAGTCATGGTGATGTATTTATTAATAATGTTAAAGGAGGATTCTCCTGGATAGGGTCAGCACAATCCGGTATAAATGTAGATGGAGAAGTGCGTGATATAGTTAGACTAAACGCCCGGAACAAAAGTTATTTGTTGTTTTTAAGGAACAACGATTTCCCACGTATGTATAGTATCAAAACTATTTTTAACAACGAAAGAAAACCGGAGTAACAGAAGAGGTTACATAGAGAACGTCTCTGTGTAACCTCTTCTTATTCTCCGGCCTCTTCTCCGTGGTTAAAAAACCGCACATAAAAGTGACTATGCAGGATGCATAACATATTGAAAGTATTTATGAATTATTGCAGGCTTAAGATTAT
>JAABUK010001981.1_pt1 | contig 37648 bp, 32 predicted proteins | sample 5559141 | NCBI WGS metagenome assembly JAABUK01 (sample SAMN10711869, study PRJNA513367) | rock metagenome | isolation source: Antarctica rocks | place: Antarctica: Victoria Land, Pudding Butte nord | collected 2016-01-03 | reverse complement strand
CGCAGGTGCTTACCGGTTTGCTTCTGGGGCGAGCTTGTTGGAGCGGGACATTGTGGTAAGGATGGGTATCTCGTCGATGGGAATGCAGTCTTGTCTGGGATCTTCTAGATGGCGCTGGATGTAGGGAAACGGCTTCAGGGCTTCTGAGGTCGATGCCCAGGGCTTCGTTGAGAGACACCTACAGGAGCAGACGGTCAAGTAAGTTCTTTGAAGGAGCTGGAAGGGCGCAGACGCCCTGAGAAAGTAGTCTCTACTGAGGATGAGGCTTCTTGTGTCGTGTTGAATCTTCTTGAAGGTCAGCGTTTGTTTCTTACCTTGAGCCCGCCTTCGTTCTTTGCCGCAACCTCACGCGCTAAACCCCATCCAGCTCCACATCACCTTGGGCGCTCTGGCGGAATTCACATCATCTACATGGTCCGCACACTTGTTCTTTCTCATGTTTCAATGTGATCACACAGGAGAATCAGTCTCAAAACTCCGCCCTCTAGATTTCCGTGAGCAGGAGGCCTTCGCACGGCGGCGACGCTTTGCGACTCAGAGCAGCAGAGTAACCCCGCCTCGAAATCACCGTGAGTCGAATTCCTTCGATTTACCACCACGACCATGATGAACGCTCCTAGTTCGTTTCGAAAACCCTTCGGAGACTTCCCAGCTCGTTACTGTTCCCCATCTCCTCCGCCTCCCGAGGCAATTGAGCCAATCTCGCCCGGCGGTGAGGCCGTGTACAACAACTGGCTACCAGAACAAAGCGCCTATACCGCACAAGGGCTTGGTCTTTCCTTTGGTGCTTGTGATGGTCCTCCAGGAGAAACAAATTCTGAACAACAGCTATGGGTCGATGGGAATGGTCAAGCTCGAATTGACTCGTTCAACTTGAATCGCGCAAGAAACAACGCGACTCGAAGAAGCCCCTACGATGACTACAGAATGGCATCTCGCAAAGAAGGATCGCAGAAGAGGGATAGAAAGGGGCATTCGAGATCTGGATCGAGCATAGATGCCCTCGCTACTATTGCTCTTGCGACGAGTCCCACATTCAGCCAAGGATCTCCTTCCTTTCCTCAAAGCGCTTGGCCTTCCTATACCTATGGCAATGGATACCAACATGAATACACGCTGGATGAGAGACCTTCAAAGCGAGCCAGGTCCGAGAAGCTTCCGTCTCCACAGATTGGCCGGAGACAGTCTAGACCAGCCACGAGCCATGTCACTTCTCTCGAGAGTATGGAAGACGATGCAGAGTTGCTGCTAAACTTCGCTCAGCCTCATAATTTCCCTCTACTGGCGAAGAGTACGTCTCGTCAAAGACCGCAAATCGAGCAAGAGAGCCCCCCCTACAAACGTCTTAGCGCGTCGACGACGGTAAGTGAGCAAATGGAACAACCTGCGGATCATGGTGATCAACAAGATAGTCATGGTTCCCAGATGCCTTGCCAAGAGCCCGTTCCGTTGATACTGACTAAAGAGAGCGGTACACAATTAAGCGTAGCGGATGAGGCCCAGCTCATACATAACAAGCGGGAAGCTGGCACCGTTAAAGAAGACGCCGACGGGCTGAAAGATGGTCCTGAAATGGAGTCTCGGATTTCTGCCTCTATTGATGAACAGCTGGCTGCCTCAGCAGCAGAGGTCACCGACACCGAGCAAAAGAGACCTCGGCGAATTCAGCCTACGACTCAAGCACCTTGTGCAAAATGCAACTCTCTGCAGGCGACGGTTGGAAGTGAAGATCAAGATGGCTTAACATCATGGATTGGATGTAATGGATGTCAAAGATGGTTTCACATTCTCTGTGCCGGATTCAAAGACAGCCGAGAAACCCGAACAGTCGACAAATACATCTGCCTTGATTGCGAGCCCGTCAAAGGCCCGACCACTTATGTTAGAAAATCGTCAAGAGCTAGAACCGCCATCGACTATGCTGGTCTGAATCAAGGCATGATACAATCTTCTGAGGAGACGGCGGAGCATCATTGGCTGAAGCCAATAAAAGATGGTAGAATCAAGTTCCAACCTGATGATTTTGCTCGTATTCGACCTGAGCTTCTGACAACGGAATTCCTGGAAAAGACTGATGGCATGAAACGCCCTGTTGTCATCCCTGCTTCCTGGAATCAGCAGTTCGGTGTGCAGAGAGTGATGCATTCGGATATTGAAGAAAGTAAGGAGCCTGTTGAGCATGAAGTAATCATCGACTCAGATGGAAATGAGGCTGCTCCAACCTCATCAACTTCCTTTCTGAGCGATCGCGAAGAAGTGCTCGATTGTGGTCAAGATCTTCTAGACATGGTCATGCCTCAAAATCTGACGGTGAGGAGAGTCGCCGAACTTCATGGCCTCGACATGCCTCTCGATGTGATTGATGTCAAATCGCAACAGACGGCTCAGAAATGGACGTTAAAGAAGTGGGCAGATTACTATGAAAGCACAGGGGAAAAAACAATTCGCAACGTTATCAGCCTGGAAGTCTCCCAAAGCAAGCTCGGTAGACTATTACAAAGACCGAAGATTGTACGTGATCTTGACTTGCAGGACGCGGTATGGCCTCCAGAGCTTCCATCGCAGGCCGTTCAATTTTACTGTTTGATGTCAGTCGCCGACTGCTACACAGATTTCCACATCGACTTTGGGGGTTCATCTGTCTACTACCACATCTTGAAAGGCAAGAAGACCTTCTTTTTCATTCCACCTGAAGACAAGCATTTGAAGAAATACGAGCAGTGGAATAATTCTCCCCTCCAGAATCAGACGTTTCTGGGAAATATGACGGGTGATTGTAGCAGAGTCGACCTGTCCGAAGGAGATACAATGATGATCCCGTCTGGCTGGATTCATGCTGTGTGGACGCCCGAAAACAGCTTGGTTGTAGGAGGCAACTTCCTTACCCGCATGAGCTATGAAATGCAGATAAAGGTCAATCGCATCGAGATTGACACGAAGACGGCCCTCAAGTTCAGGTATCCGCTGTTCCAAAAAGTTAATTGGTACGCCGCCATCCGATATCTCGAGGATGATCCAGTTCCAGAAGAAGTTCTCCACGACTTCGAGGACGGTCCTGACTATGTTTTCCTCCGTGCAAACCCTGTTTGGCATGAGTTTGGCGATCTGGAAAACGATTCAGAGCCCGGAGACGCTTTCTACAATGCTCGCTTTTATTCTCGAATGGAAATGGAGGGCTTGCCAGCTCTGCGAGATTATTTGTATCGCACCGCATTGATCGCTTCAGACTTCCAGGTAGACGGCGTCACGGAGACGACTCGAACAAACGTCAAAAAGTCAATACCAAAAGGTCATGGAGAACCGATGGACCTTATTCGAACGTTCGGTATCTGGGTGGCATGGAAGACCGGCTGTGTGACGGCACTAGACTGGGTCAGGCCTGATTCTCCATCTATGTCAAGTCTCGCTCGAACAGCTGAGAAGCAGAAAAATCCCGATATTCTAAGGACACCTGGTGAGCGAGTGTCATCAAGGGTGCAGTCGCAGCTTGAGCATGCTCGCGCAGACAGTGTCAGTACACCAATCAAACGGCGGACCTCCTCGCTTGAGCCAGAGGCTGGAAAAGAGGACATAAAGCGACCTAAGAGAACGCCGAAGACATCAGGTCTTGGACCGCAGAGATTCGCCTGCGATCCCTGCCGGAAGCGACGCGTCCGGTGTGGCCACAGAGAAGGCGGGATTTTGGGCCTTACGGAAGAAAGCGGTAGACCGAGAACCTACTCCTCAATCAGGGTCGAGATACCACGACCTGTCCCTGCACAGTCGCTTGCAAGCTCGGACGGACCTCCCTCGCCACCTCAGGCCAAGACTTCCGACTCAACAATGATTTCTAACCTCTCCTCCACCCCCTTACCTTTGCAGGAGGTGAATGGTTTCAACAACCAACCAACATCAGTGCAGATGCAGATACAAGACTCGACGTTGGCTTGTTCATCCTCAGGCAAGAAAGGCCGTAGCAAGGCGTGCGATGAATGTCGCAAAAGCAAGGTAAGATTCGTGCCGCCGCTCATAGCATTTGTTCCTGACACTGTTCAGCGTCGTTGCATACACGATGAGAATGGCAAGGTCGACCCTTATAAAGCCGCCGAACCCTCCAAGCCTCGTGGATCGACCTCAAACAAGCGACCAGCCCGTCTTAGTGACGAGCCTCACGCTTCTGCCGGGAAGTCAAACGCTGATGACGCTGAAAACGACACTGTCCTCGTCGGTCAAGCCCAGTCTGCGCTCGCAGAGTCCTACAACGAAGTAGCAGTGGAGGATGACGACTTCAATGCACTGATCGATCCATCCTTGCGGCCTGCAATACAGCAATTACAAGCGGCAACTAACGTCATGACGCAATCTGCTCATGAAATGAACGAAGCAGCAGCACCGGACTCAAACGCAGACAACCCCACGATCGACAACCACACAGAAGCGCCCTCGCAAGCAAAACTCGCCATCCACATCGGCCCTCAACCACAGCCATGCACATCAATCAGAACAGCACCTCATCCCGCCGCCGTCGCAACATCTTCAAGTCAGATCTCTGCAAACTCATTAGTGTCGCCTCCAGACTCACTCCGCAACGACCACGATGAGGATGACACCTTCTCCCCCACTTCTAATCACCCCGACTTCAACAAATCCGTCGAGGTAAACGGAGAAGGAAGTACCAGTAACGACTCGACATCGAACCCTCTCCAAACCCCCAAATCAGCTGCTTCGCGTCACTCTTCCCGTCAGCCCAAACCGGTCGATCGGTATGTACCCGACGCAGCTGCTGGCGGCAATCTGGAAAGGGAACATGGTGCCAAGCAGACACAGGCACAGACCCCCAGCACTGTGGGTGTGGCCATCAAGAAAGAACCTTGTCGCGCCTCCAGTAGCGGCGCTAGTCTCGCTACGACCTCGAAATCGAATTCTAATACTGGGGAAGGGCGCCGCAGTAAGTCGAGACGGGCGTCTAGTCATACTACCTCCGCTACTACCCCTACCTCTGCTTCTGCTTCTGCTTCTTCTTCTGCTTCTTTGGATTTCCTGGCGGGTGTGGAGCAGCATCAGCACCAAGAGCATGATCCTTCCGGCGCTACCGCCACTTCTGCGTTATCAATGCCAATGGCATCGGCGGAGGGGAGTCTTGGTCTCGCAGGGCTGGATCAAGAAGGAGAGGCGGATGAGGAGAGTCTGAGGTTGATCCGGGCGTTGCAGGAGGAGGAATTTGGGTTGCGGAGGAGGAGGGGTATGAGGGCTTGATCAGGAATGTGAATTGGAGTTGGAATCTGAGTGGAGTTGGGACGATGTGGCTGGGTTTCATATGATTGACTGGAAGTGGGTTGCTAGGAGGGTTTTAACCTGGACGAGGAGAGAGCGGCGCTGGTCATGGGTTGATGAAGAGGACGACGCTGGTGTCACGCAGGAATGGGATGTGGTTACTCACTCACTCACCCACTCGTCTGGCGGATAAGCGAGGAAGGTGAATGGCGTATGATCATTGGTCTTATGGACTGAGCAACAAGCAGCAACGACTGCAACCTTGACTCTTTGCCAGAAAAAAGCTCTTGCACTTGCACTTGCACTTGCACTTAACTAGGCTTTAGTTTGAATTTGACTCTTCATCCTCATCAAAGGCGCATGAATTGATACCCTGGTACCTAACTAGAGAAACAATCACCATGCTAACTAGTTAGTCTCATCCGCTTGCGCAGTTGTATACGGGGACCGAAGGACTCATGCGCCTTCGGCTCACTGACCGGCCAATCAAGCTGACCTGACCTGACCTGACCTGACACACTTACAATGCTATCCATCCGATTGATTGGCGCCGGGATGGAGATGGGAAAACAACGACTCAAGTCCGGTATGCGCGCTTGGTACGAGGACGGAGAACGCGGCAGGAAATGATACGTAAGGCTCTTGTTTTTTGGGTTGGTTCGGGAGGGAGTGGGATGACTTATCACAGGGGCGCGGTTGAGGAGAGGGGATGATTAGGAGATCAGGTTCGTTGTGGGTATACAGGCGTGGGGATAAGGAGGTGGTGAATATTGGAGCACTGCATAAGTAATGCACAAGGACGGTCTGCATGTTCGGATTATTCTGGTTCAGGTCTCTGTGCTGGATTGCCAGTCGGCTCGATCAGAGGGTGAGATGACCAAGGCCAACACACACTTTTTTTGGGAATTGTGATTGGTCCAAGCTGGCTCGATATAATGCTACATAACATACTCAGAGTTAGGTGTTCAACTCAAGAGACCTCGGTAGCTAATGCCTTGAAGGCGAGATAAGCAAGTCAACCTCCACCTCACACCTTGCTCAGTACTTCCGATCCTCCATCTGATTAGTAGCCGGAGCACCATGGAAATGACTGCCCTGACCCATGGTTCCAGCACTCTGCGGCGCGACAGTGCTGTCTTGCGTATATCCCGCTTTCTCCGTCGGACTCGTCACATTCGCTCCACCGGCATCTGCACTCGTGGGCGTAGGGCCCGCACTCGCCATACCCTGCTGCGGCTGAGGGTGATGAACATTCGTGTCAATGCTGCCGGGCTCACCACCCATCTTGCTTTCAACAGGTGACACAGGCAGCGAGTTAGCAGTCTTGCCCGCCTGAGCCATGATGACACTATGCCATTGCGCAGCACCGTCTGCAGTATGTGCCTTGAATTGATATTCGGAGCTCAGATGCATTTTCTGGCCAAGCTTGCCGCCAGAGACGTCCTTGCCTTTGATTTGGAATTTCACGCCGTCAACGGCACCGACGGTGCAGTCTGGCAGATACAAGGATATTTCTGGAGTAGGGTCCTTGTGGAAATCGTCGTTGTCTTTGAATTCATGGAGGTAGCCTGCTGGCGTAACGGTGTAATAGCCGGACTTAGAGCCGGTCAATGCACCAACACCGCGTGATTTGCGCTCTAGCGAGCCTTCGATCAGTGGTTTGGTGGCACGATGGCCTTGATTGGGGAAGGTGATGTTGCTCATGCTTCTTGGTGGAGCATTTGGGTTGATGAGCACGTTCTCATTGCGCTTGACGAAACCGTGCCATTCAAAATCCAGGGGAACTTTCTGTGCAGTCGCGGCCATATCACCGTACATAGCTCTTTGTCTTTCGGCTTGACCACCCATGAATTGCGAGAAGGACCCCAAGGCATTCTGTACGGTGGTAAGGACATGAGCTTCGAATTGCTGGAAGCTATTCTGGACTGTTAGGAGATCGTTGCGGTTGTTGTTCTCATCTAGGATTTGCTGGTTGAGTCGATGGTGTATTCCTCGTTGGAGGACGTATGGATCATGCGCGGCATCAACTTTCCCGCCTGCCGAGTCGAAATTTGCCGCGTACTGTCCTAGTAGTTCGATGTGCTTCTGGCTTGCATTGCGAGCTTTGTCCACGGCTTTGGATTGCTTAGCTGCGCCGGAATCCAGCTCCTTTCCTTTAGCCTTGATCTCCTTGTGCAAACGTTCCAGCATGGGAATGACGGTGCCAGTGAGGTTCTTGCCCGTCTCATTGTGTAAATTTGAGATTGCTTGGGTGTTGGAGCGAATGTTCTCAAAAAGACCAGCAACGCCGCGGTTCTCCTGATCAAAGTGATGCCCTTGCTTCAAGGGTTGAGAAACGGCCTAAAAAGTGTAGCATGTTAGCTCGGGGCTATGGCTCAGGATGTGTTCCTAGCAACTTACCTTCAAGATCTTTTCTTGCTCCTTGGCTTCTGAATACTGTCCTTTACCCACAGTTTTGATATAATCCGCAAGGTATGAAACCATGTGTTTCCATGCCTGTAGACGCTCAAGGAGGAGGCCAGTGGTACTGGAAGGGTCACCTTCAGGAACAGCGTCTTCCTCAGAAGCGGTCGTATTCGTCCTCGTGGGAAGATTAGAATGTTGCTGATGTGCTGCTGCAGCCATGATATGTTCGTAACTCGGAGGATTCAACCGGGAGCGGTTCTTCATCCTGATGTTAGTTCTTCAATCTCACGAGAATTTTCAGAGGGCGCGAGAAGCATACCCAGTCTGGTTATCCGTAGTGCATGGAGAAGAGTTGCAATGTGTTTTCCGCAGAGGAAAGTGCGATTGGTGAGAAGAATTGGTTTGTTTGCGGTGTTGGAAATTTTTGACGACTTGGTGCGCAAGACAAAAACTGGCGCACATATACGTTGGTTTCCAAGATTGGAGAATGTGGTCACGCTCCAGAGCGATCTTCTGTTGATGTGTGATGTCATATGGTGGTGGACTAGCAAAGCTTCGGCAGATTTCTACCAGTACTACGATCTGGATATCTCATGACTCGTGAGGTGATGCCAGTCCTGTTGGTCAGAAGCAACACCACTTCCCTCCTTACCAATTCTGTCTATTGTGTCGTGTGCCATAGGCGTCAACGCCCCTCAAAAGGGCGGGACATGCTTTTGGGGACGCTCTTTGGGCTGGTTTGGGGAGCGGGCAGCATGCTTGACTTTTGGTTGAGAAGCTGACGATTGAAAATGCATGAGAGCAGAAGAGATGTGGGAATGATCGAAGGAGAGCCCTGGCAAGATAATGGGAAGGTAGGAGACAACTTGGTGGGGAGCAGTCTTGGGAAGAGATGGAACTCTGGATCCCTTGGCCAAGTCTCTGCCAATCGAGAGCTGCGTGAAGAAACGTCGAGATATGAAGAAACTTCCAGCTTATCTAGTTCCTGAGTACGTAACATGTCGAACAAAAGGCCATGTGGGGCGCCACCCAGATTCTCAATTAGGGACATAATTTGGCGCCCGACAAGCGCTGTGGAAATAAAGCAGATCGAAGGAAATATAATCTTGCGTAACAGCAATGAGTATTACGAGACCGCCAACTTAAGTAGACTCTTCCGCTACGCAGAACCTCCCCTAAACAAGACTGTAAAACAGATCACGATGCAAAACTCACCCTGTGTCTAAACGATATCTATCTTTCTCCACAACCTAATAACCTCCACACTGCCACGAGCATTGACTCATGCAAGCAAAGCCGCAACCATAGCCAAGGCACCAGCACCGGCGAAAGTATTGAGTGAGCTTGCACCACCAGTCGAGGTAGCAGCTGCGCTGCTGGAGGAGCCAGATGCAGATCTCGAAGCAGATGAACCGGAGGCGGAACCGGAGACGGAACTGGAGACAGAGGAGGAACGAGAGCTGGCGCTACCAGTCGAGGTGGAGGTGCCAGTTGATGTGATGGTAGTTATGGAGCCGCTTGAGGACATAGTCGAAGTGACTGTAGAAGCTGTAACAGAAGGCACGTTAGAAGGCTGTAGGGCATGAGGGGAAAGTGCGAACATACTTGACGCCATTCCGGAGGTAGAAGGTGTAGAGCTCGAGAAGGACGCCGAGGAGGTGGAAGACGAACCAGCGGCAGCAATGTTGAATTGGCCGGACTGAGCCAAAATGCCCTGATTACTGGCCGAAGTGCCCTCAAAGTTGATGCGGTAGTTCCCACCAGGAGTGGCGTCGGATGTGGAAGAGACGTCGTAGGATCCAGATGAGGTCGCAACGTTGGAAGCGATCACGATGCGGACGGAGGGGTTGACGTTCATGTTCGTGAGGACAATGTTAAAGCTACTCGGATCGGATGAGACGGAAGCCCAGGTGATCTTGTTGGCTTTGCTCAGATCGATATTGGAACCTTCAGCAGGGGCAGTGACTTGAAGGGCGAGGGTGGAGGCCGCGAGGGCGAGCAAGGTAGACAAGGTGAGAGTGAACTGCATTGTGGCTGGTTTGTTTGTTTTTGTTTGGTGGAAGAGAAATGGACGTCGATGGGGGTCTCAAAAAGATGCAGATAAAGACAAATGTACTGCAAACGATTGAAAAGATTTGAAAGATTGAGAAGATTTGAAAGATTAAGATGACGGAGAAGTTGGGGAGTGAGCGAGAATTGTCTGAGTGAAAGGAAAGTTGACTTCCTACGAGTAATCAGGGCCCATCTATTTTCATGCACTCGCCCCCTATTGCGGATGCTTCCAACGATCGTTAGTGGCACGGTTAGCTTGATGGATCCGCCATATTAGCAACTGGTCAAAGTCAGACCAGCCAGTTTACCCGCGCCATCGCCGAGCTTGATGACAATAAGCAAGAGACACATCTTGCTCTTCACAGGCGCATCTGGCTCTTATCATTTCTGTCGCCGGATCTCGGGGCTACCGCTTTCAAGCAGATTGCCTGCGCCACGGGCATGGAGTCTATCCTCCTGTGTTACACCAAGGCAGAGCAATCGTCAGAATCGTTGATTGGAGATCTCATTTCAAGATCGTAGGCAGGAAAATGGTGTAGTCCGCAGGATGGTAAGTCTGCAAGCATCCAGAAGGCTTTGTGGGTTGCACGATGGTTGTCGGTGACGAACGGATGTCAAACTTTCAATCAGTCAACGGAGCGGGAATCTGTTAGCTAGCCTGCGCCTTAGGCTCCCCATCGGCCAATTTGGGCCAACCTCCACCCGTTTTGAGCCTCATTTTCTCCATGTTTAGCCCCATTTCAGGAGGCAGTCTAGATAGATTCTAGGCAGTTGATTCATTCAATTCAATTCGACTCGCCAAGCATTTCTAGCTCTTTGCTCGACAGAATCAGAGAGACCAACGCCCCGGCAATGCCTAGCTCAAGATGCCCAGGAATAGTACTCGGACGAGGACCATTAGTCGGTCTTACTGTGCGGCTCGGGGACTCAAACATGTTATCTATACGGAGTGTGAGGCAATGACAGGACCCTGAGGCGGGCACCATGACCATGATCTAGCATCTCAGCGTTGTTGTTGTTGTTGCTGCTGGAACGGATGCTTCTTGCATCAGGGTCATCGTTGAGACCAATTGTAAATATGAAAAACACTTTCGGCACATCTTCATGTTGAATTCTTCTTGATGCCTTCATAAAAAGTCATGAATCATATTGAGGGACGAGCGGAAACTGCGAGTCTGATACGAGATTGGCAGACGACAAACGTTGCATTAGAACATCCAGGCGCAATGGCCATGCCCCAATGCCAAGCGCGCCCGTTCCTCCAGCGGAGCAATTCTGGCAGCATGATTCTGGCAAGCACATGTAATTGTGTCCTCCAGAAAACGGGTGACTCCGCCGTTGGGATCTACCATGCTGACCAAGGATTTTTGTTGAATGTATTCCGATACCGTGCCACAAATGCAAATCCTGCAAATTCTGTCCATGCCAGAGCCCGTACATTTGCTTTTGACAAGTAGACAGGCACTTCAGCATGATCGGAACCTCTCTGCTTGAATATCTTTTTATTCGAGCATGCATTGTTGGTCTCCAAAGCGTTGCGCCCTTGAGTATCACTTATTGCTTGATCTATCTACTTTCCTGTATTACCAAGCTTCCAATATCGCTTGATATTCCCTTACCCTTCAGGCTCTGGGCCCTTGCCGAAGTCGTCTTCTACGGTTTTGTCAGTGTCATCTATCGAGAGAGATTGCAGTATGAAGCACTGCATCCGCCTGCCCCAGCCCGAAACAAACGGAAGGAATTATTCGAACTCTGCAACAACAATATCCCTGATCCAGAAGCCTACCTGAAGAAGTGGTTCTTGGAGGCGCCAGCGAATGAAATCAAGCGAGACAATGTCAAGGAATTCTTCCTGTGGGCATTTTTTAACCGGGATGGACCACCCGGCGAAGACGATGACGAACTCGAAGAATATGTGGTTGCTACTGAGAGTCTCCTTGGCAGGAAGATAGAGGAGGGCCGCGGCAGTGCTGTCTGCTTGCGGCTTACGATTGATGGTGTAAGCACGTCTCATCGCAGCATACTGTGGTACTTCGTAAGTTCTGGCACCACCACCAAATTACTTCATTTCTGACCAAGACATAAGTGCGTTGCATTTGTTGATCTTCTCACTTGCACACGCTTACACTACTACGGGTTCAACTTTCGCCGGACTGCATTTGCGCATTTCTTGATGATATTTCCCATGCGACCTCTTACCCTGTTTCCGACTAGTTGCTCTCCTGCCAAACGACTTACCTACTGGTATCGCCCACACACATCTCGAACTAGGAGACCCGTTGTCTTCATCCACGGTATCGGAATAGGTTTGTACCCCTATGTCAATTTTCTTGCCGAACTGGACTCCTGTCTCAACAAGGGGCGAAGCGGCGAGGATCAGGTAGGCATAATCGCTACGGAGATCATGCCGGTCAGCTTCCGCATAACACATACGGCGATGGGAAAAGACGAAATGTGCGAAGAGATCCAAGCAATCATCAAGCACCATAGATTTGAGAAGCCTGTCCTTGTCTCGCATTCCTACGGAACTGTCATTGCCACACAATTGCTGAAGTCACCCACAATGGCCAGCCAGATAGGACCTATCGTACTGATTGACCCCATCTCGATCTTGTTACATCTGCCTGACGTGGCGTACAATTTCACTCGAAGGAAGCCAGAACGGGCGAATGAACACCAGCTTTACTATTTCGGAAGCATGGATATGGGCGTCTCTCACAGTCTTGCACGGTGTTTTTTCTGGTCCCAAAATGTACTGTGGAAACATGATATTGGTGACCGTCGTCTGACCGTCAGCCTTGCAGAGCGGGATCTGATCGTGGACACAAAATCTGTCGGAAGTTACCTTTCTACGTACAACAAGGAGCTGACCGCACACAAGAAGGATTCTGCGATTGGTATCGCCAATGGTAACGCACATGAGAAAGTGATATCAGTAAATGGGTCAGAATCTACCACCCTGCATCATAGGTCGAATGGGTACTCCAAAGGCAGCAATCCTGGAGCGCTCTCCTCAAAGCTGGTCAACAAAATTTCTCAGACGGGTCACGATGATGCAGGGTGGAAGGACCGTACTTGGGTTGGAAAGGGCGTGGATCTCATTTGGTTTCGGACGCTGGATCACGCTCAGGTATTTGACAAATCCCAGACTAGGAAGCCATTGATAGATGCTATAAGCGAATACAGTGCTCGGTCATGCTGAATGCTGTTTTTCAACAGGAAGTGCATTTTCATAGTCCTATGCTCTCAGGCACTTCTGTGATCGATGACTGTTGCCAGTCTTGGCATGCTGCATGCATTCGTGACGTACTCCGTCGGTTGGAGACTTTTAGTAGCATGCCACCCATTTCCATATTTCTGCGACAAATACAGTGTTCTTGCGTTGATTGCCATGAATTTCGACCTGTTCGTCTGTTGTTTACCGACTGTCCGATTGCGATCATGTACCCAAGAAAATATACCACGGCTGGGGCACGCAGGAAAATCTAGAAGTGTGTATTTCAACATCGAGTATGGATGAGACAGAGAAGATAAGAGAAGTAAGTCCAAGGGCAATGTGTCCTCTGCTGTGCGCACAGCCACTAATTAGGTGCAGATACTCCGCAGCGAATTCTGTCCTCCTATTGACGAGCCTGTTTTTCTGGCAATTTGCTCCGATTACGATCTGCAGAACAAAGAAGGTCTAAGTGCCTGCCTCAGAGACCTTGAGATCATTAAAGCTGCAGCAATCGAAACAGACACTAGCGCATTCGATGCGTCAGGAACAGGAGGATTCGCAGTCAAAGATTCAGGGACATCTGGCGAATCGGAGTCCAGTCTCAATGGGGCGACGTCAGGGTCGCAAGATGTCGAGAGCATCACAACAGGGCTGAGCGACCTAGCATGGGACGACCCCTCTGCGGAAGGTCAATGCTTGGACGATGCGGGCGAGGATGGCAAGACTGCGTGGCTCAAAGCCATGTTTCCAGACGTCACTAAAGAGAACATTTGCTATCGACTGCAGAAGTGCAACAAGAACCTTACAAGGACGATCGATGAACTGTTGAACTTGTCATTCATCAATCACAATGAGCCAGGAGGGCAGTCAGCGATCCCAAAGGGAATTGAAGGCTTCACTCAGGCCGAGGATCATGGTCGTGGGCGAAAGGGAAAGGGGAAACGACGAATGCACACCAACGACACCACAACATCAGATTCGGCGACTTCAATGAATACCACCATCTCCAGGGAAGCGAAAAATGTGTGGACTTCAATGGCCGACGATGTGGAATTTATCTGTGCGAGAACTGTCTTCAATGCCCAAAGTGTCAGATCCATGTACAATGCTCAGAACAAGTTGCTTGGCGCCACAATCGGCTCAATGGCCTCCGAAGAGGGTGTAAAGCTGAAGTCAATACAGGCTCTTGACTCTTTGAACCAAATTCACCTTGCAGAACTCCGCAGAGACTTCCCAACGGTCCCGGACTCCCAGCTGTACGGATTGCTTGTCATATCGGGCAATATGGTATCTACAGCTCAGGAACTTGCAACTGTCATGCTTGCATCGCCGACGCAGACTTCCGCTGGGAAAATTGAGATCATCAGGAGATATGCGCCCATTGACCTAAGCTCTGATGTCGTATCACGTAATTCTCGTGCGTCATCATCTTGGAATCAAGACAGCCACTCGGGCGCAAAAAACCTCGCAATGGCTAAAGCGACCGCTGGAAGCACCGCCTTCTCGCAAGCAAGCCATGCCTACAAGAGAGGGAAGTCGGACCACTTGATGGGAGGCGCTGCAGCATACTACGCAGCCATTGGGAATGAAAACGTCAGAGCGGCAAAAGAATTGAGTGCACAAGCTGCAGAAAGTCATGTCATGTCTCAGTCGACCTCAAATATGCTGGATTTACATGGTGTCAGTGTGGCCGATGCAGTGCGAATTGCGAGGGAGGAGGTAGCTTCCTGGTGGCACAGCTTGGGTGATACTAAGTACGCCAATGGCGGTGGAGGTCTGGCAAGAGAAGGGTATCGAGTGGTGACGGGCATGGGTCGGCACAGCAGAGACGGTGCCCCGAAGATTGGTCCAGCAGTCAGTCGAATGCTTGTTAGAGAGGGCTGGAAAGTCACTGTGGGTCAGGGGGAAATTCTCATTACCGGCAAAGCGAGGCGTTCGTAGAGTGTCAGCATCTTGTCTGGAAGTCCTGGGTGGAGAATTCGTAGAGCTGCGCGTCATTTGTCAGGATAGATCATGTTTCGGGCACAGTACAAATTTGCGTTGCTCTTTGTTGAACTTCGAATATAGAACGCTAATTGATGGTATTCTTCCCTCATCTGAGAATTGAGGATGGATGCATTGGTGCTTGGCTCTCGGATGATGACTGATATTGATGACATAAACGATTTCGACTTCGCCATCTGCAAACTCCTCCCACGAATTGACCTTTGAATCTCTTCTCTTTTGCTAGCCATTCACCTCGCCACTATATTAATGCGTCTCCCATCCGTTTCAACCATCTTACGCACATTCTACACAGTCACCAACGCAACTCGGCTCCACACACCACAGAGAGCACTCTCACCTTTCATCCGCGGAACAGCAATCAGGTCCATGCCCACAATACCGTTCTTGAGCGCGCTCTCCAGTTCCTCCTCATCATCAGCCAACATGACCTATCCAGATGAAAGATCCGATCAGGAATGGCAGGCAGTCCTGAATAAAGGTTGGCGCTCTTTGCTCATCTACTGCTTTTGTCCTCACGCTGACTTTTGTTTGTAGAACAGTTCAGAGTCCTCCGTGAGAAAGGTACCGAAGCTCCAGGGACCGGTGAATATGATAAGCACATGCCCGACTCGGGTGTTTACACCTGCGCCGGCTGCAGTGCGCCGCTCTACAAGGCGAACCACAAATTCAAGTCTGGCTGCGGCTGGCCGGCATACTACGATTCCATCCCCCGTGCAGTCACAAGACATACAGACAGTACCTTCGGCATAAGAACAGAAATCGTCTGCAGTAACTGTGGTGGACACCTTGGTCATGTCTTCAAAGGAGAAGGGTACTCAACACCGACGGATGAAAGGCACTGCGTGAATAGTATCAGCTTGAAGTTCTCCGAGGATGATCCTGTCAAGGATGAGAGCAGACCGTAAGCGTGAACCTAGATGTCGGTATTAATTGACATACTTGAAACGCTGTGCCTCTGAATCTTTCTACCAAGCGCGGTACAATAATCATTTCAAACTTGTAATCCACGATGATCAGAAGTCCAATGCCGTCACTGCTCCGAGTCCTTTGCCAAGCCCGCATTCAGTTGTGATTTTGAAGGTGAGGGCAGGCATACTTGCGATTTTGAATCCTGAGATGGGATAGAGTATGTCGGCCTAAGACAAAGCGATCGCCTTGACCCGACGCAAAAGCTTCATCGACCTGCCATCTCCAGCTCCCCATCATGTCTCGTCGCGCTGGGCCAGACCGCGCCGCAGAGAACCAGCAGACGATCAAAACCCTCCTTAAGCTTGAAGGCAATAAGGTCTGCGCAGACTGTAAAAAAAATAAACGTATACACATATTATTCGAACTATCCTACAGCATTCTGATTTCTGATGCTCCCCAGATCCGAGATGGGCAAGTTGGAACCTTGGAATCTTTGTCTGCATCCGTTGCTCCGGCATCCATCGAGGTATGGGGACTCATATCAGTCGAGTGAAGTCTGTGGACCTCGATGCTTGGACAGATGAACAACTGCAAAGTGTGCTGAGATGGGGCAATTCAAGAGCGAACAAGTCAGTGACCACAACCTCTTGATCCTTTTGGACAGCGCACATCTAACGAGAGCTAGATACTGGGAGGCCAAACTTGCTGTAGGACATGTGCCATCAGAAGCGTGAGCAGCGATACGCGGTCTTTCCAATGACACAGGCGCTGATGTTGAAGGTACAGGAAGATGGAAAACTTCATTCGTACTAAGTACGAATCAAAAAGATGGGTTATGGACGGACCAATGCCAGATCCCTCCACACTAGATCCTGACTGCGATGACGACGTGGTGAGTGGAAGAAGAATCAAGCCAGCAGTCAAGAGAACACTGCTGAATACCGTGTCACAGCCGCTGAGTATCGTGCAGGAGAAAGCCAAAATAGAGCGATCAGCTTCGGAGAGACAACGAACTGGCGGAAATGAAACACAATCTCAACGACGATCTGCTCCAACAATTGACTTGTTTGGCGATGATACACCTGATGAGCCTGCGCGACCAAGCACTACAGACAATTTCAAGACCCGAACATCGCCAAAAAGTGTTGTTCCTACAACCACACGGCAAACGAGACAAGGCGATTCACTTCTTGGACTTGATTTCTTTGGCAATGCACCGTCATCGGGACCTCCCCGACCAGCAAGCGCTTCTTCCAACCCAGTCGGCTCAACCGGTCCGTCAAGGCCAGATCTCAAGCAATCCATACTTTCTCTGTATTCATCTGCTCCCAAACCTCAAGCCCAATCGCCGCCGCACAATCGACAACCGTCTTTCGGTGGAGCATCACCGCCACCAACACAATCACAGGATGCTTTCGGAGGGCTTACAGATGCTTTTAGCGACCTGAGCTTTCCGAGCTCTAATGCGATGCCATCACCTCCATCGCAGCCCAAGCCTTCTATTTATGCTAATAGCGCATTCACCACATCCATGCCTACGAAGTCTACTCCCTCAGCACCACAATTATCCTCTCCACCGCCGCGCAGTGGTGGAGGTTTCTTTGATAGTCTACCAGCAAAGAGACCGGAACAGCCAAAGTCTCAAGCTCCTCCGCAACGTAAGCCATCTAACGGCCTTGACTTCACATTTGCCCAGTCGTCGACTACAACTTCAAGACCAAACACCTTAGCTTCTCAGGACCTGTTCGACAACGATGACTTTGCAGGATTTGCGTCCCCAGCTCCTCCTCCTGTACCGCCATCGACTAAGGTTTCTTCTCCATCGCCTTCATCAAACCTCAATTCTGCGTTCAACCTCTCTGCACCACCAGCAGCGCCGTCTAAACCTGCTACTGCGTCCAAGCCTCCACCGCTCGTCTCACAAAACAGTTCCGCCATGTTTGATCCGTGGTCATCTGCCACAGATAACAATGCTTGGGGTATTCCCGCGTCGACACCACCACCGCCATCAAGGCCGAAAGCGCCAAGCGTTGATATAGGCAAGCCACCCGCTCACATTACACCAAATGACATCTCAAGCGGGTGGGGAAACCCTATAACGTCCTTCCAAAAGCCCGTTCAAGCCCTGTCGATCACTGCGGACGAAGACTATGGCGGCTGGACATCGGCGTCATCTACCCAGGCCCCAACCGCTGCACCGAACAAGTCGAGCGGAGGTTTTGGCGGCGCATCTGATCCTTTTGATAATCCTTGGGGTTGACAATCTGTTGGCCTTGAGTTAAGTATAAAGAAGAGTTAGCTGCCGGCCAGAGACGATCCATGCAGTCACCATAACACTGACCATGCCTCAGTCTGTCGTCAGCATCTTGCTGGATTCAGCATTTGGGCAAGGCAGACTTTGAGTGATTAGGGACGAGTGATCATACCCACAATGGTCTGGGTGGCCCTCCGTCCCCTTCTGGTCGTACACCTCGGAATTGCAAAGAACTTAAGTAGTTACACAAATAAATAACTATCTACGCTCGGACCTTATGCTGTATCCATTATGTTCTACGTAAAAAACGGAGGAAAGGATAGTTTTCCGTATACTCATGTGAGTGGATCCAATATATGGGTTGTTGGTATGGATGACGCCGACGATGTCTATGAACTCTTGTGTGATGGAAATAGGGGTTGGTAGTCGAAATGAAAGGAGGCCTCGCTTCGGGAATGGGCGAGCTGTCACATCGTACCGCTCCAGGGGCGGGCAAGTGCAACAACTGTGATTTCATTGTAGAACGTTCCTTTGCCAAAGGTGGGAGTCGATTGCGAGATTGGTTCTCATCCTTACGGGAGCTCTCTGCCGTTGTTCAACATTGGGATAGATGTACTTGCTAGGCACGTGGTGGAGGTACACCGCCCAACGAATTTGGAGTGACAGCGGGCTTCCGGCAGGTCTCCCATCCATGCCTTGCGCGAGCTAACTAGTTCTTTAGCAGCCCTCACCTCCGCCGCAGCCCCTACGTACAACAATCCTAGAGCCTGCTATCGTCATCGAGACAGCAGATACACTGACCAGACACACAAACCCACACCCGGAAGCTCACTCACTCCTAGCCCGAATGACTGGTGCGGCTTTCTCATTCAACGTCAGCGGATCTTGCTGGAGCGCAAAGAGCTGCTAGTGATTGATCGTCAACTCAAGGCGGGACAGGGAGGAGGCTCTGCCTACCTCCCACACACTTCTCCTTGATGCAGGTGCGTTCGACTCCTAGGCCTTCTCCATGACGGACCACAAGTGCCACGACGAAGGATCTTCTCACCCTGAAAATCACTGGATTCCCGATCTGCGCTCTGATCAGGAGTGCCAAACCCCTGTTCTTGGTCCTCACGATAGCATAAAGACTATTTCATGCTTACTATAAAATTGTACTGACATCCGATTCCTTAGACTACTACGAGACCGAGAGATGCGGCAGCGCCGTATGCCGCGAGAAAAGGTCATGCTCCTCAACTTTCGATAAGCGACGATAATCACCACGTTACCGAGGTGCTGGGATATATGTACGATGATGACAACAACTATGCGAATAGGCGAGCATCAGTCTCGCAGAACCGTTATGCAAGCTCTCCTCTGAGCGGCAGTCTTGGCCCTGGCCCCTCACCCAATGGAGACTGGCATTCGCAAAGTTCACCTACCGGCAGACCACCACCCGGAAGGAAGATGTCGAACGATCAAGCGGCGCCGACAATGAACGGGCAAATGAGACCGACAGCCAACATGAACAACTCCTGGGAGAGACAAAATGGTGCTTCTTCACCTCCCGGGCTACGCAACAGGGCATCGTCAGACACGGCAACGACACAGTTTCCACTCAACGACATTGATTACGAGTCAAGTCCTGCTGCTGTTGCACAGGAGCTGAGCAACCTCCAGGCACTGAGAAGAATGTCAATGGACGTGACAGCGACTGGCGACCCAGACCTGCCCTCAATAAGTGCAGCCGGCATGCCGGCTGCACCCTCTGCTTCAGATAGTGAGGACGATTCCTCTAGGTTGTTCTGGGTACCCGCAAGACTGCATCCAGAGCTGGCACCCAAGGAGTTCAAGTCGTTCCTGGAGAGCAAGGCAGATCAGATCAAGCGAAGGTCTGGGGAGCTTTCCTCATCCGCTTCTGAAGAGACGTCGCGGTCCAGCTCCCTGAGCAGTCAAGGAGGAGCAGCAGCAAAAGGAGGGCTACAGAGAAAGAAGTCTATGCTTTCTAGACAGATCGATAACTCTAATGGACGAGGGGCAGAAGGTTACCAGGATGGTGCGGAGAGACTCGAACGCAAACGCTCCAAGTCGGCAAGGAACCAGCCGCAAGACCCAAATCTAGAGGAACTGGAATCGCTGGTGACTGATGCCGTCCAGCTAAAGCGGCTCAGCCTAGAGAGTGCAGACCGCCCCGGGGAGGACGTCATCTTGCCCTCCGTGCCAGGGCAGAGCTTACGAAGGTCTACCAGAACTCAATATCGGCGGGGGAGTACCAAGGGACAGCCAACTCGCCTATCGTATGCGAGGCGAGCTGGAAGAGGCAGTGCGCCAGACAGCGGCGATGCCAGCGAAGATGTTCCTACAGTCCCATCAATTCCTAGCATTCCATCTCTACCAAATTCCCCATCTGAACCGATCTTAGGTCCTGCGCGCTCGAATACAGAACCAATGTCCGCACCTGCAAGGACCACGAATTTCTCCAGGCCCGGTGGACGAAGCCCTCCTCCTAGTTCACACACCAAAGCAGAGTCTGTTCCCTCCTTTGACTCGGTACTATCCCCAGGGGCTCCAGCAGAAAGGTCTAACGCGCCATCTCAGGGTCAGACCCGGCAATGGCAGTCGAGATTGAGCATGCATGGCCGATCCAGCCTGCAGATTCCACCCGAGAACCAGACAATTCCTCAAATTGTTTTAGAAACTCCTAAAAGCCCAGTGGAGGAACAACCCCAAGCCATTCCATCCACCGCACCTGCTCCTTCCACTTCAACCTCAACTGCAATCCAAAATCGACTCCCTGAGCGCAATTCGTCCAGAGAGGAAGCAAGACCCATCTCACCTCCTCCACAACGCGTCCCCGTCAAGCAATCATCACTACTAAATAACCACAACAGAGGAATGCCTCCAGGCTCCAGAAACAATCAGAGTCTGGAACAGATGTCGTCTCACCCTTCTCCATTGCCAGGAAACGATACGAATACGAGCAATCTGTCTTTCATACCAACGTTCTCGGATGATAAGAGAGGGGACGATAGGAAGCTCAAAGAGATTAAGAAAGACGACACAAGGAAGTCAAGCTGGGGATGGTTGCTTGGTAAGGAAGAGGCTGAGAACAAAGATAAGAGATTGGAGACCGTACATAGCAAGCCCAAAGCAAAAATCAGCAAGCCAGCAGAAAAACACGATAATACACGCCTTGACGTCTTGCAAAGCTCAATTGAGGGAGGAAAAGGTCGAGAGAGCCTGGTGCTTGACAGGAACAACTTGAAATTAGAAGAAGAGCGCAAGAAAGAGAGCACGCGGAAGACGTCTGGTGGCGATGGCAAGAAAGAGAAAGATGGGCTGTTCTCCTCGATATTCGGTGGCGGCAAGAAGAACAAAGGCGACCGAGATACATCTAACAAGAAGCACAATTCACGTGGTCTCTCACCAGACCCGCCCCACAAAATTCTGAAACCCGACGTGGATTACAATTGGACGCGCTTCTCTATACTTGAGGAGAGAGCGATCTATCGCATGGCGCATATCAAGCTTGCAAATCCGCGAAGGGCCCTCTACTCGCAAGTCCTTTTGAGCAATTTCATGTATAGCTACTTGGCAAAGGTCCAGCAGATGCACCCACAGATGAACCTTCCAACAAGCGCGAAACAGCAGAAGAAACAGCAGCAACAGAGCAAAGAACAGCCGGATGAGTCTACGCAATATCAAAGATATCAACAGGTACTTTTTCATCTCTTGCAGATTCTTTGAAGACCTACTAATGATTGACGCAGCAACAGCAGCAGGCCGCTGAGCAGCATAAATCACAGTATGGAGGTTCTGCATATGGACCGGGTGCTGACCACGATGGAGACACTTCAATGTACGATCACGACGGTGACGGGCGTCGTCCAAGCTCAAGAGGTAGCAAACACGGCCTGGAAAATGGAGGTCTATACGGTAGCGGCTATGGTGGAGGCTATCATTCCACTAACCAGCATTCGGATTTTGGATCTTCCCTCCAAGGGGACGACGACGACGATGATATGTGGTGACCTTCCAGCATGGTGTTGATCGGCTCGTGTTGCACAGCCGCAAGCTTTTTTCCTGCCGTTGAAGCATAGCGGACGGTTGCTTGGGAATCTTGGGAGTCTGGCGCATCACAATGAGATTTTTGCCGCAATATGCAAATAAGATGAGTACATACGGGAAGGGATACTGGCAGACCGCCGCCATTGTGAAGAGAGAGAATGGAAATAATTATGTGTCTTAGACCCAGAGAATAGGTACAAGTCCAATGTAAGGATGAAAAAACCGCCTGCAGCAGGCTTACAGACTGACTAAAGAGGAGCCTCTCCGTCTGGCCGTTGCCAAGCAAGGGCAATGTGCGGAGCACCGAATGAGTCGAATGGCGTTCGAGTCATTGTTCATTCTTCTGCTGGCTACCATTGCCCATCCTGCTTCCCATACCACTGGAATCTAAAAACACGCCCCGATACTATATACCTGTTATGTCGTCAGCCTTTTACACTTATCTTTAACGCTATTCCCTCTCGTTTCAGTCCCCGAATTGAGTGACAACCATGTATCAATCCGTGACCCAGCTATTTCGAACCCACTATTCGCACACAAATACTTTCTCTTTACGAACGCATCCATTTACGATAAGTTTATGGCGGCATTGGAAAGGTTGAAAATAGGCAGTCTGATATCGACCGGACAATATGGCATCAATATTCACATATGACCCGAACCCTCCCAGGGTGTCCTCACCATGGTCAACACCTGGCAGAGCAACACCACAGCCTGCAGCCAACGAAAGCAGCTCGGATAAGCAGCTCCAGCAGGCACTACCAGATGTCTCCTCGTCTCCGATGTATCTGAGTGGAACAGGGATAACAAGATTGGAAGCAGAACCACATGAGGGTTCGACTGAATATAAATTGCACCTGCTTCTCCGACACCGAAGAACGTTCTCCTCCATGTCGACTTCAAATCAGATCTCCGGGTCTCAGCACTCAGATGCATACTCCTCGAAAGCAGCGTTGCGAACCAACAGTCTTGCACCATCCCTGCCTGTTCAGCCACCATCTACCCTGTCACGCCAGACAAGACTGCAGCAACTGACAACCCAATTACTATGGCGCCTCCAGCAGTCATCGCCTTTTCACTCCTGCTCAACGGCAAGCTTAGTCCTCCCTAATCTGCCCGAAGCTACACCTAAGCTCGGGGTTCCAAGCAAACCCGCAACATTGCTACCTGGCCTGGAGGAGAGTCAAGGCGCCCTATACGAGATTGGTGTATCGGATGACGGCACTTTCGTGGGCCTTATCCAAGACGAATTAGACGAAAGTCTGACCAATCTGAAAGCTATGGCTGCCAGTCTTGGTTGTGTTGTAGACGTCCTTCGTAAGGTGATTGTCGGTCGTGGTGAATGGAGCGACTTAGAACAGTCAATGGATGGAAGTCCTACTGAAATCCATGTTGATAACCTTTGGGTTGCCGAAGCGCTAGTGCGGCCCGATCTAGAGCATTCTACACAGCATTCACGAACAGGATCTTCCTCGAACTTGACACCGACGATACCGCATGAGACTCTGAACGGCCATGAGGTTTCGCAGCCAGAAATTTCCCGTTCGAAGGTCGTGCAGCTCAGAGTCTCCCTCGCAGGCGCGACGACGTCAGGTAAATCGTCGTTGCTAGGCACCTTAACAACCTCGAACCTGGACAATGGTCGTGGGAAGAGCCGTCTCAACTTATTGAAACATCGACACGAGATCGCTTCCGGAGTCACGAGCTCCGTTGCCCAGGAGCTCCTCGGATACCGCAAACAGCACGAAGTCGAGGTTTCAGAGCAGTCTGAACAAGGTTCCCCAGCAGTCATCAATTATGCTTCCGAGAATGTGTCGTCCTGGAATGATATCCACGCGTCTGCAGCGCGGTTGATCTTCTTGTCAGATTCACCAGGTTTGCCGCGGTATTCAAAATCGACAATTCGGACATTGATCTCATGGAAACCACATTGGACAATCGTTTGCATCACTGCAGATTCTGGAGATGGAGATGCCTTTAAGAATCCAACGGCACTCATTTCGTCGAAATCTGCAACAGCTCCGGTGTCACATCTATCAGACTCTGTGAGCATCTCGGACCCTTTCGTGCATCTTGAACTCTGCTTAAAGCTTCATCTACCTATTATCGTCGCAGTGACCAAGATGGACGTTGCTACTAAACTCAATCTACGTCAGACGTTGAGCAAAGTGTTGTCTGCTCTCAAAGCAGCCGGCAAGAGACCAGTCTTGATGTCCACACCCGACCGGCAAGCTCAGTCGCTGAGTGATCAAGGAATCGAATTGCAACGCATCAGTCTAGTAGACGAAGCAGAGGTCGAAAGAGTGATGAACACCATGGGCGACTTGGGTGTTGCAGTTGTGCCAATCGTCCTCACGAGCGCCATGACTGGGCAAGGGATCGGAAAGCTGCATGGTCTTTTAAGGTCCATACCGATACTCGACGGCGATGGAGAAAGTACTATGACTGCCCCCTCGCGCGTGCATTTGCATGATCAAAGCAATATGCCTTCAAACATTTTCCAAGTGGACGAGGTCTTTGCAATGCCCCCATCAAAGGTTTACTCCGCATCCAGGAACGTTGATGAGGCTGATCAAGGAACTGTCCTCTGCGGCTACGTTTCATCGAGTTCTATCTACATTGGAGATAATTTGATCTTAGGTCCATTTCCTGCTGACACAAAAGACCAACCGTCAGCACAGAATAACCTTTTATACCGTTCGATCTCATTCCCGAGCTCAATCATTCAGGGAAGGCCATTGCCGCATGTTTATTCCAAGTCAATACCTGCACCTAGAAGTTCGCAGGTCAGCAAGGCGAGAAACTCAGCCACTGTTGTAATGTGGCAACCTGTGCGCGTTGTCTCAATTAGGAATCTGCGTCTTCCCACACGTTCGTTATTGGCCGGCCAAGTCGGGACCATTGGCGTTGAGCCTATCACTAGTGTCGCTTCGAAAAATTGCGATCTTCGACGCGCTCGGAAAGGGATGATTCTCGCCTGTTTCGAAGATGGAGCACCAACAGCTTACCGCTCCTTTACAGCTTCATTCCCAGCTTCGGACTTCAAGGCCCCTGATTCACCACCTCTCATCTTGGGTGGCCATGCCACAGTTTACCTCAACTCCACAAGAGCCCCTGTCAAAGCGACTTCTGTGGCCTTGGCTGACCATGACCATGATATCGAAACGCCCAGCAGAAATTATGGTAGCATCTTTACCTTCGATAGCGACGAGCAAGGTGCTGAAGACAGCCAAGATATCAGAATCAAGTTCAAATTTTTGAGCAGCGTGGAATGGATGAGACGTAATGACACAGTTCTCGTTGTGCCAAATGCAGCAGCTGTCGGCCCGATCACAGGAGAGTCTGTTGCGGCTACTGGCGGTTTGAACGGTTTTGTTGGAAAGATATGCGATCTAAATCCTTGATCACTACCTATCTTGGAGAGCTCGCTCACAAGAAACCTGCAGTACTGCATCCCTCACCCCATAGCGGATTCTGATGGCTTACTGGTAGGGCGTGCATTGGAAGTCTCTCTCCAGTATACAGCATGCATTTGTTGTCTGGAAGATGCCTAGAACACGGCAGGTCAGATGCTGATAGGTGAGTTTCCAACGCCTAAGACCACTCTTACAATTTCTGTCGATCCTTGACTGCCGTTTCCATGCGCTCGATGTCCACAATTTTCCTTCGAAGCGGGAACCTCCAATAATTATTGCGGCAATCCTAATTCGTCTCGCTCGTGCACTTCCTTCCCCCAGCGCTTGACATCAGTGAAATTCCATCCACCCAGTCCGACTGTTTTCACGAGCTGCACACGCACACGCATGAATCCTACATTGCTCTAGCATGTATCCTACATTGCTCTAGCATGTTGTCAGAATGATCTCTAATTGGCGATAATTTGATTTCACTTACAGCTGAACCCTGGAAAAGAGTTCTCACCAGCTCAACACAAACGAACACCGCGAGTTGCTGATTCTGCTGCAAGACTTGAACCAACTTATCGTCCACTTTGAACTTAGAGTAGAGTCGCAAGACTCTTCGAATTGTCTCGTCGTCGAGATCATGCAGCGGCGTTGGGGTACCGTACCGCACTCTTTCCTTCTCCCAGAGAACAAGCTTCTTTAGCAATGGAGGTAGTTGGGCTCCGTCTGGACCGCCATAGATCATGTACGCCTCACGGATTTCGAGGTTGCGCATCAGAAACATGTTCTGTGGGCCGATTCTATTCTTCAAGACATGAATGAACATCTCGTGGGGAAGTACCACCGTGACGAGATCGTAGAACTTGGGAAGATCCTCGATCCAGAATTTGCGACACGTAAAAAGAATCTGCCACGGTGTGCGCGCGTGGTCCCGAACTGCGACCTTACCTCGCCTCAGAGATATCTTGAGACCTGTGAACAGATAAGAATAGATTTCGAATCTCAGCTCGGTAGGGAGACGAAGGATGTGGCAATCCATCGTGGGAGATTGGTGGAGATTCATCCGGCGGTGGCCTGCGAGTTGGTTGCACAGCAACTAGTATCCGCGAGACAGCACAAGAGGTGTTAACGAACTGCAAACAAAGCGTGACGACAAGAGAGGTTTCAATCGGTGTTCACTGGCAGCTCTACTCACCCTTGACACTCAATGCTGCAAATAATACTACGTGCTCCAGAATTACCGAAAGCGGCAATTCACGAAGGCTTTCAAGCCACAGCAACGCCAAGCCCCAACTCTATGACTCGCGGGCGCACCGTGATGATTGGCTTGGAATAGGACCTTTGGCGACAACTTGAATTATCTGTTCGCGAATGATTATGCAGACTAAATGTTGACATCTTTTCAACAATTGGCCATCGAGTTCGACTGTTGTTAACTTGTTGCTTTGAAAGTTTCTTCCCTCACTGCGCAGCTTCAAAGATTCAGGCATTTCATTCCTGTTGTTCAGAAGCACTGATCGAAAAGCCTTGTCAATACTACTTTAGGTGAAGTCACACTTGAGCAAGCATCAAGCATACTTGGCGATTCATCAAATCTGACCCACCAACGGATCGAGGCCACAGATGGTGGCCCTGCACACTTTGAGCCCACTAGTTAGCACCCCTTTATGAAGAGAGTAATTGCCAGAGGTTGCCAGGCAAAAGTCCGGGTTCTCTGAGCACAGCTTGAAGCATCTCTATTGGGTTGAAGCCATGCTCTACCACCATGTGCACATGTTTTGTCGGCAATGGCATACCCCTTTTTCCACAATGGCCCTGTACTTTCGACGCTTGTTCTCATTGTCTGCCAAAACGGCCGTTCTTTCTCTTCGCTGCCGCTTTGTATCTCTTGTTGTTGCCTCCTTTGTCCGCATCCATTCAGAAACCCACACAGAGTATAAATACCCAGTCCAACATTGGTCTGGAGCTTCGAACCATTCCTCATTCCTCAAGAAGAACACGCTGCTGCCAGCAGTCTCAAGCCCAGCTGATCAACATGTGCTTCATCTACACCGAAAAATACACAACGTGCCAGCACGAGGCCATTGATAACGACATCTGCGCAGACAAAAGGTTCGGTCGCCGGTGCATTGAAGTGTGGAAAGAGAGACCTCAGCTGGTAGGGCACTGCCCTGCTTGCACCCAGAAGGCCATTGACGAATTCAAGAGAGACTTTCCGGAGCTTTGCTCGTGAGTAGCTACTGCTGGCCAGTATCACTTGCCTCGCACAACTCCGAGGAAGGTAAGATTTTTCGCCACATGAGGTCTTATGGCGCGCAGGTAAGGTGTGAGAAGTAATAGAATTTGGTATGTCCCAACCCACCATGTTATACTTTCTTAACAACAGGTCAGCGGCCTTGTAGAATCTTCACCTATTCGTGCTAGTAATTCATACTACTAGAGTACTGCCTTTTTAGCGCCGGGATTCCCTCCCCAAGGGTGAGAAGATTCTCTCCGACGGTGCATGTAAGGGTCCAAAAAGCCATAGTCTGAGCCAATTGACGTGAGTGGGCTGAGATCCTAGTAGAAGATGCCTCTGATATAAGAACGTCACGATAAAATCTTTCCTGGAAGAACGCCGGCACTGTATCTGTACAGCAAGAGGTCGATTGACTAGTGGCGCTGACCGACAGGGCTGAATAAGCGCGAACTTGCCGCAATGAAGCGCGCATATCCAAGTCATCTTCCCTCGTGGAGTCGTTCCCCTCTGATTCACCTGACGAGTGCCTTGCCTCGAATGCTCTCTACCGCTCAACACACTTCGTACACCTCTCACTTCGATAGCTTCACTGCTTTTTCGAAGTAGAGGATGTCGCACTCGTTCTTTTCAACTTGACTGCTACACCTGTTCGTCTTGCACTGCCGTGATCTCTTTGCCCAGGACACAACCTTGTCCTTCTTGTTGCACACCGCACATCCCGTCGCCCTCCGCATCACTTCGACTGTTGTCTAGGATCGCGCAGCATGGATGCGGCGAAGACTCTTATTCGCACAGTCGTGCGTTCCTTCTATTCTAATCCAAAGCAAATTCTCATCATTGATGCCCTACTCATCCACTCCGTCCTCCATGCCGACGACCTCAATATTCTCCTTTCGACTCAGCAAAAAGAAATTCGCAAACTAGTCGCACCGCTTAAGAAAGCCCATCTCCTTGATAGCCACTCGAAAGTAGAAGCAAAAGTTGGCCAGACGCGCGGGGCATCTCGAGATTACTACTACATTCCTTTCCACCCCGCCATCGACGCAATCAAATACCGCATCACAAAACTTACTGATCAGGTAAAGGACTTATACCAGCCAGATGCTGAGCGCAAGGAGTGGCGTTGTCCCCGCTGCAAGTCAGAGTATGACACATTCCAGGTCCTAACCTACGTCAACGACGAGGGCTTCAGCTGCGAGAAATGCGGGGCCACCCTCGAAGAGACTCCTCAAGCCAAAGACGCAGCAGGGATGATTGGGCATGAAAAGCACTCTCTACTGGTGGACCAACTGCGCAAGATCCTCTCACTGATGCAACAGGTCGATAGCTTACAAGTTCCCGAAAACGACTTCGACACAGCGTGGGAGAAGAAGAAAGAAGTCCCTCGAGAACGAAGCCAGCATGCGCGAAGAGAGTACGTTTCTGTACCAGGGCAGATCAAGGTTGCAAAGGCCGGTAGAATAGGGCCTGAACAGATCAAGGCAGAAACGCTGGGCATCAATCTGACTAGTGGAGAGGAGCATGATGCAGCAGATGAAGCGAGACGGGACGCGAAGAAAGCAGAACTGGCGAAGCAGAACATGCTCCCTGTCTGGCATACGCAGAGTACGGTATCTGCTGTCAGTGCCCGAGCTGTGAAGTCTGAAGATGCGGTGGCAAATGGCGGTATCCCCAAGAAGGAAGAGGATGTCGACGAGAAGAAGCCAATCATTGACGAGCAGGACGACCTCGCCGCTTACCGTGCAGAAATGCAACGGGAGAAGGAGGAAGCGGAGCGAAGAGCTGCAGAGGAGGATTTAGAGTCTGATGAGGGAGACGAGGATTCTTTCGAGGATGTCATTTCGACTGGGGTAGGAACGCCATTACCTGGGACTGTGACGCCGGCGGCGTCTTCTCAGCAACATCTACAACCAGCACCGATTATGAATGGAATGAAGCGGGAATTTGACACCGATTCTGGACCTTCATCTGATGCCAACACACCTGCTGCTGGTACGCCGTCGGTATATGATGGTAGCGAGAGGGAGTTGAAGAGAGTGAAATTTGAGAATGGCCTGGATGCTGGCAAGGAGGGGAGCAAGACTGGGTCGACAGCAGTCAAGAAGGAAGAGGAGTCAGATGATGACGAGGAGGATTTTGAGGATGCTATGTGATACCGATACCTTTTCCTTTGGTGGACTGGTGGGACTTTCAAATGTCATGTTCAAAATGTACAGTGAAGAGTTCTGGACTAGAGATCAAAGCATCGGGAGGAGGGCAGTCGTGGGGTTCTCTGATTGGGAATCTTACCTACAATGATATTGACACGATAGACAAGAGATCAAAGCCAGTCAATTGACCAACTTTCCACCCGTAAACAGATTGTGGATCTATAGCCAGCTTGTTTATCTCCTTCTTTCTACGTGGTCGATCACATGATCTCGCGCCAGACCTATAGATAATTACCCCTGCCCCTCGCAACGACCTTCGAGATGAACTTAGAACCAGAATTCTGTACACTGGACATTGAATCTCTGTTTGAATCCTCCACGGCAGATCTTGGAATATGTGCTTTCCCATGAGCAGAGTCTATTGATGGAATGACGATCAGAACGCCTGCGCCTATGGCAGGGCGGAAAAGGGTCTTCGATTCTGTTTTCCCTTCATCGCGATTGAAGGATCTTACTCCCACACCTTCCGCGACACCAATCATAGGTCAAATTGAATTCGGTCAATCCTTTGGAGGCCCTGTGATATCTTCAAGTCCACATTTGCCAACTGAAGCCTCGGATACATATCCTGAACAACTCATATGGGATAGAGCGTGGCACTCGGCCACTTCTTTTCTGACTCTTCCTGGACGCGATTTCGTGACGCAAAGGCAACGACAAGACCTTGATGACTTTACAGCTCGTTATAATAAGGCACCAAAGAGCGCGATTGACTCGATCCGCTATGTTACCTCGAAACAACGGGCAGAGCAAACGCGAGAGCCGAAAACGGACCGAGAAAGCATAGTAGAGTGGTATACAGACCATGTTCGAGGCCACTTTCGAGCATATTCCAAACCTTCACTGCTGCGAGTAAGCTCAACATAGACTCATTATGGCTCACCTGACCTTTTGCAGCAATTTCGCGGGAAAGATGCAGGTGAAATTCTGCTTCAGATCCGCAACTCGCTTGATTTGCTCCAATCTATTTACGCCTACCCTCTGGCGAAGTGCATTCTACCTCATGTTCAGCCATTCGAAGCGAAGCTATCGAAAAGCAAATTCCAACGCGATCTTCATGCGCTTGCTGCTTACGCTTTGCCGCAGCCAAAGATCAGAGATCTGCTGACCACATTACTCTCAGATTGTAGCAGGAGAATATTGGGTATCAGCGATGAAGAATTCGAAATTAGTGCCCAGGTTTCACCGCCCTCGCGAGAGAATTGCGACGCGAAAATGCACTTGAACGTGTCTCATATCACGTACAGAACTTACTACCCCTTATACGTGGGTATCACCAACCTACACGAGGCTAGTGATATCTCTGTTGAGCCAATTGATGTCAGAGAAACGCGGAACGAGCTCCTAGGCCTGATGCAGACTTGGAGCAGCGTTGGTCTTGGTGGTGATAAAGCCCGCAAAATCTTTGCTGCCGTTCTAGACACAATGCTCACAGAGTTTGTTGACTGGTCGTATGCAGGCGTTGATGATGATGAGTCAGGTGTCTTGCCTCATCTTAGCTACTGGATTGAAAACATCTTTGCCCGATATGCTGTGCAAGTCTTGAATGCTCTGAGAAGTGGGGAAAAAGCAGTATCTGGCGGCTCGTCAGAGATCAATCTTTCTGACGTCCAGAATTGGAAAGAGATGGCTGTCACCAGGCTGGGAGCCTTGCGTGTTGACGAGCTTTTCGAGATTGTGATGGACTGGGACAGCACCAAGAGTAGAATCGATGACCTGCGACACTACATCACTAATCCATCCACACGAACATATCTCACAAGTAAGTTTATTGGTGTCCTTTCCTCTCGCCTGCTTCAGCCTGGAGTTTCAACGCTTCACATCCTTCGTCTTTACATCTCCATTATTCGTGCATTCAGGCGGCTCGACCCGAAAGGCGTTCTTCTCGATCGAGTGGCCAGACCTCTACGCCGCTATCTACGTGATCGCGAAGACACTGTCAGAGTAATTGTCACTGGCCTTTTCAGCGACGCGGATGATGCTGACGGCGAACCTTTACCACCCGACCCGGATATCTTGAACGAGGTTGCGAGTGAGCTAAAGGAGCATGGCATTGAGAAAGCAAAAGATCAAGAAGGCGATACCGATTGGAACAACTTGGATTGGGTTCCTGATCCCATAGATGCAGCACCCGACTATAAAAAGTCGAAGAATTTCGATGTGATTGGGAGTCTCATGTCTCTTTTTGAAAGCAAAGATGCAATCGTTAAAGAGTTACAAACAATGCTTTCAGATCGACTGCTCAAGAATCAAAAAGACTTCAATCAAGAGACTACTGTCCTAGAGCTGCTCAAGATCCGATTCGGGGAGTCTGTCCTGCAGAGTTGTTCGGTGATGCTCCGCGATGTAAAACGTGAATCAGTCAACATTCATCAGTCCGTCCGTCAAGAACAGGGTCTCGCACCGTCAAATAATGATGCAAATCAAGACGAAGAAGACCGACCTCAACCCGACCTTCACGCAAAGATCCTCTCCCACCTCTTCTGGCCCACCCTCCAAGATCAAACCTTCAAAATCCCCACACAAATCCTAGCGCAACAACACCTCTACGCAAAAGGCTTCTCAGCCCTCAAACAATCCCGAAATCTAACCTGGCTCAACGCCCTCGGCCAAGTCGAGCTCGAACTCGAATTCAAAGACCGCTGCTTCAAAGGCGAAGTCACCCCTTGGGAAGCCAGCGTCATTCACGCCTTCGAATCCGACTCCGCCAGCACCACAGACTCACCAATCTCCCGAACAGTCTCCGAGCTCGCGACTGAACTAGAAATGCACCCCCTCCTCGTCCGTTCCGCCTGTAAACTCTGGCTCAGCAAATCCATCCTCACCGAAACAGAACCAGATACATATCAAGTCCTGGAAATGCTTCCAGACAGAACAGATTCAACCCACGCTACCACCAGTAACCCTATATCAATCAATCCCGCCATCAGTTCAACGTCATCGGCTTCAGCCGCGGCCCTCGCCGCTGCAGAGTCCGCCGCATCCCTGGCGGCTTCCTCAGCCTCCGAGTCCCTCCTCGCCCAGAAAATGGCAGTCTACCACCAATTCATCCTCAGTCTCCTCACCAACCAGGGGGCGATGCCCCTGCCAAGGATTGTCATGATGTTGGGTATGGTGGTCCCTGGCGGGTTTCCGTTCAGTAATGAGGAGTTGAAGGAGTTTTTGGGAAGGATGGTCGCGGATGGGGAGGTAGAGGTTGGGGTGGGAGGTGTTTATAGGGCAGTTTTGGGGGGACAGCAGTGATGGTTGGAGATGGAGGGGGTGTTTAATGAGCCGTTGTGTTCCTAGAATGAGGGAGCGTGAGCCGGAGTCGCGTTTGGTTGTTTTTTTTGGTGTCTCTTGGACGCACTTGCGGCGAGGAGTTGGTAGGGGAAAAGGGGGCGGAAGACTAGGAAACTCCTCGGATGTCGTGGGGAAGTCGGATTGCCTTCTCACGGAGCCAAGGAAACATTTATGTCTGGACGGACGCTCATCTGGGGGCATAGTGCGTCGTGTGGAGCTCTCAGAAGTCGAAAATTCAAGGATATCTGTCTTCGTTACATCGGATTATGCGGGGAGTGTGATGAGCCGCTCCAAGGTGATGATCATACTGCGGACGGAAGGGGAATAGAAGCAGGATAGATGATGGTGTCAGGGACAAGTGGTCGAGTGAGGAGGGCGTGCCAAAAGCGGCAGTTTCCCATGACAGAGACCGTTTCATTGCCACGAGTGCATCGCACAGAAGCTTTGCCAGACACTCTACCGTCTGCAGGGCGAGCTCGATTTGGCTGATGCAGAACGGGAAGATGTTCTGCGTTCTAACTCAAGCATCGTCCAGTCGAGAGGACAAGATGACATCCCATTGTTACGCCTCCGGAGCCGTAATCCCCACACCGACCACGTTAGCGAGTGGACCGAGTATGATTGCTGGTCAATTGTCAAAGGTCCAGAGAGAGTCATCGTGGCCGGTGCTTGTATATTTTTGCAGTTGACGACGATGTTATTTTTGCTGTTGCAGTTCGCCTGATGAGTGATCTTACACCATCAGCCAGCCCTGCCGATCGGCGTTGCTGCGGGACCGAACTGCTCGCTCTGATTCACCGAATACCTCAATACCCCCTGCTGAACCCTCTCCCGACATACACTGCCTGTTTTCCACATCCTGAGACGTCCAGGACGTCTTGGCCGACTCGGAAGAGAATATTCCAGGGTGATGATCACAGTCACACAGTAACGACTGGGGCCTCTGCGCTTGCAGGTCAGGCTGCATCCGCCAGGTCTCGCACGCAGCGCAGGCCATTAATGCTGTGAACCCATCAAACTAGCAGACAAGTGCCCCAGCGCAGTCGATCTTACCGGACTTCAGCAAGTCTCCTTTGATCTCAGTCCTTCTTCGTGATGGATTGGTCAGCAGACGTTCCGGAAAAAGAGGTTACACGTCCCCATCAGCTATGTCGGAATACTAAGGGACTCATGTCGAAGTTTCTGGGGAACAAGGAAGAAGAATGGGCAGCCGTTGCCAGAAATGGTCCGCTAAACCTCCTCGACTTGCCAGTGGATGTTCTGAAGGAGATCATCCGAGAAGTAAGCTGTCCATCTTGATGTTGTGGGGCATTGCTTACCTCCATGTTACAGGTAACCCATACAAATGATCTGACCTCCCTTGCCCTGTCCCATTCGGCTCTCCATGCTCTCGCAATTCCTCAAATTTATTCCAGATTCGATATCGTTTGGCCAGACGGTCATACAACGACAGACAACCGCACCGGAGTCGACGCTTTGACGTATGGCCTCGCAACTCTGGTCATGGCCAAGGATGTTTTTGGGGAAGCTCCAAATCAGAAATACTCGAATCCTCATATTCACAGATGTAGTCAATGCGGACGTCTTGATCAGTGCCCTCACCCTACCCAGACCGCTGCGAAATGGCAGAAAACGAGGCGAGGCAACCAGTTCGCTCAATACACTCGCAAATTTTCCCTAGGTAATGGACCGGCGGATTGGGTACAAGAGTATCTCATCACAAAGGAGGGAGGAAAGATGCTAGGTACCCTGGTTGCCCTGGCAGTCGGCAGGATGCGAAATCTGGAAACGTTCATCTGGGATATGCCAACCGGGGTTCTGCGTGATGTTTGGCTTGCTCTAGGGTCACTGGCAGGTCGAGAAGATGGCCACGAAAGTCGACTGGAAAGAGTGTGGGTACGGTGGCACGACAACTCTGAAGCCAGCTCTCCTCCCGGGAATCCGACCTTGATCTCTCATGGTCCCCAGAGTGGAAATCCCCTGGCCGCTACAAGCTTGTCCACCTCATTATTTCAGATCCCTCCATATCCCCGCGTCGAATTTCCTACCTTCTCGATTTTGCCTCCCTTGAAAAGTCTTAGCGTCCTCGACATCGACGAACTGCCATACGTGCAAGAAATGAGTATTCTCATCGAAAGATCCTTCCTTCGATTGCGTGAATTGAGAGTGGGCCTTGCTCAGCATGCACAATACGACACATGGGCAAGTCTTCCAGAAGACAAGATCCATGTAGTCCCGCCAACTACAGACAGTGCCTCTTCCTCCCCGGGTGGACTTATGGGGATTCTTTTGGGAGGGCTGAATGATACTTTCAGTAGTATCTCGACCATCGACTCTATCGAAACAACAAATGAAGGTGTTCACCCAGTGGTTGAGACCAGGCTAGTGCAGACAGTCTTGCCTCATACACCATGTGGACTGTCTAAAGGGCCTGATTCGATTAGCCAAGCACAGGAATTGCATGATTCTTCCATCATGGACACCGTGTCAACCGTCAAAGAAACGCTGGAAATTTCTAGCACACCTGTCGTCAATCTGGAAGCAAAGATGCAAGAACTCACCGAGTCGCTCGCCAACAAGACTATCATTGATCAGCCAAAGCAGGATCCCAACTGTGAACCAAATCGAACACCCTTGTCATCTCCTCTCAAACTAAAATTGGATGTACTTGAGCTTGAAAGAGTTTCGATCTCCATCCCGGTCCTTTCGAGATCAATAGACTGGTCAAATTTAACCTCGCTTACCGTCTTGGGATGCCGTCACCACGATCAACTCTGGAGGGCATTGCGCAAGAAATGCGGCCCATCCCACGATCTTGGAATACCATCGCCCTCACATAGAACATCTTTGAAGTCTCCAAGCACACCATCTACTCCCAAATTTCCTACCAGACCACAAGACTATCCACTCAAGCTCAAACGCCTGCACACTGATTCCGTCTCTTCCGTCCTTATCGCCTTTTTAAAAGACACCTTAGCCCCGGATACTCTTGAGTGGCTCTTTCTACAAGGGAACAAAATGTACAACTCCAGCGTCACTATTGACCAAATCTACCGAGGACCCCTCCGTCGTCACAAGGGAAGTCTCAAGAAACTCCTGATTGACAGCGGAGACCGCATCGACGACGACGGCGCCGCAGCTGGAGGACCAAGCACCCGCAACCGAAGATGGACTCTAAACCGCGAAGTCCTCACCTTCATCCTCAGTGGCCGCATGTCCTGTCTCCGCGAACTAGCCGTAGCAATCGATTACAAAGACTGGCATTTCTTCCTGCAACGACTCCCCTCTATCCCCCACCTCCGCTCCCTCCACATCCCCCACGTCTCCGAACATGTCCACGGCAGAAACCTTGACTCGAGGGAACTGGCCTTGCAAGTCCTGGACGTAGTCGCTCTTCGTCCCGAACTCGAACTATGCTATCTGGGCATCCAAACAAAGTGCTTCGAGATCCTCGAATACGCAGCTGGTCACAAACCTTCCGTCTCGGATCTGGCGTCCGCATCCCACGGCAGTGGCGTGGGTGCGGACTCAGGAGACGACAGTGATGATCAGGATGGGGGACAGCATTCCTGGTCCGAACATGGTGGCGAGGAAATGGGCTCGGAGATGGGATCTACGCGGGAAGAAGGCGAAACGGATGAGGATGACGAGGAGGAGGGGGGCGATCATGATGATCATACCCGTAGGGCGGTGAAGGTGTTCAAGCTGAGGGAGATTTTGTTTTATGATGACAAGGTTTCGATTTTTAAGGCAAGGTATGGGAGGTTGTGAGGGGGGAGGCTTGGGAGCTGGATAGCGAGATGGAGACAGAGATGGAGACGGAGAGCTGGGATGGTCGCCAAGACATTGGGGGAGGAGTGACCGAGAGATGGAAAGACGACTGGCATGGCGTGGCATGGCATAACTATGAGCGATCCATTGGAGCGAGCGACTTTCTTTCCGTACGGCAAGTAGCGCGCGACGTGGCCGTCCCCACAAAACCCAACCATTGCGAAAGCGCATTTCATCACCACGCAAAGCAGCCGATCGCATCGCTGTGTACGAGTCATTATTCCTCCCTTTCCAATCCTGGTCACCACCACCCAAGGTAAGGCTTTCCCCTAGTTAACTATCTGATGAATGATTGCTTGCTTGCTTACTTCTCTCTCTCTCTCTCTCTCTTATTTTCTTATCAACTGTATTTTCCCATCTCCCATTCGCCTCCTTTTCCACCTTCTTACGCTCAGAGGTGGGCAGTAATGGTTTTTCTGGTTGAGATTATGATGGGGAAAAACCCCCTGCCCGGGCCTTTCCCTGCGGCCTCAGAAGGCGTGACGATGAAAAAGGGTAGAAAACTGCCAGGTCAGAGAAGAAGAGATACGTCTG
>JAABUK010001980.1_pt1 | contig 37653 bp, 36 predicted proteins | sample 5559141 | NCBI WGS metagenome assembly JAABUK01 (sample SAMN10711869, study PRJNA513367) | rock metagenome | isolation source: Antarctica rocks | place: Antarctica: Victoria Land, Pudding Butte nord | collected 2016-01-03 | reverse complement strand
GCCACTATAAGACGCTAAAAAGTGCTCAGAAAAGGCTCAGCCGTACTGAAATAGCGGAAATGTAAAATAGGCGCAATAATCTGGAATTACTTAATACCTGTAATACTCTGATAGCCAGCTCATAGTAACTCTAATGAACGTGATTATTATTTTAGCGCGATTCTAACTTCCTACATATTAGAAAAAAATGATTTTTGTGACGGTATTCTTTACCCGAGTGTGGCTTACGCTTACAGAGGCCATAATATTGTTTACAGACCTCGCTTGATAGAGCAAAAGGGCCTTGTATTAGATGAAGCACTCTTTTTAAGAATCGAAGTACCAAAAAGGAATAGAGTGGAGTACGAAATACTCCACACAACCAAGTCTTTTGATGGCGATGTTATAGTCTGGTCTTAATAGGTCGAAGATTTATTATATCATAACTTATATTTACTTACTATGACAACCCGCGAAACCATTATCCAAGAATTGCAGCAAGTGCCCTCACAGCACTTGGAAAGCCTCTATCAGCTAATTCATGCCCTGACCGTGCGGCCGGAGGGCGACGGCACGAAGGCAGCGGCAGTAGAGCGCATTATGGGAGCCGCCGGGATACTTAGCCATTGGAGCGACGAGGAATGGGCCGATTTTGAAGCCGAGTTGCGGCGGACAAGGGCAGAGTTGTTTAGCCGGCCTATCCCCGATTTTGATGCTGACGCTGCTTGATACCGACACGCTCTCGCTGCACCTGAAAGGGCAGCCACAGGTAATGGCTCATGTGCAGGCATACGCGCAAACGCACGGAGTTATTCATTTCAGTCTCATCACGCATTATGAGATACTGAACGGTTTATTTTATAAGGATGCAAAACAGCAAATGACGCGTTACCAAACCCTTTTGCAAGACAGCAGAATGTTGCCGCTTACGCCTGAAAGTGTCCGCCTGGCCGCGCAGATTTCAGCGCGGCTTCGCGCTGCTGGTCAGCCCATTGGGCATACCGATGTGCTCATTGCTGGCGTAGCAATAGCCAACAACCTAGAACTGGCTACCAACAACACCCGGCACTTCGAGCGCATTGAGGGCTTGCGCCTAGTTAATTGGACGCAATGAGCCACCGCCCCACTACTGCCTTAGCCCAAGCCGTCATCTTTGACGACAGCACCCTGCACGTGCAGCTCACCGATGGCCGTACGGTGAGCGTGCCGCTCCTTTGGTTTCCGAGGCTGCTGGCGGCCCGGACCGAGCAGCGGCAGCAAGTGGCTATCGGCGGCGGCGGGCGCGGGCTGCACTGGGATGAGTTGGACGAGGATTTATCGGTCGCGGGGCTACTGGCGGGTGGAAATTAATTGCTATGACTAAGCAAGAACTCCTGGCGGCTATCCAAGACGTACCGGAAATTTTTGAGTTGGAAGACTTATTTGAGCGGCTGCTTCTTATCAAGCGCATCGAAGAAGGCATCCGCCAATCAGACAACGGCGAAACGCTGACGGAAGCCGAAGCCCGCCGCTACTTGGGCCGGTGGCTGAAACAATAGTTGGAATTACGCCGTGGTAGCGTAGGGTTAAACTCGCGCAGCGCTGTAAATTTCGCCGATGTTATTCCCGCTCAGCCCTTTTGCTCTTGGTGCAATCCGCTTGCTGCTGGGTTGCGTGCTGTTCGTTTTCTCGCTGCAAAGCCGGGCGCAGAACGCGCCGCCCGAAAAACCCAAGGTCACGCGCATCCTGTTTTTGCTCGATGCGTCGGGCTCGATGATGGCGCCCTGGGAGGGCAAGCCGCGCTGGGAAGTGGCCAAGCGCCTGCTGGCCAAGATGGCCGACTCGCTCAACGCCTACCCCAACCTGGAGCTGGGACTGCATGTTAACGGCCACCAACGCTTGCTACTTACTCAGCACAGCGGTGCCGCCGCTATCGGGGAGCGGGGTGAAGCTGATGCCCTCCGCGCGGCAGAATTCCAGCACGGCCTGGTGGGCGCCTTTATAGTGGTCATTGTTGAAGTCGTGCACGAAAATGTAGCCGCCCACCGACAAGCGCGGGTAGAAAAACCGCAGTCCTTCCAATATGGGGTCGTACAAATCGGCATCGAGGCTGACGAAGCAAAAAGTATCTTCTACCCCGGCGGCAGTGGCCGGGAAGAAGCCCTGCTTCACAATACACTGGTGGGCGAAGGGCATTTTGCGCAGCACCATCTCTACGCTGGTATCGGCAAAGTTTTGGTCGCCCGCAGAAAAGCCGCTTGATTTTTCCGTGGCTACATCCTGGTTGTCGAAGCCCGTGAAGGTGTCGAACAGGTAGAGCTTCCGGTCGGAGAATAATTGATTGAGACGCTTGGCGAAGTCGCCCCGGTACACGCCCAGCTCGGCCACGTTGCCGGGCACCTGCTTGGTGGTAATCTCTTGGAAACAAAGGCCTAGGGTGGCGTGGCGCACGTAATCGAGGTTGATGGGAAGTAGCGCGGGGGCAGTTTTATAATTGAGCGACTTGGCAACGTACACCCCTTTAGCGGATAATATTTTGGCGAATTTTTGAAAGAGAAAGCGGGCAGTACTCATGAACGGGGAGGAATAGGCAAGCAGAAAGGCATGGGCAGCCGGATAGCTTCAGCGGCTGCTTACGGCGGCGCATGGGTAGGCAGCGCCACGAATTTAGGTAACGTACTGTTGCCGCCTTGCTGAACAATGCAGCTATTGGCGCGCACAGGTTTCCCTACCCCCCTCGCTATCGGCAATCGCCCAGCTACGGCGCGGCATAAATACAAGTAGCTACGCCGCGCCTAAACTCGCGCCAGCGCTGTAAATTTCGCCGATGTTATTCCCGCTCAGACCTTTTGCTCTTGGTGCAATCCGCTTGCTGCTGGGTTGCGTGCTGTTCGTTTTCTCGCTGCAAAGCCGGGCGCAGAACGCGCCGCCGGACAAGCCCAAGGTCACGCGCATTCTGTTTTTGCTCGATGCGTCGGGCTCGATGATGGCGCCCTGGGAGGGCAAGCCGCGCTGGGAGGTGGCCAAGCGCCTGCTGGCCAAGATGGCCGACTCGCTCAACGCCTACCCCAACCTGGAGCTGGGACTGCGCGTGTACGGCCACCAGCACCCCAACGCCGAGCAAAACTGCGAAGACTCGCGCCTTGAAGTGCCCTTCGCGCCCAAGAACGCGGCCGCCATCAAGGCGCGGCTCAAGACGCTGAAGGCGCAGGGTAATACGCCCATCACCTACTCGCTGGAGCAGTCGGCCAAGGACTTTCCGCTGGATAAAGCGTCGCGCAACGTGCTGTTGCTCATTACCGACGGGGTAGAATCGTGCAAAGGCGACCCCTGCGCGGCCTCGCTGGCGCTGCAGCGCAAGCGCATTTTTTTGAAGCCGTTTGTGATTGGCATCGGGGCGGAAAAGGACTTTGGGCGGGCGCTCGAATGCCTGGGCAAGTACTACAACGCGGCGGAGGTCAAGACTTTTCAGACGGTGCTCAACGACGTGATTGCCCAGACGCTGGCCAAAACCACCGTGGCCGTGAACCTCACCGACGAGGCCGGCCGGCCGGTAGAATCGAACGTGAACATGACGTTTGTGAACAACGTGACCGGGCAGCCGGAGTACAACTACGTGCACTACCGCGACGCCCAGGGCAAGGCCGACGTGGTTGATATCGACGCCTTGCAGAGCTACGACCTCATTATCAATACGGTGCCGGCTATCCGGCAGGCCAGTATCCCCATCAAGGCAGGCCGCACCAACGTCTTGAATTTCAAGACGCCGCAGGGCACGCTGCACTTGCAGCCGGCCAATATTACGCCCAACCCCTACGGCGGGGCGGTGCAGGCGGTGGTGCGGGCGGCGGGCAGCCCGGCTACCGGGCTATCCCTACCCTTCGGCAGCCGCCAGAAGCTGCTGGCTGGCTCCTACGAGGTGGAAATTCTGACGCTGCCGCGCAGCATCGAGCGCGTGACCGTGCACCAGGGCCAGACCGCGACCGTGAGCTACGCCGCGCCGGGTACGCTCAACATTACGTCCGATTTAAAGGGGTTTGGCAGCATTTATAAGCTCAACGACGACGAATCGCAGACCTGGATTTATAACCTGCCCGAGAGTAGCAGCAAGCTCAATTTACCCATGCAGCCGGGCGCGTACCGGCTGGTTTTTCGCACCGCCAATAGCAACGGCAGCAAGTTTACGGACGTGCGCAACTTTACTATTCGCTCGGCGCAGACGACTTCGCTGAGCATTTTTGGGCGGTGAGGAAGTACTTTGTCTAGGTTGCGTTGTTTCGTATCTTGCTAGCTACTACTCAGAAAAATTACTCATGGAAATTGTGCTCGAAGTGCCCGACAAAGACGTGGCCCGCGTGTTGGAATTAGTAAAGGGTATCAAGCGGGTGAAAATAAAGTCGCCTCGCCCAGCATCGGCGGCGGCTGATGAGCAATTTCTGGCTGAGCTGGCTGGAGCGGTGAACGATGTAAACCGGCATCTGCGCGGTGAAGTAGAATTAAAATCCTGGGATGAGCTTTACGCGGAACTGCAAGCGCAAGAGTCTGAGCCTGAACAACAGGCGAGCGAGCAATCGGCGACTTAATTACCCATGAGTTTTCAACTGAAACTCACACCTGACTTTGAGCGGAGTATTAAACGGTTGGCGAAGCGCTACCGCTCACTTCCGACTGAATTAAACCAGTTGATGCAGGAGCTGCGGGTGCGGCCCGAAACTGGTAAGTCTATCGGCCACGGCTGTTATAAAATTCACCTGGCGATTGCCAGCAAGGGCACTGGTAAAAGAGGCGGTGCCCGCGTTATTACCTACGTGCGGGTAGTGCAGGAAACTGTCTTTCTGCTGGCCATTTACGATAAATCGGAGCGTGCCAGCATCAGCGACCAGCAGGTGCGGGAATTAATAGCGGCCTTGGTGGAGTAGCCGCGCATTAAACCCTACCCCCCTTCCGGCGTCCAACCCGCGCATTCGCCCCCATTCTGCGTTTGGAAGACCACGAAATCCTCGCCAAGTTTCACGAGCCGGCTAGTCGCAACCTGGCCTTTAACCAGCTGGTACGCAAGTATCAGCAGAAGGTGTATTGGCATGTGCGCAAGATGGTGGTGGACCACGACGATGCCGACGACCTCACGCAGGACGTATTCGTAAAAGTGTGGAAAAACCTGGAGAATTTTCGGCAGGATGCCCAGCTGTTCACCTGGATTTACCGCATTGCTACCAACGAGTGCCTGAGTTTTTTGCAGAGCAAGCGGCGCAAATTTTTCCTACCTCTCAACGACGTGGGTGCCGAGCTGGCGGCCAAGCTGGAGGCCGACCCCGCCGTGGCGGGTGATGAGATTGAGCTGAAGCTGCAACGAGCCATTTTGCGGCTGCCCGACAAGCAACGCCTGGTATTCAACCTGCGCTACTACGACGAAATGCCGTATGAGCAAATGGCCGAAGTAACCGGCACCAGCGTGGGCGCGCTGAAAGCCAGCTATCACCACGCCGCCCGCAAAGTCGAGGAATACGTTACGGCCGCCGACAATCCGGGTTTTTCTTCCGACGACGCGGGTTAAACCTTGGGCCACTTTTTCCATCTACTATTCATGAAACCTCCCTTTCGACTTGACCAGCATCCGCGGCGCGGGGTGCAGCCGCTGAGCAGCCCGCCGGCGGGTTACTTCGAGCAACTGCCCACGCGCATTATGGCGCAGGTGGCGGGGCCGGCGCGCCGGCCACTGCTGGCCTGGCTGTGGCAGGCGCCCATGTACGTGCGCACGGGCCTGGCCTCGACGGTGCTGCTGGGGACGTTTGCGGCCTCTATGTGGCTGGGTAGCGCGCCGCTGGGCGTGGCTACCCCTTCGGTGGCACTCGATGCCGTGCCGCCGCAGCAGCTGGTAGATTACCTCACCAGCGGCGAAACCCACGTGGATATGCTCGACCTGGCCGAGCTACCGACGCGCCAGTTGGGCATCACGCGGCAGTACTTGCAATCTTCGCCTACTGAGCTGACCGAAGCGCTCGATGCCCAGCCCACCGAGGACGAGCCGCTGCTTTAGATTTTTAACTTGCTTGCTATGAATAGTTTACGATTCTTATTATTGAGCAGCTGGTGCCTCACTGCGCTGCTGGCCAGCCAGCCGGCGCAGGCGCAGGGGCGCGCCCGGCTGGGCCAGGGCGGCCGCCTCAACCAGCTCGACAACGCCAAAATAGCCTTCATTACCGCGCGCCTCACCCTGACCCAGGACCAGGCTCAGCGCTTCTGGCCGCTGTACAACGACTTCGTGGCCCACCGCCGCGAGCTGAACCGCGCGGCCCGCCTGCTGCGCCGCGACGCCGACAACCCCGGCCTGAGCGACGCCCAGCTGCGCGATAATTTCAACCAGGATTTTGCCCTCCGGCAGCAGCAGCTGAATTTGGAGAAAGACTACTTCGAGCGGGCTCAGAAGGTACTGACGCTGCGCCAGCTAGCGCAGCTGTACCAGGCCGAGCGCGATTTTACCAAGGAAGTGCTGCAACGGGTGGCGGGCCGCCCCGGCACCCCGGCGCCGGTTACCGAGCCGTAGCGCCGGCCCTACCCCTCCCCGGCGGCGGCGGTACCTTTGCGGGCGTTATGCTTACGCCCCGCCAGCTTTTTCTTCGCCACCAGGCCCAGACGTCCGAGTTTCCGCTGCTGCTGGAAATTGAGCGGGCCGAGGGCGTGTACATGTACACGCCGGAAGGCCGCCCCATCCTGGATTTGATTTCGGGCATCGGCGTCAGCAACGTGGGGCACCGGCACCCACGGGTGCTGCAAGCCATTCACGACCAGCTCGATAAATACCTGCACCTGATGGTGTACGGCGAGCTGGTGCAGGCGCCGCCCGCCCGGCTGGCCCACGCGCTGGCCGCCACCCTACCCCCCCCGCTCGACACGGTGTACTTCACCAATTCGGGCACCGAGGCCATCGAGGGCGCGCTTAAGCTGGCCAAGCGCCACACGGGCCGCACGGGCCTGGTTTCGGCCCTCAATGCCTACCACGGCTCTACGCACGGCGCGCTGTCCATCACCGGCTCCGAGGACTTTAAGAACAGCTACCGGCCGCTGCTGCCCGACGTGACGCACCTGCGCTACAACGAGCTGGCCGACTTAAACTTAATCACCAAAGATACGGCCGCCGTGGTGCTCGAAACCGTGCAGGGCGAGGCCGGCGTGCGCCTACCCCTGCCCGGCTACCTGCCTGCCGTGCGGGCGCGGTGCATCGAGGTGGGCGCGCTGCTCATTCTCGACGAGATTCAGTGCGGCTTTGGGCGCACGGGCACGCAGTGGGCCTTCGAGCAGTTTGGGGTGATGCCGGATATTCTGGTGTGCGCCAAGGGCATGGGCGGCGGGATGCCGATTGGGGCCTTTATTTCGTCGCCCGCGATTATGGTGGGTTTCCAGACCAACCCGATTCTGGGGCACTGCACCACCTTTGGCGGGCACCCGGTGAGCTGCGCGGCCGCGCTGGCTACGCTCCAGGTTATTCAGGAAGAAAACCTGCTGGCGGGGGTGGCGGCCAAGGCGGCGCGCCTGCGCGCCGGGCTGCGGCACCCGGCTATCCGGGCGGTGCGCAACTGCGGCCTGCTGATGGCCGTGGAATTTGAGTCGTTTGAGGTGCTCAAGCCGATTATCGACCGCGCCCTGGCCGACGAAGGCATCCTGACCGACTGGTTCTTGTTCTGCGACAACTCGTTGCGTATTGCCCCGCCGCTTACCATCACCGAGGCCGAGATTGACGCGGCATTGGCGGGGGTGCTGCGCGCCATCGGCGATTAAAAACCCAAGGGCCCCCAAGCGGGAGCGCGGCTGCCTTTTCTAGTCATCGAAACGAGTAGAAAAAGCAGCCGCGCTCCCGCTTGGTGGCCCTCATCCTTTGGTTCCCTACCCCCGCTAGCGCTTGGGTAGCGCGTTATAATTCAGGAAAGACAGGCTTTCATCTTTTACGCGCTCGCGCGGCACGGCATCTTTTACGCCCTGCGAAATCTTGCGCACCAGCACACCCACGATGGCCTGGCGGAAGCCCAGCTTTTCAGCCATCATAATGCAAAAGTCCATTTCCGTTTCGTCCACGATGCCATCGGCCAGCATCATATCGACCAAATCAAAAATCTGGTCGAAGCGCTCCGAATCGTTGCTGGGCAGGTCGGAAAGGCAATCAGAATTACCGTTAACGAGCTTACGCACTTCGCCGGCCGACATGCCGTTCTTTTTCCCGACGGTAATGATAAAATTCATTTCACGGTCGTCGACGTGGCCGTCGGCTTTGGCGAGAGCGGCGAGGTTGCAGAGGTGGCCTTTTATTTTTTTGGCCTGCTCGTTTTCGAAAAAACCAAACATGGGATGGAGAGTGAAAGTGGGGGATGGGATACCGAAAAGTAAGTAAAAAAACCCTAATAACCAAGCGTCTGTTACGTAGCCATCGGGCCTTTTACGTAGCAAACGCAAAAATGTCGGAGTTAAATCCGCACTTGCCAGTCCGGCAAGTGCGGCGGCCTTACGACCTTTGCGGCGCGTAAGCCAACGTGAGGTTGGCACGGGGCGCTTTAGCTGACTTTGTTTTATGAAGAGAATTGGAGTTTTTACCAGTGGGGGCGACGCTCCTGGCATGAACGCCTGCCTGCGGGCGGTGGTGCGGGCGGGCGTTTACCACGGCATTGAGGTCTACGGCATCATGCGCGGCTACAGCGGCATGATTAAGGGGGAATTTGTGCGCATGGATTCGGCCTCGGTTTCGAATACGGTGCAACGCGGCGGCACGATTCTGAAATCGGCCCGCTCGCAGAAGTTTATGACCAAGGAAGGGCGGCAGCAGGCTTTCGACCAGCTCGTAAATCACGGTATTGAGGGCCTGGTAGCCATTGGCGGCAACGGCACGTTCGCGGGAGCTACCATTTTTGAGCAGGAATTTGGCATTCCGACGGTGGGCGCGCCGGGCACTATCGACAATGACCTCTACGGCACCGACTACACCATTGGCTACGACACGGCGGTGAACACGGCGCTGGAGGCCATCGACAAGATTCGCGACACGGCCGACTCGCACGACCGCTGCTTTTTTGTGGAGGTAATGGGCCGCGACTCGGGCTACATCGCCATTCCGTGCGCCATTGGCGGCGGCGCCGAAATCGTGATGGTACCCGAAACGGCCATGAGCGTAGAGGCCGTTATCGAGTCGCTGCAAAGCAGTTACCTCCGCCACAAAACCTCGTTTATCGTCATCGTGGCGGAGGGGGAGGAAGAAGGTAACGTGCACAAGGTGGCCAAGCGCGTGAAGGAGGCCATTCCGCAGCTCGATACGCGCGTCACCATCGTGGGCCACATCCAGCGCGGCGGCTCGCCCACGGCCTCCGACCGCCTGCTAGCCTCGCAGCTCGGCATCGCGGCCGTGGAGGGCCTGCTCAACGGCATGAAGAACGTGATGGCCGGCATCGTGGACCGCAAGCTCATGTACACGCCCTTCAGCGACACCATCAACAAGCGTAAAGTCATCAACCAGAGCTTTATGCGGATGGTAGAGATACTATCTGTTTAATTATGAATGATAAATTATGAATTTAGTAGTGGCTCATTTCAATTCATAATTTATCATTCATAATTCATAATTAAAATACTCCGGGTCGCGGCGCAGCCAGGTGAGCTGGCGCTTGGCGTAGTGGCGGGTGTTGCGCTGGAGCAGGCGCACGGCTTCGGCATAGTTATAGTCCCCGTCGAGGTAACCAAATATTTCCTGGTAGCCCACCGTTTGCAGCGCCTGATGGTGGCGAAAGGGCAGCAGGCTCTCGGCTTCGGCCAGCAGGCCCGCGTCGAGCATGTGCCCGACGCGCTGGTCGATGCGCTGGTACAGCTCTTCGCGCGGCCGGGTAAGCGCCACTTTTACTACGCGCCAGGGCCGCGCGGCCGCCAGGGCCGCCACCGCCGCCGGCCCCCGGTGGAAGCTGGAAAACGGCCGCCCGGTGCCGCGCGTCACTTCCAGGGCGCGCAGCACGCGCTGGTGGTTGTGCAGGTCGAGGCGGGCGTGGGCTACGGGGTCGAGGCGCGCCAGCTCGGCCACGAGGGGGGGTAGGCCGTGGGCTTGCAGTTCGTGCTGAAGCTGCTGGCGCACGGCGGGCGGCACGGCGGGCAACTCGTCGAGGCCGTCGGTGAGGGCCTGCAAGTAGAGCCCCGAGCCCCCCGTGGCAATGACTACCGGGTATTTTTCAAACAGCCCCACTAGCCGCGCCTCGGCCTCGGCGGCAAAGCGGCCAGCGCTGTATTCCTCCGTAATGCTGTGCGAATCAATGAAGTGGTGCCCTACCCCCCGCATTTCGGCCGGCGTGGGCTTGGCCGTGCCAATGCTCATCTCCCGAAAAAACTGGCGCGAGTCGGCCGATACGACTTCGGTGCCTAGTTGCTGGGCCAGCGCCACGGTGAGGGCCGTTTTGCCCACGGCGGTGGGGCCGGCCACGGCCAGCAGCACGGGGCGCGGGTCGGCGGGGGTAGAGTTGAGCTGGGTAAGGATTTCGGGTGGCAACATGCGGGTAAGGTAAGCTGAAGCTTGCCGCTGAGGAGAATGTGCGGTAAGCTTCAGCTTGCTACGGAGATATGTAGCATAAGCTTCAGCTTGCCATTGGGTAGGGTGAGCGGAGCGCTGTTGTTCAGCCAAGGCTAAAAACGGCAAGCTAGAGCTTAGCCTACCCCCAGCAACTCGTCGTAGAGCCGCACCAGCTTTTTTTCTTCCTGCTGCCAGCTCCACTCGGCGCGGGCGCGGCGGCAGTTGGCGGCCAGCTGCTCGTAGTAGGCGCCAGGCCGGCCGCCGGGCAGCAGCTGGGCCAGCGCGGCCACCACCGTTGCGGGCGCCAGGTCGGGCACCAGCACGGCCACTTCGTACTGCGCATTGAGGGCGCGGTACTCCGGGAAGTCGATGCAGAGCTGCGGAATACCAGCCTGCACGTAGTCGAAAAACTTGTTGGCCAGCGAGTAATAGTAGCTCAGGCCGATGTTTTCGAGTAGCATGATGCCCACCGTAGCCTGGGCCGTGAGCGCCCTTAGCGCCTCGGGCAGCACGTAGCCCCGAAACTCGACCTGCCCCGCCGGGTACTGCCCCGACGCGGCCAGCAGTCCCAGCTGCGCGGCCTGTGCCCGCAGCACCGCCGAGCAGTCGCCCTCCCCGCAAATAACCAGCCGCGCCGGCACCCGCGGCATGGCGGCCAGCAGCTCGGCCAGGCCCCGGCCCACGTTGAGGGCGCCCTGGTATAGTAAGGTTGGTGGCTGATTGGTGCTTGGTGCTTGGTGCTTGGTGCTTGGTGCGTTTTGACCTTCATCCAGACCAGGCACCAAGCACCAAGCACCAAGCACCAAAGACGAAGGCACATTCCTGACCACGGCAAACGCGCAGCCGGGATGGCGCTGCTCAAAAAGCCGGGCCAGCGTCGGGCCTACGGTGTAGCGCAGCCGGGCGCGGGGCACGATAAAATCTTCTACCCACCGCCATGCGCGCTGCACGCGGGGGCGGGCCACCACCTCGGGCACCTCGGTAAAGAACTCGTGCGCGTCGTACACAAACGGCTGGCCGCCGAGCCAGGCGCGCAGCCAGGTGGGTAGGGCCGCGTCGAGGTCGGCGCAGCTCCAGGCCGCGGCGCGCTGGCTCAGTAAGTAGGTCAGCAGCCGTAGGTTATACTCAATATAAAACAGCTTACCGCGCTGAAACCAACCCCGCAGCCGATGCTGGGCGTAGGGCTGCGGAGCCAGCGGCACCGAGGCCGGGCGCTGCCAGCCCACCAGCTGCACCGTGTAGCCGGCCCGCGCCAGGCTGCCGCAGATACGCTGCATCCGCTGGTCGTAATTGAGGTCGGTAGTCGCGGCCAGCACGATACGCGAAGCCGCTCGGGCAACTAATTTGGCCACACGAGAATACAAAATGACGAGTCCGTCGTAAATTCAGCCCAAAACTAACCCCGCTGGTGCACTGCTGAAAAAAACAGGCCCCAACGAGCGTTATTCGCCCTCTATGCAAGCTCCTTCTCCGGTATCTATGTTACCGGCTACCGCCCTCATGCTCGACCAGCTACAGCTGGCCTACGCGGTGATTGACCGCGACGGCCTGCTTGTGGAAGCAAACGATACCCTGGTTAACCTCAGCGGCTACGACCAGGCCGAGCTACTGGGCCAGCCCTTTTCTAAGCTATTACCTCGCGGCCAGCAGGCTGAGCACCAGGCTAAAACCCGGCGCATCCTGGCCGGCGACGAGGCTTGCCTACCCTACTACGAGTCGGAGCTGGCCGCTAAGGATGGCAGCCTGCTTACCCTGCAATGGCAGTCTAACCTGGTGCTGGATGAGCAAGGATACATCACGGGCATGTGGATGGCGGGCCACGTGCTGCCCAAGGGGGCCCAGCCCGGCGCCGGCGCGCAGCTGGCCCTGCCCGAGCCGGCTTACCTGCGGGAGTTTTTCGACAGCTCGCACGACCTGATACTGCACCTGAGCGCCACCAACGTGCTGCTGTTCGTGAACCGGGCGGGGCAGGAAAAGCTGGGCTACTCGGAGGCCGAGCTCCTGGGCCGGCCCTTTACCGACGTAGTGCACCCCTACTACCGCGCCAAGCTGCTCTACCAGCTGCGGCGCCTCTACGAAGGCCAGGCGCTGAACAAGCTCGAAACCGTGCTGCTGACCAAGGCCGGCCGGCCGGTGCACCTTATCGGCTCGGTGAGCAGTGAGCAGCAGCCCGGCCGCCTACCCAGCGCCCGCGCCGTGCTGCACGACATCACGGACCGCATCAAGGCCGAGCGCCTGCAAAAAGTCTACTACAGCATTGCCAACCTGGCCATTTCGGCCCACGACCTACCCGCCCTCTACGGGGCCATTCACCGCGAGCTGGGCAAGGTCATTGAAACGAATAACATCTTTATCGCGCTCTGCGACGATGCCCGCACCGAGCTGCAGTTCGTGTATTACGTTGACCAGCACGCCGATTTCGAGCAGGGCGACGGGCGGCCGTTTTCGATGGGCGTCACCGAATACGTTATCGAGCAGGGGCAGCCGCTGTTCTTCACCAAAGCCGACTTGCTGCGCCTTATGCGCACTGGTGAGCTCACGGCGTTTGGCCGCCTGCCGGCCGTGCTGCTGGCCTCGCCGCTGAGCGTGGGCGACCGCACCATTGGGGTCTTGACGGTGCAGGAGTACGACCGGGCCGACCTGTATACACCGGCCGACCTCGATATTCTGCACTTTATTTCGGGGCAGGTGGCCCTGGCCATCGACCGCAAGCGGCAGGAGGAATACCTGGCTCTTCAGAATGCCCGCCTCAATGCTATTTTTGAGAGCGGCACCCAGCTGATGTGGAATGTGGACCGGCGCGTCTATCTCGTATCGTTCAACCGCAACTACGCCGATTTTTACCTGTACCGCAACGGCACCCTTCCCACGCAGGGTCTCAATCTATTAGAGGCGGATATTGCCCTTACCGATGAGGAAACCCGCGAGCAGTTTCGCCGCAGCTACCTGGCGGCGGGCCGGGGTGAGGCGCAACAGTTTGAAATAGCTATGCGTAAAGCGAAAGGTCCTGATGTGTGGCTGAACGTCACGCTGGCTCCTATTTACCTGCCCGACGGCTCGTTTGAGGAGATTACCGCCCAAGCGCAGGATATCACCGCCACAAAAAACTCCCAGCTGGTGTTGGCAGCGCAGGAAGAAAAGTTTCGCTCCATTTTTGAGTCTTTCCAAGACATCTACTACCGTACTGACCACGAAGGACGCTTTACCATCCTGAGCCCGTCGGTGCGCGAAGTGCTGGGCTACAACCCTACCGAGGCGCTGAGCTACCCCATCGACTACGTGTATTGGCAGCCCGAGCAGCACCAAAACCTGCTGCTTGAGCTACGCAAAAACGGCGAGCTGCGCAACTTCGAAACCCAGCTGCGCCACCACGATGGCCACGCCGTAAGCGTGCTCGTGAATGCGCGCCACACTGCCTTCGGTACTGAGGGCATCGTGCGCGACATCACGAAAATTCGGAGTATTCAGGACGACCTGCGCCTGGCCAAGGAGGAAGCCGAAGCCGCTTCGGAGGCCAAGACGCAGTTTTTGGCCAACATGAGCCACGAGCTGCGCACGCCCATGAACGGCATTATCGGGATGATTGACCTGCTGGGCCAGACCGTCCTCAACACCGAGCAGGCTGACTATGTAGATACGCTGCGCACCAGTTCCGAGGCCCTGCTGACCATCCTGAACGATATTCTGGACCTGTCGAAAATTCAGGCGGGCAAGATGCGGCTGCACGAGTCGCCGCTGGCGCTGGTGCCGCTGCTTGACCGCCTGAGCGCCTTGTTCTCCTACCGGGCCAACCAGAAAAATATCCGCTTCAACTACCACGTAACGCCCGAAACGCCCACCTTCATCGTCACCGACGAGACGCGGCTACTGCAGATTTTGGCCAATCTGGTGGCCAACGCCATCAAGTTCACGGTGCAGGGTACGGTAAACGTAGTGGCCTCGCTGGTGCGTACCGAGGGCGAGTACTGCACGTTGCGCTTCGCGGTACAAGACTCGGGAATCGGTATTTCGCCCAACGACGCGGCCCGCCTGTTCACCAGCTTCACGCAGCTCGACACTACCCCCAGCAAAGCCTACGGTGGCACGGGCCTGGGCCTGGCCATCAGCAAGGAGCTGGCCGAACTGCTGGGCGGTACTATTGGGGTGCTTTCGAATACCGGGGAGGGTAGCGTTTTCTGGTTTACCATTCGCTGCCAGGTACTTACGGCCGACCCGGCGCCCGTGCTGAAGCTGCCGGCCCCGGTGGCGACGCCCCCCGCCGAGACTACGTTCACCAGCGAACCCTCGCGGATTTTGCTGGTCGATGACAACGCTATCAATCAGAAGGTGGCCGCTCGCCTGCTGGCGAAGCTCAACTGCCACGTGGAAGTAGCCAGCGACGGCTACGAAGCCATTGCCCGCGCCACGGCCCCCAATGCTGCGTACCAGCTCATTCTGATGGATATTCAGATGCCGGGGCTCGACGGCATCGCGGCTACCCGCGCCATTAAGGCGCAGCTGGGCAGTGCCAGCCCGCCCATCGTGGCCATGACGGCCTACTCGATGCCCGACGACGCGGTGCGCTTCGTAAAAGCCGGCCTCGATGACTACCTGGCCAAGCCCGTGAAGCATCAGCAGCTGGCCGAAACCCTGGCCCGCTGGGTCAACGGCCCAAAGCCCCTGGCCGAGGTGGCCGCCCCTACCCCCCCCACCATCATCGACCCCGAAGTGCTGGCCCAGCTGCACCAGCTGGGCGGCGATGGCTTCGCGGCCGAGCTCTACGGTGAGTTTGTGGAAGAAACCACGGGCCTGCTCGAACAGGCTAATGCCTGCTGGGACGTGGCCGACCTCGATGGCTTGCATCCGCTGCTGCACCAGCTCAAGGGCACGGCGGGCACGCTGGGCCTTACCCACCTGGCTGGCAAGGCGCTGGCGCTGGAGCAGGCAATCAAGAATCGCGAAACGGAGTCTCTGACCCAGGGAATTGCTGATTTGGGACAACTATTTGACCAGTTTGTGAGTCATTATCCAGCTATACTTGCTGCGATAAAATAAATATTACAAGAATATTATTGACATTTAGCAGAATTTATTGGTTATTGTCTGGTCCTGTTATAACCTTTCTTTGCCCACTACCATTTCCCTTCTTTCATGGATTCCGAATCTCAACCCAAAACCATTCTTATCGCCGAGGATAGCTCCGTCATATTGAGCTTGACCCGTAAAATACTGGAGCAGCAGAAGTACAGGATTGTATTAGCCAAAAATGGGGGCGAAGTACTACGCCAGCTGGAAAGCAAGCTGGACAGCGAGCCCGTTGATGGCGTATTGATGGACATCAATATCCCGGTGAAAAACGGCCTCGAATGCACGAAGGATATCCGCGGCCACGCCGACCCGCGCATCAACCAATTGCCTGTTATCGCCATCACGGGCAACGCCAATAATTACTCGCTGGAGCAGTTTCGGGAGGCTGGCATCACCGATTACCTGCCCAAGCCGCTTGATTTTGACGCGCTGGTGCGGGTAGTGCGGCAGTACGTCGGCTAATTGCTGCTTTTTTTAAGCTGTTAGCTATTAGCTGCTGGCTGTTAGCTTTCGTTCAAACGAAAAAAGCTAACAGCCAGCGGCTAATAGCTAACAGCTTAAAAAAAAATATGAAACTTACTTTTTTGGGCACGGGCACTTCGTCAGGGGTGCCCATGATTGGGTGCTCCTGCCCCGTATGCCGCTCGCTCGACCACCGCGACCAGCGGCTGCGGGTGGCGGTGCACCTGGAGGCAGAAGGCCGCAGCCTGGTCATAGACACGGGCCCCGACTTCCGTCAGCAAATGCTGCGGGCGCACATCAGCCGGCTCGATGGTATCCTGTTCACGCACGAGCATAAAGACCACACGGCGGGCCTCGACGATGTGCGGGCCTTCAACTTCCGGCAGCAGCAGGAGATGCCCATTTATGCCGAGCCGCGGGTGTTGGAGCAACTTAAACGGGAGTTTGCCTACGTCTTTGCCGAGCATAAGTACCCCGGCGTGCCGCAGGTGAGCCTGCACCCTATTGCCGACGACCAGCTACCCTTCGAGGTGCTGGGCCTGCGCGTGCAGCCGCTGCGCGCTATGCACTACAAGCTGCCGGTGCTGGGCTTCCGAATTGGCGACCTGGCTTATCTGACGGATGCTAACCAACTGCCGGACAGCACGATGGAGCAGCTACGCGGGGCGGACACTATTGTACTTAACGCGTTGCGCCACGAGCCGCACATTTCGCATTTCAGCCTGAGCGAGGCAGTGGCTATTCTGGAAGAGTTGAAACCTCGCCGGGCCTACCTCACCCACATCAGCCACCAGCTGGGCCGCCACCGCGAGGTCGAAGCGCAGCTGCCGCCCTGGCTGCGGCTGGCCTACGATGGGCTGCAACTAGAGGGGTAGGAATGGGTTTTAATCCTGACTGCACCACCTATTTACATTTTTTTAAGCTGCGCTACATCATGGAAGTTATTAATCTGGAACAGAAATTCGGGCAGTTTACCGACCACTGGCACCCGCACGTAGTGGCCGACCTCAACGACCAGCACGTGAAGCTGGCCAAGGTGCAGGGCGAATTTATCTGGCACAATCACGCGGCGGAAGACGAGTTGTTTATCGTGGTCAAAGGCCAGTTGCACATTGAGTTTCATACCCATACTGCCACGCTTAACCCCGGCGAGCTGCTGGTGGTACCCCGTGGCGTGGAACACCGCCCGCACACCAGCCAGGAAACCTGGATACTCTTGGTAGAGCCGCAGGCTACCCGCCACACCGGCGAGGTAGAGCACGCCCTGACCCGCCACGACCTGCCGCGCATTTAGCGCCTTGCTTTGCACACCAACTACTATTTTCTGCGCCAGCTGGCCCCGGCCCTCACCGAGCGGCTGCGCGGCTACCGCGTGGCCAGCTGCTTTTCGCAGGAAAAAGACGAGCTGGTGGTGGGCTTGCTGAGCCAAACCGGGGCTGAGTTTTGGTTGAAAGCGCAGTTGGGCGCGGCTTTTCCGGCCTTGGCCCTGCCCGAGACCTTTCACCGCGCCCGCCAAAATTCGGTAGACTTATTGCCCGAGCTGCTGGGCCGCACGGTGGCCCGCGTGGAGGCGTGGCCGCAGGATAGAGTGCTGCAATTTACGTTCGTGGAAGATGCCGCCACGCTGGTGTTCAAGCTGTACGGTCCCCGGCCGAATGCTATTTTCAGGCCTGACCCCAAGGCGGCGGCGCAGCTATTTCACCAGCGCTACGCCACCGATGCCGACCTGGTGCCCGTGGCGGCTCCTACCCCCCTGCTTATCAGCGAAGCCGGCAAGCTACCACCCGCGCTGGCCGACCTACCGGCGCGCTACTTGCGCGAGCAGCGCGGCTACGACCCGGCCCCGGCCGGGCTGAAGCAGCACCTCGCTACCGAGCTGCTCGCGGAGCTGGAGAGCCCGGCACACTACTATATTATTTACCTCGACGGCCGCACGCGCCTCAGCCTGGTGCCGCTGGGCGAAGTGCTCGAAACGCTGCCCGGCGCTGACCCCATTGGCGCGCTCCGGCGCTTCGTGCCGCTGGCGCTGGCCCGCCGCGCCCTCGAAACTGAGCGCCGCCAGCTGCGCCAATTGCTGACGCGCCGCGCCGAGGAGGCCAGCACCAGCGCGCACCTGGCGGGCCAGCGGCTGCACGCTTTGGCCCACGAGGCGGGCTACCGCCACCGCGCCGACCTCATCATGGCCAACCTGCACGCCATCGCGCCGGGCGCGGCTCAAGCCGAAGTAGTGGATTTTTACACCAATGAGCTGGTGGTACTCAAATTAAAGCCCCTCGAAAAACCCCAGCGCACCGCCGAAAACCTGTACCGCAAGGCCAAAAACCAGCAAATTGAAGAGCGCCAGCTGCAAACCCGCATAGCCGACCGCGAGGCGGAAGCCCTGCAAGCAATGGAGCTGCTGGAGGAGTTGGATAATCAGCCCGCGCTGGCCGAGCTGCGCGGCCTGCGCGCCTGGCGCAAGCTGCACGCCCTCGACCCTACCCCCCTCGCCAAGGCCGCTACCGAGCTGCCATTCAAGGTATTTGAAGACCAGGGCTTTACCATCCTGGTGGGGCGCAATGCGCAGAACAACGACCTGCTGACCCAGAAATATGCCCACAAGGAAGACCTGTGGCTGCACGCCAAGGACGTGAGCGGCTCGCACGTCGTGATTCGGCATCGGGCGGGGCAGCCGGTGCCCGAGCCGGTGGTGGAGCACGCGGCGCAGCTGGCGGGCTGGTACTCGCGCCGGCAGCACGACTCGCTGTGCCCGGTCACGGTGACGCCCAAGAAATTTGTGCGCAAGCCCAAGGGCTCCCTGCCCGGCCAGGTGCTGGTGGAGCGCGAGCGCGTAGTGCTGGTGGTACCCGGCAACCCGTTTGAGAAATAGCTGGTTACGAAAAAAGCCCACCTTTCGGTGAGCTTTTTGTTTTGCGTGCGCGCGGGGAGATTCGAACTCCCACACCCGAAGGCACCACCCCCTCAAGGTGGCGTGTCTACCAGTTTCACCACGTGCGCAAAAGGCAATCGGCAACTTGGATTCGGCCTTGGGCCGGCTTCGCTGAGGCGGCGAAGCGGGTGCAAATGTACTACGCTTCATCGTTTTTTTCAAACCCGCTCCCGATTTTTGCTGGCCCTTCACCCGGAATTAATTGGCTGGCCTGAATCTTACGCGCTAAGTGGCAAGAAGGTAACTGACGCGCGTTTACTTTTCCCCACCCCCTTTTTTATGTCTGACTTACCTAAAGGTTTCGGTAAAAAGTCATTTTTTGGGCGATTTGCCGAGCGCACGACCAAAGTGGCGGGCTCGACCGCCGTATTTGTGGGGGCAGTGGGCATCGTGCTGCTGTGGGCAGTGATTGGGCCACTGTTTCAGTATTCTGAAACCTGGCAGCTCGTCATCAATACCGGCACTACCATCATCACCTTTTTGATGGTTTTCCTCATTCAGCGAGCGCAGAACAAAGATTCCCTGGTACTACACCTTAAGCTTAATGAGCTGATAGCCGCTACCAAGGGAGCGAGCAACCGCCTCATCAATGCCCAGGATTTTTCGGAGGAAGAGATTCAGCTTATCCACCAGTTTTATTGTTTACTAGCTGATAAGGCCAAGGCCGACAACGACCTGGGCGAAACCCATTCGGTCGAAGAAGCTGAGGATAACCACCACGAAAAGCTGGCCGCGCACCGCGACGAATAGCCTGCGGCTGAGCGCCACCTATTTTTTGCGGGCCGGGCGGCCACCGCCCCTACCCCCATGAACCAAGCGCACTGGCACCTCATTTTTAATCACGCGCCCATTTTTGGCGCGCTGGCGGGCAGCCTGCTGCTGGCGGCGGGCTTGCTACGGCGGCAGGATGCGCTGCTGCGGGCCGGCCTGTGGGCGCTGGTGCTGGCCGTGGCCGCGGGCCTGCCGGCTCAGCTCACGGGCGCTGGCGCGGCCAGAGTGGTGCAGGATATGCCGCGCGTGAGCCAGGCGCTTATTCAGACCCATGCGCAGGCGGCGCGGACGGGCTACTGGGTGCTGGTGGCTACGGGCACGCTGGCGCTGCTCAGTATCATGCAGTTGCAGCAGCGGGCGGCGCGGGTACGGCTGCTGGTGGGCCTTACGCTGCTGGGCGCGGTGCTCAGCTTTGGGCTGCTGGCGCGCGCCGGCAACCTGGGCGGGCAGATTAGCCACCCCGAAATTCGGGAGGGCTTCGGTACGCCCGATGAATTGTAGGGTAAGCTTTAGCTTACCCTACGTTGCTTTCTAAGCAAATTTTTCCAGCCTTTTCCCGGCAAGCTAAAGCTTACCCTACCCTATGGCTTTCCCATTTTTTGGTGATGATAAATCGACGGTGGCGCGGCTGCTGGCTACCCTACCCCAGGTGGGCCGGCTGGAATGGATAGGCCTGCGCCCGGCCCGCCGCACCAAGCTGGAGTCAGTAGCGGCAGCTGACGTTATCACCGACCGGCACCTGGCCGGCGACCACGCCAGCCCCAAGGCCGGCGGCAAGCGCCAGATTACCCTGATTCAGCACGAGCACCTGGCGGCGGTGGCCGGCTTTCTGGGGCTGGCCGAGCCGGTGGCGCCCGGCCGCCTGCGCCGCAACCTGGTGGTGAGCGGCCTCAACCTGCTGGCGCTCAAGGGCCGGCAAATTCAAATCGGCGACGAGGTACTTCTGGATATTACGGGCGAGTGCCACCCGTGCTCGCGCATGGAAGAGGAGTTGGGGCCCGGGGGCTACAATGCCATGCGCGGCCACGGCGGCCTTACGGCGCACATTGCCCAGGGCGGCCGCCTGCGGGCGGGCGATGTCGTGCGGGTGCTACCCCCGCCGTTGGGTGCGGGGCCGGCTTAATCTTCGCCGTCGTTCGGGTAGTTTTAGCCCGCAGAGGGCGCGGAGGTTTGCGCGGAAGACGCGGAAGCTTACGGCTTTTGCGGCGCAGGCTGGTTATTCATGGCAATAAAAAACCCGCGGCCAAAAGCAGCGGGCTTTCCTGCGCTATAAAAACACGGCTCTGGCGAGCCTATTGGCACTTTACGCAATGGTTAAGCTTAGCGGATTTACCCCGACGGAACTTTTTTTTAAGCGCCGTCCATCCGCACGATTTTGGGCGTGAAGGAACCAAGTATGTCCACCAATTCCGTGCTGGCTGGCCATCACGGTGTGGATGTCTTTGTAGGCCTGCGGAGCTTCGTCGAGGCCACCGCCGAGCAGCTCCACGCCGTGGTTGGTGAGCTGCCGGCGCAGGTCAGCTTCGCCGATTTCGGCCTTGGCGCGGGCGCGCGACAGCCGCCGGCCGGCCCCGTGCGAGGCCGACGACAGCGACGCGGCCGCGCCCCTACCCCGCACGATAAAGCCAGGGGCCGTCATGGAGCCAGGAATAATGCCGAGCATGTCCGCGCTGGCCGGGGTAGCGCCCTTGCGGTGCGTAATGACCTCGCGGCCATCGGCCAGGCGCTCCTTCCAGGCGAAGTTGTGGTGATTTTTCACTTTCGCCAGCGGCTTTTCGCCCAGGGCACGGGCCAGGCAACGGTGAATCTGGTCGTGGCAGGCCGAGGCGTAGTCGCCGGCCAGGTTCATGGCGGCCCAGTACTCCTGGCCAGCCTCGGTGCCGAGGCCCAGCCAGGCGAGGTGCTGGGCCTCGGCGGGCAGCTGGCACCCGTTTTTGGCGAACTTGGTGTAGTACTCGGCAATGCCCGCGCCCAGCCCCCGCGAGCCCGAGTGCGACAACACGCCCACGTACTGACCCAGGGGTAGGGGTCGCACCAGAGATAGGAACGGAAAATAACGCTAGGCAAATTCGGCGAGCCGCTCTTCCCACGTCGCCGGCTGGCGGAGGGAGCGAAATTCCCCGGCTGCGATGGCATCCGGCAGCGTAAAATCGTAGCGGCCCAGCATATTGACGTGCTCATGTAAGAGGGGTGAGAGGCGGGCTGCGTCGTCTGGATTTGGTATCTCTTCGGTCGGCTGGTCCTGTTCCAGGGCGTGCTGCATATAGCGCGTGTTCCACAGTACCAGCGCGTTAACGACCAAGCCTAAGGCACCCAACTGGTCTTCCATACCCTCGCGACAGCGCTGCCGCAATTCGCCTTTCTTGCCGTGAAACACGGCGCGGGCCAGGGCGTGGCGGCCCTCGCCCCGGTTGAGTTGCACCAGAATGCGCCGCCGGTAGGCTTCGTCCTGCACGTAGGCCAGCAGGTACAGCGTTTTCTCTACCCGGCCCAGTTCGGCCACTGCCCGACCCAGCCCCGAGAGGGAGCCGGCCCGCTGCAAGGTGCGCATCACGGCCGTGGCCCTGACTTTGCCCAGCTTGAGCGAACCGGCCAGTCGCAGCATATCGTCCCAGTGCTCCATAATGAGACGGGAATTGACGACGTGGCGACTCAGCTCGTTGAGCGCTCCGTAGTCGTCCTCTTTTTCCAAGCGCCAGAAGCGTTGGTCGGCCAAGTCGGCCAGGCGGGGGCTGAAGCGGTAGCCCAGCAGCGCGAACAGGCCGAACACCACTTCGCTGAAGCCGTGGGTATCGGCCATGATTTCCCGGGGGTCCAGACGGGTTTGCTGTTCCAGCAGCCCGGCCAGGATAAAGAGCGAGTCCCGCAGCGTCCCCGGAATGACGATGCCGTGAAAGCCTGTGAACTGGTCGCCCGTGAAGTTATACTACGTCACCCCGCGCTGCGAGCCGTAGTATTTGCGGTTCCAGCCGGCGTGAATCGTGCGCACGGGCACCACGAAGCGCATGCCGTCCGCCGAGGCGACTTCGCCCCCGCCCCAGGCCTGCGCCAGCGGCAGCGGCAGCCGGGCTTGCGCGTACACCAAGCGCGCATTGGCGGCCGTGAGCGTTTCCACGCGCAGGTAGTTTTGCTGGACCCAGGCGAGCCGGGCCAGGGTCAGGGCCGGGACTTCCGCCCGCGCCACGGTTTTCAAACCCAGGTTGCAGGCTTGCGCCAGCAACACGGCACAAATACTCAGTGGCAGGTCCGCCGCGGCGGGCTGGCCATCGGCGACGTGGGTAAAGGCCCCGGCAAAGCCGGTGAAGGCCTCTACTTCCAGCAGCAGCGCCACCAACTCGACCTGCGGCAGGCGAGTTGCCACCTGCTGGCGCAGCTGCTGCAAGCTTGCGGGCTCCTCCTGCGCGGCCAGGGGCGTAAGTACCACGCCGGGTTGCCCGTCCGGCTGAAGTAGTTGCAGGGCCGTGTTGTGGGCCAGATTACGGTCCACGTCGGCGTAGGCTGTTCGCAACTGGCGCCGGAGCCGGTCCAGTTCCACGGCCGGGTCGGTCGAGCGGTCCAGGGCGCGGGCCACGGAATCCCGCGTGGCCTCCCAGGCCTCGCCCCGCACTAACTCGGCGCGCGGGTCGCCGTAGCGTTCACTGGCGGCGACAAACACCTCCCGGCGGCGCAAGGCTTGGTGCAGCCGGTCCAGCACGCAGAGCGTATAGGCCGACTGATTCACGTCGTCTTTGCGGGGAAACACGCGCCGGGTCCAGCCTTTGGGTACCACACTGCGCGGGGCCTCGGCCCACTTCGGCCGGCCCCGGCCGCCCGCTTCCTGAGCTTGTAAAAAGTGCCAGGCATCGAGCAGCGGCTTGGCCGCCGGGGTGCCCTCGAAGGTTACCCCCGCCAGCAGGGCGGGCAAAAACCGTCGCGCCGTGGCGCAACTACCGCTCAGCGCCTCCGCTTGCGGGTCGTCGCCGCTGCTGGCCAGGGCTTGTACGGCGTCGGCGGCCTCGCGTAACCGCCCTTCGCCGATACGGTCCAGCACCTGCTGCCGAATCGCCGCGTTCGGCACGGCGGCGTCAAGCAGGAGGCACACAGCTTGCTGGAGGACCAGCGCGGCCTGGTCTAAATTCTTGAGCGAGCGCAACCGCCCGCGCCGGCGCTTGGTTTCGCCGCGCAAGGCGAGCGAGGTCATCAGGCCATCGAACAGGTCGAGGATATCGTCCCTGGCCGTGCGCTCCAACGCCTGCACGAACACCAGCAAGGTGGCCAGGTGGCGTTCTTCGCCCATGCGCAGTAGCGTCTGCGCCCACGCCAGGTGGGCGTGCCGGGCCAGTCGCGCCCGTCGCGCTTCGGGCAGGTCCTCGACCGGAACCCCGCCCACCCCCACGGCCCGCACCTGGTCCAGCCGGCGCAGGGCGGCCACGAGCGCCGGGGCCGGGACGCGGGTGGGCGGCGTTCGCAGTTACTCCAGGTAAGTCAACCGTTCCCCGTCTGGCACGACCAGTAACGCTTCCAGCGCGTGCTGTTGCGTCGGATTCAGGCGGGCCCACAGCTGGCGGTAGATGTGCCGGCCGGTGCGCTCCCGCACCCGCGCAATCAGGCGGGCCAGCAGCGACACGCCCGGCAACACGACGCGCTGGGCGACCAGGTGCGCGGTGGTCAAGTCAAACAAGACACTGGGCCGCAGGGTGCTGGTGACAACTTGGGCGTAGAGCCAACGGGTCAGCCGAAAGGCTTGCCGGGCATCGAAAGGGGTATACCCCAGGTAGGCTACCACGCGAGCCTGGTGGTCGTACACGGTGTTCGGGCGGGTGTACTGGTCGGGCCAGCCGTCGGCGGTCACCCGTAGCTGGTCGGCCAGGGTTTGCACCACCCCGGCGGGCACCTGCGTGGGGGCCGGCAGGAACGTACCCAGAAACCGGAGCGTACAGAGTTGCACGGCACAGCCAAGCCGGGTGTACGAGCGGCGGTATTCCGCCAGAAAGGCCAGGTCCTGGGGGCTCAGGTAAAAGAAGCGCGTGAGCTGTTCGGGGCTGGGGTCAGCGTGGTAGCGCCCGTAGCGGGCAGCCTGCTCATCACGGAGAAATTCTACGGGCACGTTACCGGGCAGCCAGCGCGACCTGCACCGGCTCTCCCTTCCCGATTTCCTCGTTGCCGGCCTTCAGCACCACGTCGCCGGCCTTTAGTGAGCCGAACACCTGCACCTGGCCGGCGTTCTCGTCCCCTTTTTGCACATCCACCAGCTCGGTTTTGCCGGCCACTATCCGGATGACATAGGTACGCTCGGCGGTGCTGACCACGGCCGACTTGGGCACGTAGAGGCTGGTTTTGGGGGATTTGATGGGGATATTAGCGGAGGCAAACATCCCCGGCTTCAACTGCTCCTGGGGGTTGGCGATGTCGATTTCCACCGTTTCAGCGCGGGTGCCGGGCGTGACGTTGCCCGCCACGCGGTCGATTTTGCCGGTGAACGTCCGGCCGGGAAAGGTGCGCACGTTGAACTGCACCGGGCTGCCGGCGTGGATGTCGCCCACGTAGGCTTCGGGCACGGCCACGCGCAAACGCAGCCGGCTGAGCTGCTTGAGGCGAAACAGCGGCACGGCGCTCTGGCCGCCCGGCCCCACCAGCGCGCCGGGGGCGGCGTTGCGTTCGGTAATGACGCCGGCCATCGGGGCCGTCAGGCGCAGGTAGGCGGCCATTTGCGCAGCGGCCTGGTAGTGGGCGCGGGCCGCTACCACGTTCAGGCTGTCGCTGGTGGCCTGGGTGCGGGCCTGGTCGAGGTTGAGGGGCGACACGGCCCCGGCGGTGCGGGCCGTCTGGCGCAGGCGGCGGTAGGTGCCCCGGCTGGCCTGGAAGCTGGCCTGGGCCACGCTCTGCCTGGAGCGGGCCTCGCTCAGGGCGGCCGCCAGCTCCGGCGCGTCCAACTCGGCCAGCAGCTGGCCCTGGCGCACGTGGTCGCCGATGTCGGCGTGCAGGGCCTTCACGTAGCTGCTCACGCGGGGAAAGAGGTCGGTCTGGAAGTAGCTGTCCAGCTCGCCGGGCAAACTCAGGCACTGGGCCGGCTGGGTCGCCGTGACCCGCACGGCATCGTAGCGCACATCGGCCGATGCCGGGGCGGTGGTGTTTTCAGCGGCGGCCGCCCGGCCCTGCGCGCTATCGGCCGAATTACAGGCGACGAATAAGGCCGTGCTAGCCGTGAGGCCCAGGGCAGCCAAGGCGCGCAGCGAAAGAGCGGGGAGGTTCATGTTGAAAGGGAAGTAATAAGGAAGAATTACGCCAGCACCGGCTCGGTCAGGCGGTGCTCGGTAGTGGGCGCTTCGTGGCCGTCGTAGGTGGCGCTCTCCGGGTCGTCGGGGTCGAGCGAGACGGAGACGAACGTCGTCTTGCGCTGCAAGGCCGCGAACACCACCGGCAGCACCAGCAGCGCCGCCACCGTGGAGGCCAGCAGGCCCCCGATTACGGCCCGGCCCAGCGGGGCCGACTGCTCGCCCGACTCGCCCAGGCCCGAGGCCATCGGCAGCATCCCGGCCACCATCGCAATCGAGGTCATCAGGATGGGGCGTAGGCGGGCGGCCCCGGCCAGGCGGGCGGCGGCTACGGCGTCGCGGTAGCGCAGGCGCAGGCTCTCGGCGTTGGTCACGATGAGCACGGCGTTGGCCACCGACACGCCCACCGACATGATGATGCCCATGTACGACTGCAAATTGAGCGTCTGGCCCGTGAGCAGCAGCAGCGCCAGCGAGCCGGCCAGCACGGCCGGCACCGTCACGAGCACTACCCCCGCCACCTTCAGCGACTGGTAGTTGGCGGCCAGCAGCAGAAAAATAACCACGATGGCCAGGCCCAGGCCAGTTTGCAGGCTGCTCAGGGTTTCCTGCAAGAGCTTGGCCAGGCCGCGCAGTTCCACTACCGAGCCTTTGGGTGGGGCCCCGGCGGCCTTGATGGCCCGCTGCACGTCACGGGTGGCGGTGCCCAGGTCCTTGTGGTCGATGTTGGCCGAAACGGTGATGATGCGGCGCGGGCCAATGCGGTCGTACTCGCCGGGCACGTTGGCGGTGCGCAGCGTGGCCACGTCGCCGAGGGTGGGGCGCAGCTGGCCCGGTACCAGGGGCAGGCTTTGCATGTCGGCTACCGATTTCATGTCCTGCGACGCCAGCTGCACCTGCACCTGGTAGGCAAAGCCCTTGCTCTGGTCGAGCCACAGGTTTTTGGCCGTGAAGCGGCTGCTGCTCGTGGCCGCCACCAGCGAGCGGGCAATCTGGTCGGGGGTGAGACCAAACTGCGCGGCCCGCTCGCGGTCCACGTCAATCTGCACCGTGGGGTAGTTCAGGGGCTGGTTGATGCGCACGTCGCGCAGGTAGGCAATCCCCTTGAGCCGGGCCACCAGCTTATCGGCGTACTCCTTGCCGTCCTCCAGGTTTTTGCCGCCCACCAGAATCTCGATGGGCGTTTGGGCTCCCTGGCTCATGATTTTATCGGTCAGCTCGATGGGCTCGTAGCTCAGCTGCACGTCGGGCAGGCGCTGGTGCACGGCCTGGCGCAACTGGTCCTTGAGCGCGTCCAGGTTCCGGACTTTATAGTCCTCGGCCAGGTTCACCTGCAAGTCGGCCTCGTTGGGGCCGGCGTTGAACACGTACAGGGCGCTGGTGCCGTACGAGCTGGGCGTCATGCCCACGAAAGCCGAGGTAATGGCCACGTTCTTCGGCCCCACAATCTGCTGGATGAGGCTAATCACCTCTTTGGTGCGCTCTTCGGTGCGCTCGATGCGCATTCCCTCGGGGGCCACGATGCGCACCTGAAACTGCTTGGAATGAGTGATTTTGGGCATCATGTCCTGCCCGATAAAATAAAAGCAGACCCCAATCACGGTGGCGCACACCACGCCGTACACCGTACCCACCAGGGCCCGGTGGCGCAGCAGCCTATCCAATAGGCCCAGGTAGGCCAGCTTCACCCGCTCGAAGCCCTTGACTTCTTTTTGGTGCGTCACTTCGTAACCTTCCTGGCTGACCTCGCGGGGCTGCTTGAGGTCGGGCAGCAAGCTCAGTTCGTGCTCCGAGGTGTGCGCGTGGCCCTTCAGCCACCAGTTGGCTACCACCGGCACGAAGGTTTGCGAGAGCGTGTAGGAGACGATGATGGCAAACCCCACCGAGAGCGAGAGCGGAATGAACATGCCGCGCGGCACGCCCGACATCAGAAACGCGGGCGCAAACACGGCCAGAATGCTGAGCGTAATCAGCAGCAGCGGGAACGACACTTCCTGGCTGGCATCGAGGATGGCGCGGGACTTGGTTTTGCCCATCTCCTGGTGCTGGTGAATGTTTTCTATCACCACCGTGGCCTGGTCCACCAGAATGCCGATGGCCAGCGACAGCCCCGACAGCGTCATCAGGTTGATGGTCTGCCCGGTCAGTTGCAGCAGCAGAATGGCCGTCAGAATTGAAATCGGAATGGTCAGAATCACGATGAGCGAGCTGCGCAAATCGCCCAGGAACAGGAACACGACCAGGCCCGTGAGCAGGGCCCCCAGCCCGCCCTCGAAGGCCAGGCTGTGCACGGCCTGGCTCACGTACACCGACTGGTCGAACTCGTAGCTGAGCTGCACGTTGTCGGGCAGCAGGGCGCGCATCTCGGGCAGCTTGGCTTTCAGGGCGCTCACCACGCTCATGGTGGAGGCCTCGGCCGATTTCGTGACCGGGATATACACCGAGCGCTTGCCGTTGATGAGGGCGTAGCCCACCGGCACGTCGGTGGCATCTTCGACCGTCGCCACGTCGTGGATGAACACCGTCGGCCCCACGCCCTGCCGCAGCGGGATGTTGCCGAAGTCGGGGATTTTTTCCAGCGTCGTGTTGCTGGGCGTCAGCACCATGTAGTTGCCGATGCCCACCGCGCCGGCCGGCGACACCTGGTTGTTTTTCACGAGGGCCGCCACGATTTCGTCGGGCGTGAGGGCGTAGCTTTTCATCTTCTCGGGGTCGACGCGCACCACCACGGTGCGCTCGTTGCCGCCGAAGGGCGACGGCGCCGAGGCCCCCGGAATCTGCGAAAACAGCGGCCGGATTTTGGTCGAGGCCAGGTCCTGCATCTGCCCCAGCGAGGCCGTGCTGCTGCTGAACACCAGCTCGCCCACCGGCAAGCTGCTGGCGTCGAAGCGCACCACGATGGGCGGCACCGTACCCGGCGGAAAGTAGGTGAGCACCCGGCTCACCTGCGAGGCCACCTCGCCGGCCGCCTGCGCCATGTTGGTGTCTTCGTAAAACGAGCACTTCACCAGGCACAGGCCCTGCACGTCCTTCACCTCCACGTCCTTAATGCCCGACACGTAGAGCATCTGGTTCTGGTAGCGGGTGGCGATGAAGCCCTCCATCTGCGCCGCCGTCATCCCGCCGTAGGGCTGGGCAATGTAGATGGTGGGCAGGTTGAGGCGGGGAAAAATATCAACCGGGATGCGTCCCAGCGACAGCGCCGCGAAAACGAGGACCCCCAGCAGGGCCACGACTACGGCAATCGGGCGGGAGAGAGCGGTTTTTATCATCGTTCAAAAGGAACCTCACCCCCCGGCCCCCTCTCCAAAAAAGAGGGGGAGCCGGACATGAGCTAGGCAGTAAAGTATTTGTTAAAAAGACGTTAGGCTCCCCCTCTTTTTTGGAAATGCGTCAAAAGCATTTTTCGGGGGCTGGCCCCAGAGGGGTCCCGTGAGGTTTGCCGTTAGGGAATCTGAGAAGTTATAATATTCAAATCCCCGCTGGTGGCGGCCCGCAGCAGCAAGGCCCGCCAGAGATTGTTGACGGCCACGGCCTGGTCGATTTCGGCCCGGTTGAGCACCAGGGTAGCCTGGGTGAGCACCAGCAAATCGTCGAGGCCGGCCTGGTAGCGGGCCTGGGCCTGGGCGTAGGCGCGGCGGGCGGCGGCGAGCTGCACGGGGGCTTCGAGGGCGCTTTGCTGGGCTAGTTGGGCTTGCAGCACGGCGTTTTGCTGCTCGGTGCGCAGCTGAAGGGTCTGCTGGTCGTAGTCGGCGCGCGCCTGGTCCGAGCGGGCGGTTTGGGCCGCCACCGTACGCCTGGCGTGAATCAGCTCCGTAACGTGCCAGGTAAGCGCGGCCCCCACCGCGTAGTTGTACACCTTGAGCGGCAGCCCCGCGTTCAGGCTGGGGTCGATGGCAAACGAGCCATCGGGGCTGGCCGACGCGGCCGTGCCCGACCCGCGCCCCCAGGTGGCGCCCACCACCGACAGCGTGGGCCGGCTGGCCGTGGCCAGCGAAGCCGCCGTGGCCTCGCTGCTGGCCACGCGCCGCTGGTAGGCCAGCAGGGTAGGGTGCCGCAGCAGGCCGGCACTGTCGGGAGCGGCCGGCAGCGTGGGCAGCCGGGTAAAAAAGCGGGCCGAATCGGTGAGGATAAACTGCTGGGTCGGCCCGCCCAGCAGGCCGGCCAGCCGCACGCGCTGTTGCTCGGCCTGCTGCCGGCTCACCAGCAGCTGGAGCCGCGCCCGCGACGCCTCGGCGTTGGCCGTGGAGCTGTCGATGCCCGCCAGCACGCCCGAGCGCGTGCCCGCCAGCACCACCCGCCGCAAGGCCCGCGCCCGCGTCAGGTTGGCCTGCTGCAAGGCCACGGCCTGCCGCGCGGCCGTGGCCAGCAGGTAGGCGTCCATCACCTCTACCTGGTGCGTAAACAAGGCCTGGTCGTAGTCGGCCTGGGCCTGGCTGGTGGCGGCCTGGGCGCGCTGCACATCGGCCCGGTAGCGCCCAAACGTGGCGGCCGGCCAGTCGATGTACAGCATCCCCTGGCTGGTCCAGGCGGCCTGGCTGCTGGTAAAGTCGCGCACTCCCGACTCGCTGATGCCTACCCCGCCCAGCAGCGCGCCACGCACCTGGTTGGAGGTGCCATCGAGGGCCTGGGCCTGGGCCGTGAGCTGGGGCAGGTAGTTGGCCCGCACGGTGCGCACGTCGGCGGCAGCGGCGGCTACGCCGGCCTGCCGCGCCCGCAGCGCCGGGTAGCCGGTGCGGGCCAGTTCCAGGGCCTGCGGGAGGCTAAGGGCCCGCGGCGGGGCGGACTGGGCCCCGGCCGGCCGGCCCAGCGCCAGCAGCCCGGCCAGCAGCGCGCCCCGGCGCACGAGCGGGCAGCGGGCCAGAAGAGCGGTTGTCAGGTTCATGGGGCAAACTTCCCCCGGCCCTATTATACTGGCATTAAAACCAAATTAAAAGTTATTAAAAGCTTTGCGGTCCTGGTCGTTGCGGCTCCGTCAGCGGCAGCCAGACTTCGGCCACGGTGCCGCCGCCCGGCCGGGGCAGCAGCCGCAGCCGGCCCCGGTGCAGGTGAATGATGCGCTGGGCCAGCGTGAGGCCGATGCCAAAGCCGGGCACGTCGCCCACGGCGCGGCCCCGCGTCAGGGGCGCAAAAATGCGCTCCAGCTCGTCGGGCGCGATGCCGGGGCCGTGGTCCTCCACCAGCAGGCGCACGGCCTGGGGGCCGTCCAGGGTCAGGGCCAGGGCCACGGGCTGGCCGCCGGAATACTTGGCGGCGTTATCGACCAGGTTGCCCAGGGCCGTGCTGAGCAGGCGGGCGTTGCCGAGCACCTGCGGCGTCCGGGGCTGCGCTTCCACGTCTTCGCCAATGGCCAGGTCCAGGCGCTGGCCGGGCCGCTGGCGCTGGGCGCTGCCCACCACGTCGAGCAGCAGGTCTACCACGGCCAGGGGCTGGCCGTCGAGGTGGGCGGCCCCGTCGAGGCGGGCCAGGTGCAGCAGGCCGTTGGCCAGGGCCGTGAGCTTGTCCAGCTCGCCCACTGCCTGGCCGATGCCTTTTTGGAGGCTAGCCACGTCGGAGTCGTAGGCCAGCGACGTTTCCAGCCAGCCCTTGATGGTGGTCAGGGGCGTGCGCAGCTCATGCGAGGCGTGGGAGATGAACGAGCGCTGGCTCTCGACCAGCTCTTCCTGCCGGGTCAGCAGCTCGTTGAAGGCCCCCGCCAGCGCCCCCACTTCGTCGCGCCGGTTGAGCGGACGCAGCCGAAAAGCCAGCGACCGGGCCCCGGCGGTACGCAGCTGCCGCAGCAGAAAATTGAGCGGCGCCAGCGCCCGCGTAGCAAACAGCAGCCCCAGCGCCGCCACCAGCGCCACGGCGGCCAGGTTGCCGTATAAAAACGAGTTGAACAGCGTTTGCTGCTGGGCAAAGCCCTCCTGGTCGTAGGCCGTCACGATGGCCACGTACTGCCCTTCGGCGTCGGGCCGGCGGTAGGCCAGCGCCACGCCTTCGGTGGGGTAGGCGTGGCCGGGCCGCCGGTAGGAAAAACCCCGTGAGCCCTGCTGCCGCACCCGCGCCAGCCAGCCGGCGGCGGGCCGGTAGTCGGCCCCGGCGCTGGCGTAGAGCAGCCGCCCGGCCGGGGTGTACACCTGCTCGGCCTGCTCGGGCAGGGAGGCCAGCACGGTGCCGGCCAGCGAGTCGTTGAGGGCCAGTATCTGCTGCGTCACGGCCGCCTTGCGGGCCAGCCGCTCGGCAAAGGAATGGTGCCGAAACCGGGCGGTATTGACATACACGTAGCCCGAAAACACCAGCAGCAGCCCGCTGACCAGCGCCGCGAACCAGAGCAGGAGCTTGTATTTTATCTGCATCGCGCTTAGCCTTGCAGCAAATAGCCGGCCCCCACCACCGTATGCAAGAGCTTCTGGCTAAAGCCCTTGTCCATCTTCTTGCGCAGAAAGTTCATGTACACGTCGATGACGTTGGTGTTAGTGTCGAAGTGCAAATCCCAGACCTTCTCGGCAATGTCGATGCGGCTAACGGTGCGGCCCTGGTTGGTCAGCAGGTATTCCAGCAGCGAGTACTCACGGCTGGTGAGCTCGATGCGCTGGCCGGCGCGGGTCACGGTGCGGGTCGTGGTATCCATTTCCAGGTCGGCTACCCGCAGCACGGCGTGCAGGCCGCTGTAGGCCGTGCTGCGCCGGGCCAGCGCCCGGATGCGCAGTAGCAGCTCCCGAAACTCGAAGGGCTTGGTCAGGTAGTCGTCGGCCCCGGCCCCGAAGCCGTCTTCCTTGTCCTGCAAGCCGTCGAGGGCCGTGAGCAGCAGCACCGCCTGGCGCGGCGAGTGCTGCTTGATGTAGCGGCACAGCTCGAAGCCGTTTAGCCCCGGCAGGTTCACGTCGAGCACCACCACGTCGAAGGGCTGCTGGTCGAACAAACGTTGCCCAATCAGCCCGTCAAACGCTACCTTGATGTCGTAGCCCTCGCTCTCAATCCCTTTGCGGATGAACGAGGCCAGGCTCGCTTCGTCTTCGACCAGCAAAATTGTCATCCGGCAAAGGTCTGCGAAATCGGGTAAGGGCAGATGAAGTTGGGCACCGCCTGCTATCCTTAACCCCCGGCCCGGCCGGCTACGTATGCCGGCCCACGACTTTGCGCTATGCCTACTCCCCTTGCCCACGACTCGTTGACGCTCAGTGACCGCCTCGCCTTGCAGCGCACCCGCCTGGCCAACGAGCGCACCTTTCTTACCTACGTGCGCACCAGCCTGGCCATGACCGGCTTCGGCCTAGCCCTGATTCAGTTGCACCCCGTGCGTGGCGGCGCGTTGGGCTACGCGGCCATTGCGGTGGCTGGGGTGGTGATGCTCATCGGATGGCTGCGTTTCCGGCAGCGACGGCGCGAAATTGAAGCTTGCTAACCAGCCCACGCGTAGCACCATAGTTTTAGACCAGTTTGCGGTAGCCGTTAGTCAGGGCAATGGGACAGCGCCGACTGGTAAAAGTACGCCGTAGCCCGGTATAGCCTGGCTGAAATACATTCCAAGACTCTACTTAAGGGTTTAGGGGACCTTTAATTTGCAGGGAACACGCTAGTAACAAACTATAACTCGGTTTCCCGTACGGTCAATGACTCGCATTATGTCCATACGAACATAATCCTACGCTAAGGGCTGGGCATGGCGCTGCCGCCGGTGGGCACACCTAAATAAACCAGATAACGATAAATGGTGGCCCGGCCCACGCCGAGTAGTTGTTCAATTTCGGCCACGGTCTTGTCCTCAGGACTTACGCACGGTGCGCTATAACATATTTCTCGCAGGGTTTCGTAGTGCTCTAGGAGCTATTCTCAATTAAGGTAACGTGCGATAACGCGCAAACAGATAAACGAATCGAACGTTCGGTCCAGTTTATCGTAACGCGTGGCGATGCGTCGAAACTGCTTGAATTTACTGAACGTCTGCTCAAGATGATGGCGCTTCTGGTACGCCAGCGGGTCGAAATGCGGGGGGCTTTACGGCGTGGGTTCGGCTTGATAACCGCAATGGCCCCAGCAGCGGCGCTTAACGCCCGTAAGGCATCGCTGTCGTAGGCCGCGTCGCCGCGTACTTCCTGGGCCGGGGCCAGCCACGGCGCGAGCAGCCCGGCCGCCTGTGGGGCGTCCCCAACGTGCCCGGCCGTGACCTGCCAGCCGAGCACGTTGCCGGCCCCATCACTCACCAAATGGATTTTGCTCGTGTTCCCGCCCCGGCTGCGCCCGACCCCTTGTTCGCCGTTTTTTTTTCAGCCCCGGGGCCGTGCGGGTGCCCCCGCACGACAGGTGAATCCACCTGCACCTGCCGCTGACAAGAATGCGGAATCTTTCGCTTGTTGCTTACCAGCCACTTAGTTACTAACTCCCAAATCCCCTGGTCCCGCCACCGGGAAAACCGCCCATATACTCGATGCCAGTGGCCCAAATGCGGGGGTAGGTCCCGCCAAGGTGCCCCGGTGCGGCCCAGCCACAGCACCGCTTCCACGAAGCCCCGTGTATCAGCGGCGGTTACGCCACAACTTCCTTCCTGGCCCGGTAAAAGCGGCGACAACTCCACCCACATTTCGTCTGTCAGCAACGTGCGGTCTGCATTCAGAGCAGGCTAAACAAATTCCTAATTGAGAACAGTTCCTAGGGCTTGCGCGCCACCAATTCGATGTGCCGCGACACGGGGGGTAGCAGCGCGGCGGCAGTGTGGCTCCAGGCCAGGTCGGCGAGAAAATCGGTGGGAGTAGCCAGAATAGTTTTCAATACTTCCAGCTGGTCAGCCTGGGTCAGGCGCTTGAATTCTTTGCGCTGCAACTGCGCCAGCGCCAGCCCGATTGCGCGGCCCTCGGGAAACCCGAGCTGCCGCAAGTCATTGCCCCGTAAAATAGAAGCCATTTTTTTAGAATTTAGAAGGAGGAATGAAGAATCATTGATGGGAGGAGCAGTAAGATTTTATGCCTTTGTGAGTCCTTCCGAATTCTGCATTCATTAGAGTTACTATGAGCTGGTTATCAGAGCATTACAGGTATTAAGTAATTCCAGATTATTGCGCCTATTTTACATTTCCGCTATTTCAGTACGGCTGAGCCTTTTCTGAGCACTTTTTAGCGTCTTATAGTGGCTGTATTATTTCAGCCCAAATGCTTACTCAATTAAGCTTAGGTTGCATATGCCTGATTTTCAAGCGATAGTAACTCTATTGGTGTTTAAGAAGGGGCAAAAAAACCGGTTACCTGTCATTCCGAGATTCCTCGGCAAGCTCGGAATGACGTTCTTTTTCGCAGCCTGCTTCGCGAAGAGTTTAAGTGCTTGAAATCTTAATTTTGAATACGAAAAATATTACTCAGAAAACGTGGTAATAATTTCCAAAAACCGGGGCAATAAATGGCAGCCACCGAGCCGGCCCTACCCTTGCGCAAACGCGGTATTACTCACGCAATGCTACTTCGGGAGTCGAACCCCCGACCAACCCGAAAAGTGGCGAAGAATTGCTACGCAACAGCACCCGGTTTTCAGAAAAAAATCAGCAGCCCCAACATTCAGGGCGACAAGCGGCCAGTGTATCCGCCGCGCCCGAGGGGGTAGCGACAGTAGGATTCGAACCCTACGGCTTGCGCCGACAACCACGAAGTAACGCCGAGCCTACGGCACCTGAAAGAGAGGGAGTTGCGGACTGGTTTGGAACGGGCCGCCGGGGCAACCAGGGCCCCGGCGGGTAGCCGTTCCGGCCAGCGGCTGCCATTAAGGGGTCAGCCGTTTGCCTAAGTCGGGAATCATAGAACAGATTCGTATAAGGGGTAGAACAATTAGTTTGCCAGTTTATTGCCTTTGCCCGAATTTAATTCCGTTCTGGCTTTTTTGGCTTGCCGCAACCAGCCGGGGGTTCCGCTTTATTGCCCGGCCGGGCCGCTTGGTTTTCATAGCTCAATTTTCTCGATTTCGGTGAGCGCGCCACCCCCCGTTTCGAGGGCGGCGAGCACGTCGAAGAGTTTGTCCGACCAGCCGGCGATGAGGGCCACGCCGTGCTCGGCGCGCACGTCGAGCGGGGCGGTGCCGTGGCCGGCCAGGTCGAAGAGGTAGAGGCGGGCGGGCGGGGCTACGTTGGCGCGGTAGGCGGCCCATTCCTGGGCCAGCATGTTACCTTGCCCGGCGCTGTCCCAGAGTTGGCAGTCGGTGAAAATCATTACCTTATCCACTACTTCGCGGCGCTGGCGCAGGTCCTGCACCACGAGGTAGCCGTTGGTGGCGTAGCCTACCTCACCCTCGCGGCGGTACAGTTCCTGCACGTTGCGCAGCACCTGGCCCTGGGGCAGCGTCACCCGCCTCCAGGTGTTGCCGAAGATGCCGGTAACCACGTGCTGGCAGCGGCTTTGCAGCAACATACCCAACACCAGGCCCACGTCGTAGAGCAGCACTTTGCTGCGCGGCGAAATAGGCTGCTGCATCGAGCCCGACACGTCGCAGGCCACCACCACGCGGGTATCGGCCCCGAAATCGCGCAGGTTGCGGGCGCTGGCCCCGATGGCGGCCTCCAACGCGGCCAGCACCGGGGGCGCCGCGCCCGCTTCCAGGGCCAGTACCTCGCGGTAGGCGGCCAGGAAGCGGAAGGGCAGCTGCCGGGCGCGGGCCACCTGTCCAGCGTCGGCGAGGGTAGCGCAGGCCAGGGCCAACGTTTCGACGCTCACGCTGGTTTCCAGCAAGTTGCGCAGGTTACGCAGCAAGGCCATGTAGCCCAGGCGGGGGCTGGCCACCAGTGTTTCCCAGGTGCGGGTGAGGACCGCCTGCTGCTCGTTGGGAGAGGGGTAGGCCACTTGCCCGGTGGCCGACAGCTCAGTTTCCCAGGTGTAGGGCACCGGCAGCGTGCCAGCCACGAGCTGGTCAAATACCGCCTGCTGCGCCTCGTCGCGGGGCTTGGGATGCACCAGAAACAGCGCATCACGAAGGCGCACGGCCGTACCGTCGCGGTCGTACTTGGTCAGCTGGTAAGCGTCAAACTTATTGAAAGCCAAGGCTAAGCCGTGCTGCATCTGCTTTGAAAGCCTACCCAGAAATTTCGCGCCGGTGCGGCCATTGGCTTGAGCATAAAACGCCGGCAGCTCGGGGATTTCGTCGGCGCGCCGCACCACCCGCGCCACCAGGCGGCTCACCAGGTTGTCGCCCCGGTGAATGCGGGCCAACTCCACGGCCAGCACCAGCGGCACCGAGCGCAGGTAGAGCTGTTCGCGGGTATACACCGCCAGCCGCGCCACAAACTGCGGGTCGCTACGGGCCACCAGCGCCCGCAAGCGGACCAGGCGGGTGTCGGCCGACTCGTAGAACTGGTCGCTGAGGGCAGCAGTAGCTACTGCGGCATACAGTTCCCGGGCCGGGGTGAGGGCAAAAGCCAGCGCGTTTTCGTGGTTGCGAACAGCGTGGATTTGCTGCGGAAATTGAGGTTGAAGCGCATGATAAAAGAGGTAGCGAGTGGGCAATAGGCTGGAATTAATTAACGAAGAGATTTAAACTATTTTGGGGCTGCTCTGTTCTTTTAACGAACTAGTTTTCAATAGTATGGCTACTAAAAAAACCCCGATTCATGAATTAACCCGTGACCAAATAGAAAAATACTTTATTCCAATACTTCCCAAGAATAAACGCGGGTTTGCCAGTGAAATTTCGCCCTTTTTTATCTTCCATTGTATTCAACATAAGTT
>JAABUK010001979.1_pt1 | contig 37660 bp, 41 predicted proteins | sample 5559141 | NCBI WGS metagenome assembly JAABUK01 (sample SAMN10711869, study PRJNA513367) | rock metagenome | isolation source: Antarctica rocks | place: Antarctica: Victoria Land, Pudding Butte nord | collected 2016-01-03 | reverse complement strand
TCTTCCTCCCCGCACAAACCCAACAGTTCCAATCCCCTCATCGCAATGGCTCGCCTCGTAGGCGACGGCGCCCTCTTCCTCCAGCTCGTCGATGTGTGTGTGCACCCTGATCATCAGCGCCAGGGTCTCGGCACCGCGGTACTGTCCGCAATGATGGAGTGGGTGGATCAGAATGCCAACGATGCTTATGTGAGTTTGATTGCGGATCCGGGCCCGGCGGCGGAGCGATTGTACAAGAGCTTCGGATTTGGGAGGACGAAGGGGGTGGGGATGAAGAGAAGTAGGTGGTGACGGTGAGTGAGCGAGTAAGTGTTTGAGGGTGCAAGAGAGGGCAATGCAACAGAGGGTGGTCAGGTTGGGTTTGTGTCCATGTGCTTCCATCCGAGACGACGCATGAGGGACCTTTTTTGGCGGTTGCCGAGTATGCTAGTCAAGACAACATCTGGGCTCGCTCTGCATTACGCGCGACACGACGGCATGGACAAGGAGGCGCCCCGAGACCGTTGTGAAAAGACATCATGGGCTTGTGAAGACAACATCACTCCTGCAGCTCGTTATGATGGACTTGCAACGGCACGATGTCTACTGGTTTCGTTGACTATTACACCCTTCTTGGGATTCCCAAAACAGCCACCACAGAAGAGATTCGTGTCGCATTTCGCCGTGTCACATTCAGCATCATCCAGATAAGCTTCCCTCTGATTAATCCGCTGAAGTCAACACTGCCTTCATGCCTTACCGAGACGCCAAGGGGTTCCTCACCGCGCCGGTCGTCCGGGCTAGCTATCATCGCATGCATGTGGTGTACCTTTTTGGCTGCAATCTAAACGAAATTTCTCTTCAAAAAGTAGTTTTTACCCCAGCAGAGTGGCCGCATGCAGCATTATTGCACACACATTCGTGCATGCCCTCAGTTTCTTCCTCTAGCATCCATCATTTCACCAACGTGTATGCACGCATGTGATATATTGCTCCTCTGCCATGTAATATACGCAATTTCGAATTTCGAGTTTTATCCCTGTCTCGTCCATGATCCATTTATCCTTCTTGATCAAGTGTCGTTTTATCGCTGGTTCAGAGCCTGCTGCCACTGGACCCAAGATTCAATCGCCAATCTAAGATCGAACGGAAAAGCTTGCGGAAGTAGTCATACCGTTCACAAGGTTCACAAGATTCACATAAGGAAGCCACATGCTGCTCCACCCTTCGATTTTACGATGGCTCTATTAACCTTTCTTACACCATTTGAGGAGCAACTAGCCTTGCTACAAGTTGAGCAAACGCTGATCAGTGATGGCACAAAGTCCTTGTTTCTTGTTCCGTATCGCTTTCTTTGCTTTGGTATCTTTACATGCCGATCGATCATGGCACAAAGCCCCTGTTCGTTGTACCAAGTTGTTTCCTCCTGCTATGTTGTGTTTTTCTTCTGAGGACTGATGGCACAAAGTCGTTTTTCAGTCTACCGCATTGCTTCCTTTGTTCTGACGGTCTTTCTATCCCGATTAGTGACGGCACAAAGCCCTTGTCCATTGTTCCTCGTTGCTCGCTTTGTCTCCATTGTCCTCCCTCTGTCCCCTCCCCAGCGCCCAGTCCAGTTCGCAAACGCATAAATACCCCCCCTTGAACCCTCCTCTCCAAACTCCCTTCCATCACTCTAAAGCTTCTCGAAAGTCAGAAAACTTTCAATCGTTCAAACAACAGAACAGACCAACCAAAATGACGCAGACTCGAAGCCAGACCAACGGCGACCCCGCTGCTCCCCCAAAAGCTCCCAACCCAAAGGGAGACAAGGGGAAGGAGAGACCGACCTACCAGCGCCGCCAAACGCGGAGCCAAACCAAGGCCAAGGCCCAGGCGGAGAAGGAGGCGGACGCAATCACGCGGGAGGGCTGAGCGGATGGCGGCCCAGGTAAGTTTCCCTTTCCTTTCGTTACCCCCTTTTTTCCTTTCCCTTCTTACGTTGGCCTTTTCTCCATCGTTCAAGTGTGCAATGGGGGGGAACCAGATTGTACTTTTACCTTTCCTGTCTTTTGGGAGGAAGTTGCCATTGCGATTGCTTTCGCTGAGAATACAGTAAGTCGGTAGTAGCTGGTCTACCCCATGCTGAGCCATGAGTCATGGTGGTCACTCTTTTATCCTCAATCAATTGGTCTTTTTGCTCAACAAGAACCCCCCTTTGTCCCGATCCCCGCTTCGTCAATGGTCCCCTCTCCGTTTTCTGTTCCCACTGGTTCAGCTCACAATGATTCCGCTTTGCCAATGCCGGAAGATGCGCCGCGGACCGGATCGAAGCTGTGTCAACCGAAGATCTCTTCACTTGTCTTGAAGCAGAATTGAAGCAGAACTGGTGAGTATATTGAATCAGAGTAAGGGAAAAATTCAACTCCCAGTCCTACGTATTTGCAAGAGAAGACATTACGAAGTCCACGTGGAGGTGTGAAAGATTGATTGATCGATCGATCGACTGCTTGATTGGTAGGTGCTAGATTCTCATCTGTCACGTGCGATCGACTTGATAACCATGAAAGATGAGCAAAGCAAGCCCGGTCTCAGGTCCCAATGAGAAGCATGAACAAGAAACGCCTTGCATGGACTTTGCAATGATACTTGTGAGAGAAATGGACACTCCTCGAGAAACTCCGGCGCTCTGCAGGAAGAAGTGAAATAGACGGGATATGAAATCAGAGCTGCCGGTCGCGCGGGAGAAGATGCATCAGACCCCTTTGTTGCCCTGTGCGTTACTGCATAGCCTCCACATAATTCGACGGAAAGATACCGGTCCGATCCCCAATCCTCCCCGTCCACCAATCCTCCTTGTTCTCCGTCCTCTTCGTGATGGTGATGATATCGCCCTTCTTGAAGGCGAGATCGCCTTCTTGATCTGCGTCGAAAGTGAAGAGTGCCCTCGCTTGATCCTTGTCTAACGACCCTGTCCGTTGCTTGAAGACTGGTTTCGGGGCTGTGGGTCTCGTGGGTTTCTGGTCGCTGTAACTGTAGTCATTAGCTCCTGAGAGGGTGCTGGACCGGCTGCTGTGATCGATTCTATCAAATGTTTCGGTCGGGTTTGCGCGAGAGGCCATGGATGAGCGGTTCCCTGGCGAGCGATCGTAGACCTCGTCGTTCCAGGTGCTTGCTCGCTTCGGTCCGGCATTATCTCGATATTCATACTCTTCGTTGTGTGAGCCGACGGTGTCGCTGCGGTCTCTTCGGACATTGGCGCCATAGCCTTGGCCTGTTCGGCCTTCCCAGACGACGTTGTCGTGCGAGTCGTCGTAGATGGGGATGTCGTTGTACATGCTTTCGCTGCTGGTGGAGACGTCGCCAGAGAAGACGCGGGACCTAAGGACGTTTAGGAGAGGGTCGGCGGCTGGTGGAGGACGGATGGAGCCTTCTAGTAGTTGTCTTGCTGTGACTTTGGCGTTGTAGAGCTTTTCATTTGCATCTCTTCGTTCTATCAGGACTGATCCTTCGAGTGATACTCCAGCAAATAAGCCTTTTGTTTTGCTGTATGCGAAGACACCGGCAACACCTTTCAGGCTTGCAGCCCCTGCGGCTTCGGCATTTCTACCCACTGGGCCTGCTGCTATGCTAACGTTGCCGCCTAATGTGAGGGAGGCTTGTTGGGAGAAGGCTCGGACTGCGGCAGCATCATTCAGGATGAAGACGAAATCGGTGAGCTCGAATCCAATTTGCCCACCAAAGCCACCGCCAGCAGTACCAATGGCGGATGGAGCTGACCATGAGCCATCAGCGAGTCGAGCGACGATAATACCGGATCCGAATCGAGCGGAGCCGAGGAAGCCGGCTTTGAATTGGGTTATGACAGCGAGACCCTGCGGAATGAATCAGCATGCTCCAAGGTCTGACGGGGAGTTTTTTGCTTTGCGTACTTTTGCATGGCTTAGAATTTGTGGTGGAATAATTTTATCTGGTCCAAAGGCTTGTCGAGGGTCGACGAAGGATGCTAGGATTTTTCCTGCTTTTTTACATTCGCCTGGCAGTGGTCAGCTTCACCTCGGATTGATTCCGCCTGGGTTGCGCACTCCTCATAGACGAGGGTAAAGGGTTATTTATTCCGAAAGGCATCTCCCTAATAGAACAGTTCTATACTCTTGGTAAATGGAATGGCGAAGGAACGATTCGTTTGTTCTGGAAGGACGAAGCGGGGTTTTCGGGTCAGCAATCGTCGGCGCTGTGAGATTGGAGTGGTATGCGTGCGGGCAGCTGTTCAAATTCGACGACGAGATGCTCGCAGGGTCTCTATCATGCTTGTCAGAGAAGGGTCTCAGGCGAAGTTACGTAGTAAGCTGTCGATCCAGTGAGTACGGGGCGATGTCGTACTCAGTCGATGTTGTTCGTTGCAAAAGAGGAGCCAATATAGCTGGCATGTTTCGACCGCAGAGCTCAGCATTTTTGCAACGATTAATCAATTAGTAACCGTGAGGATATCGAATCTTTTTGCTCTAATATCCATGCAGTGAAGCTTCATTTTCCCTGAGGATCCGTCTTCGCAACTATCTCTATGGCGACTCTGGCATATAGATATATTGCGATAGTTCATGAAGGATGACGAGAAGATGTACCTACCGCCCTTCGATGAATTCAGAGGGAAAACTCTCCACTTCTTGAATCTTCCGCTTGACCTTGCTGCCGTCAGATATCTTTAGACGCCCCCAGAAATCCATGAACGCAATGATTCCCAACTGCACCTGAAAGATAATGCTCAGATCGTTGGTAGATGCCGCTGCTCTACCTGCTCTGCCGAGCAGTCGTTTTCCAAGAACCAGATCTTCGCCCATTTTATCATTCCTCTTTGCCCTTGCAACTCCTTGATGGGTACTACTTTGCAGTAACAATCTCACCACAAGTCTCAAGGAGCTTGATGGTCTTCAGCCGGACCCGGAGGGCGCTGTGGCACTAAGATGCAACGACAGATAATAAGGCAGGAGACAGTTATCCAGCGGGCCTCTCCTAGACTACGAGCATGCCTCCAGATGCAGGCTTCCGTCTTCCAACATCTGCTGAGACGTGGATCAATGCTACACATGAAGCTTCGACAGGCCTTACACGTGTTACAATGAGCAGGACGGACCTAGGGGCAGAAGCTTTATGTGGTCGATGAACGAGATGTCAACGGGCCAGCTTCCGATACTCTACCTAATCGATCCTCTCAGCTGCTTGAGAGATCCGAATCGCTGTTGTCTATTGAGGGCTACCTATATCCACCATGACCAGACGTCAACCCCACAGCCATTATTCAGTGGGGCGCTTCCTTCAAATGGAAAACCACGGACCTGAAGCCCTTGCGCCAGCAAACTTTGGGGTTTCTGAATGGCGTTAGCGGCATATAAACTTGGGCCGTTTCCCGTACTTACGTTCAAGCTCGCTCTGCAGTATCGATGCTTTAGCGATCACCAACCAGACACCCTGTGGCCGAAGATGAGCATCATTTGCCATGAGCTTCTTTCTTCCGCAGCCGATGTGCTTTTCACGAATTGGAAGCGGTATCTAGGGATGTCATTGTTCAAATGACGGTCTACACTGTTCGTGGTAAGGCTGATAAGAACGTACAGAAGCCTGTTAACCTGTGTGGAGGAGAGCTGAGTAATTGCTCGTTGGCAAACGGAATCTTGGTCAGAAGAAGTGCTCAGAATCTGGCTTGTAAGAGCAAAACATTGCCACCTTGGTTGTACCATGATTCGATTTGCACATACTATTAGCGTCAACACGTGCCTTGCATCCAGAAACTTCTCTATTTCTGGGAACGAGCAACTGGGGCATTGAAAAGGCAGACTATCCGGTCTCCAGATTTTACCAACCGACACCTATGCCCCCGCTACTCGATCCTCAGATCGATCAGATCTGTCCTGAAATCCGAGGATACCAAAAAGAAGCTCGCTAAGTTGAAGAAAAAGATTAGTGTCATCATAAAGACTAGGAGGAAGAGTTCCAGAAGACTAGGTTTTCCTGGGAGACCTCTCGTCGACATCAACGTCCTTAGGTTGTCGCTGCACTTTCTAGGATGCTCGATCCCAGGTTGCGCATGGGGAACTGACTTATCGCCACTTCTCCTTTTTGGGGGATCATCTTCCTTAATTACGGATGTGAATGGTCCACGCGAAGACTTCAACCAATACTATGAGAGCGCATTCTCCTTGGTACCATTCTTCCGGTTCATCAGCAATATCTAAAATTACTGCGCGTGACAAGACCGAGGATTCTCGGCCTTTTGCGCCTGTCCAAAGGCTTTTACATTGTGACTGTGGACAAAGCCAATAACGGCGGAAATGGGGAGGGTAGCAGGTAAGTCCTTGGCGTCACTCCGCTGCCAAGGCATATTTTCGCGGTCGTGTGAGTTAGGACCAAAATAGTAGAATCTAACAGTCATTCCCACATAGACTATACCACCATGCAAGTGATCCCAGTCAAGCTGGAGGCTGCCTTAGCTTCTAGTGAATGGCATCTGCTGCAGTGTGGTATGCCAGATCTGTCTGCTTCAAATGACTGCGCTGTGCGCTGCTATGGAACCCAGCACCAATGTTTGCTCTGGAAGCTAGTTGCATGATCCATTCTTTTGTGACTTCACATTTCCGAGTGATACTCCTGCTGACCCGTGTAGACTGTCACATCGGGTTCTAGAATGGGTACAGGTTGGTTATCTCGACGCGAATCTCTCTCATACTTACTATCCCATCTCTGTAGTTCGAATATGTGTTTGCGGCGACGAGGGAAGTGGCAAGTCAAGTCTGATCACATCCTTGGTGAAAGACACCTTCGTCAGCAACCGCATCCAACCAGTACTTCCTCAGATTACAATTCCTCCTACCCTGGGCACGCCAGAGAATGTTACTACGACCATCGTCGATACATCTGCTCTGCCTCAGGAACGCCCAAACCTTGCGCGAGAGATTCGAAAGTCGAATGTCATACTCCTGGTGTACGCGGATCATTACAGCTATGAAAGAGTTGCCCTATTCTGGCTACCACACTTTCGGTCACTTGGGGTGAATGTGCCTGTGGTGTTGTGTGCCAACAAGTCCGATCTGGCGGCCAATGGTACTCCGACCCAAGTTGTAGAGGAAGAAATGCTACCTGTCATGGCCGAGTTCAAGGAGGTAGACTCTTGCATTCGATCAAGCGCCCGCGAACATTATAATGTTAATGAAGCATTTTTCCTTTGCCAGAAAGCAGTAATACATCCCATTGCACCTCTTTTTGACTCCAAAGAATCCGTCCTCAAGCCTGCAGCGGTTTCTGCTTTGCAAAGAGTCTTCTATCTGTGTGACAAAGACAAGGATGGCTTCTTGAATGACAAGGAAATGAAAGAGTTCCAAGTGAAATGCTTCGGCAAGCCTCTGAATCAAGCAGATTTAGATCACATCAAGGAGACTATTTCACGAATGTCGCCAGACGGCGTCTCCAGTTCTGGCATCAGCTCTCGGGGCTTTCTTCTACTCAACAAACTGTATGCGGAGAAAGGTCGTCACGAGACTGTTTGGACCGTTCTTCGTACGTTTCAGTACACCGATAGCCTATCTCTGCAAGAATCATTTCTACATCCGAATTTTGACGTGCCAGAATTTGCATCTGCTGAGCTATCTCCCGCTGGATATCGCTTCTTCGTTGATCTATTCCTTACTTCCGACAGAGACAACGATGGGGGTCTTCGCGAATCCGAATTAGCATCCCTTCTCGCGCCGACTCCAGGCATCCCGCAATCCTGGCTTGAAGATTCGTTTCCAGCGTGTACTGTACGCAATGAGGCTGGCCTTGTTACACTGCAGGGCTGGCTTGCTCAATGGTCCATGACTACCTTTACTTCCCCTAAGACAACTCTAGAATACCTCGCCTACCTGGGGTTCGAGTCTTTGGACCGATCAAATCCAACCACAACTGCTGCATTGAAGCTGACCAAGGCACGAAAACGTCGCCGGCGCCCAGGCAGGACTGGACGTAATGTTGTGCTTTGCCATGTTGTCGGCGCTTCAGGATCCGGCAAGTCGTCACTGCTTGACGCTTTTCTCGCTCGACCGTTCGCTTCCATCTACCATCCGACGATCAAGCCTCGTGTCGCGGTCAACACTGTTGAGCTTCCTGGAGGCCGACAGTGCTATCTGATATTGAATGAGCTGGGGGAACTAGAGCCGGCCATACTCGATAACAAAAGCAAGCTTCTCAGTCAATGCGATGTTGTTGCATATACGTACGACTCCTCGGATCCTGACTCCTTCTCATACATCCCTTCCACCAGAGCCAAACATCCTCACCTCGAAGAATTGCCAGCCGTCTATGTTGCGCTAAAGGCCGATCTCGACCGGACAACACAAAGAGCTGAATTTCAGCCGGATCATTACACCGCACAGATAGAGAGGATGCCTCAAGGTCCACCTCTACACACCAGCGTGACGTGGCATTCGATACAGGAGCTGTTCGTAACAATCGCGGAGGCAGCCCTGGAGCCAGCAACAGCCTTTCCACGTAGCCATGAGGAAGAAAATGATGGCAAGTGGATGAGCTATGGTATTGCTCTCGGGGCTGTTATTTGTGCTGGTGCAGCAGCAGTAGTGATATGGCGTCGAGCAACTAGCGGGAACGGTACTTGACGTTCGTCAACGTCGAATGCCATCGTTGACACTCCTGACCCCTGGCGGTAGAATTCTATCGCAGAAGCACACCCAACACTCCAAGAATGTTGTGTGAAGCGAAGGCGGCGCAATACAAAAGGATTGAGGAAGGCGCTGCGGGTGTCTGAATCCAGCTGGACGATTCGACAATGTCTCACAAGAGTTCCTTAATTGATATCAGTGATTCTCCGGTGAAAAGGTCGCGCCTGCTCTGGGATCAGAGTACGCAGAATTCTTCTTGGATTACCAAGAATCTCAACGATTTCGACCTTCACAATCACCGGGATCAACAGTTATCAACAACGATCGACACTCTTTTGGAAGCCATTCATATCATCGTCGTTCTTATTTTGCTGCTGACCCTTGCTCCCAACGCGAAGTCAAGAGCAATCAAGGCACCAACACAGTATCATAGCAGCTTCTGCAACTTTCGCTGACCACTCATTGGCCCATTCCCTTCTTCTCTCCCCAATGCTCCTCACTGGGGCTCGAAGCATCCTCAACCGTCCCACCTCCCTCGCTAGGATAGCTCAGCGCAGCTATCGCAGCCATGAAGTCAACATCTTCTACCCGCCTTCGAGTGGCGTTGCTCCGTTAATCGAGTCTCAGCCAATGCCTAGAAGTCGAGATTGCAAGCAAAAAAACACTGTAGAGCCCATGATGGCAACTAGCAAAACTTCGAAAGTGAGAACCCGTCCCAACATGCACGTTGCTCCCATGAATCAACGTTATCCAGAGCAAGTCCGCTGGGGATGCAATAGGCCCTTCGGCTCAGGATTCTTCGGCAGCAATGTCGATGAGGATGACCCACCCCTTGTCGGCGAAAGCAATCACTGCCCTACCGCCTACTTTCCAAAAGTTTGCACTGAAGGAAAAAGTCGCTGTACTGACAGGGTATGTTTTGACGTTCTTGGCCCATAAGAAATCGAACACTTACTGATCTCGATTGCCACAGCGGCGCCCGAGGCTTAGGGTTGAACATGGCTCAAGCTTTCTGCGAATCTGGAATACAGGCCGTTGCCATTTTCGACATCCAGCCTGCACTTGGCGAATCGATTGCGAAAGCTCTCTACAGCTCCACAGGAATTCCGGTCAAATACTACAACGTTGACGTTGTAGATGAAGATAGCGTGGATTCGGCAGTCGACCAAGTCGTAAAGGAATTCGGCAGCATCGACATCCTTGTCAATTCAGCCGGCGTAGCATTCTCCAACATCCCAGCCGAAACCTACCAGGTCCATGACTTCGAGAAGACCATCAACATCAACCTCATTGGCTCCTTCCGCGTCGCCCAAGCCGTCGGTAGACAAATGATTGCTGCCACAACCCCCACGAACCAGGGCACATTGGTAACCCCAACCTCCCACCTCCACCTCCCAGATCGAAGCATCATCCTCATCGCCTCGATGTCCGGCTCCATCGTCAACTACCCCCAACCGCAATGTGCGTACAACGCCTCCAAAGCCGGCGTCATCCAATTGAGCAAATCACTTGCCTCCGAGTGGTCCAAGTACGGCATCCGCGTCAACACGATCAGTCCAGGGTATATGGACACGGCGTTGAACAGTGTGCCGGCTTTGGATCGGCAGAAGAAGATCTGGAAGGAGAGGACGCCGATGGGGAGGTTGGGGGAGGTGGAGGAGTTGAATAATCTTGTGGTTTGGTTGGCGGGGGAGGGGAGCCGGTTTTGTACGGGAGCTGATTTGAGGGTTGATGGGGGGTATTCGGTTTGGTAAGATAGAATTGATGATATTAGGCGTGATTTGGAAGGGGGGGGTGAAGGGGAAACTTAAGCTTGGGGCTGGTTTTGAGGTGGTCGTTGATAGATCAGATGTATCTTTATCCCCTATTGATACGACCTTAATCGACTTGACTGTCCCGGACGATTGTATCTGGTTCCGGCAATGATTTTCTCTTCAACCGCCAACTTTGCCACCCCGTTGGCTGCTACTCTTGAGACTGAGATAGAGCCTGGGAAGCACATTGTAACGCTCGCCTGCAAAGCGTAGAACACAGCGGAACTCATCCATCTAGCCATCCACCCCTTCCACTGGCCAGCCATTTCGAGAGCAAGAATCCTGAGCAGTCTCGTAGCCCAGAAAGAAGGGTATAATGAACATTTCTCCTTCAAAGACAGAAGACAGCCTTGTCCGTGCTACCTATATATCCATATCTGTCCGTCCACCCTGCTGATCCGTTGGCCAACCCCTGCCATTTCGGGCTGTGAAGCTGTAAATGTCCACACACACACACACACACACACACACGGTCTTCCCATCCCCTGTGGGCCCGACCAAGGTCCAACTAATTTTCCATCTTGTATGAGTTGCCCAGGATCTTTCTCCTCCCTGCTTGCCCTCTTCGCTAGGCGGCTACCGTTCTGACCCAAGTGCAGTCTTGGGAGCACGTATTGACGAATGTTTCTTTGAGAGGTGGAGAGAGCGGCATATAGGCCGGTCATGCAATCAGTCAGTTAGTCAGCCAGCCAGCCAGCTGGCAGGCCGGCCGGCCTGCGACTCCGCCTGCCTTCTGAGAAACGAATACCACTATTCCCATATCTCTGATAAGAGGCCTCGCGTAGGCCGATCCTCTCCGTGGGACGGGTAAGCCTCTCCTGTCTCCGGATCTCCCACTCCCTTTCCCCCACAGATATTTTTCCAACCAATCGATTCGCGCGATACACTCTCATGCTCCACCCCCACGAAAAGTGAAACAAGCACATGAGTATCTCATCTCCCAAAAACAAGCCCAAAAATCCACCCCCCAACGACCCAAACCACCACCACCGCCACCACCAGAACCCCCGCAATTTTCAACACAGCAACCCTATCCCCCTGTCTCGCACTGCGGGTCAATCTTCCCGCGGACCCGCGGAGCGAGGTGCTCATATTGGAGAATGATTCTGTGGTGGAGTCGATGACGGAGTGGGAGGTTGAAGCTTGGTTGTGGATTTGGTCGGTTATGGAGCGGAGGGCGGAGGATTTCTGGGAGAGGGAGGACAGGAGGTTGGTGTTTTGTCTGCAGTGAAGTTCGGGTTAGTTTGGCTTGGAGGTTTGGGTACGGGGGTGCGGCAGAGGAAGGGGTGGGAAGGGAGGTGGGATCTTCGAGGGAGGGTGTGATGCGGGTCGAATTGGCTTGGCTTAAGGACTGGGACATACTCTTCGCGCGAGTAGGCGTCTGACATCTTGCCGAGTTGAAGAGGACTTGGTTGTGGGTCGGATATGGAGGTTCTTGAGGTTTGCAGTTCGGTGGGAAAGGGAAAGATGGAATTCAGCGCGGAGCGCCAGTTGTGGCTCTGAGGATAAGGAGTAGGTTGGTAAGCAGCTGATGGTCTGTTCTAGGTGTCTGACTTCAACAAAAGTACTCTGGATTCAGTTGGGACATGTCGAAGAAGGAGGGTCTTGTGTATTTAGGAATGTTCATTGAATTTGAGGGTCATGCCAAGCTTTCCGGACCACGTTCTGTCCCAAGACGCCGATGAATGCCGTGTACGGATCCGTACATCAGAGTGAAAAGCGCAGGCAGGGAACCCTCGCACGCTGTCTTCAACACCTTCTGCACTCACTCTAGACAGGGATGCCGAACACTAACGCCCTGGTTGCCTTGTATCTGGCATCTACTCCCCGGTCACCCACCATGGGGTTGGGGTTGCGAACGAGATTCGGGGACTTTACACGCCATCCCAAGACCGCTCCGCCTCAATGCCCAATTTTCATCCGTTTTGCAGTCAACTTTGGTACTTTTTATATTGGAGCAACCCCTCTGCTGCTCAGACATTTGATAAGTTCTTGATCTTTGTGGGCCACTATCCATTCTCCGCTCAATATAACTTTGTTGGCCGAACTGAAGGCCTTTGGCGGGGTGAGAAGTGCCCAAACGACTTGACTGCGCTTGTTCCCTTGGGTAAACGCACTTGACTGCCTCGAACCAACAAACTTGACAAGGATACATTCTACGCAGCTCTCTTTTGAAGGTATGTCTGAGCTCAAATCTATGATAGTACTTGTGGAAGCCAATTGCTAATTGTTTGACATTATCCAAAGTCATGTGCAAAGGAATGGTACCGAGTGTCAAGTATGTTTGCCAACACGTCATACGCGATCAACCGATCACCCTCATTGAGTGGGAGAAGTGTGGGAATTGCGGGGTTATGAAAGTAGGACCGGAGTATTTTGGCCAATCTACAAAGAGAGTGCCATGCGATGATTGCATTGCAAAGGATGCGTGGGTGAAGGATGCACAGGGCAAATGGATACCTACCAATTGATGACGAGCCAAAATGTAGTTGGGGTTGTTGAGCTGTTGACAAAGCGGACATTCTCTGTAACGGACACTGTTAAGTTGTGTACTATGGAAGTATTCAGCAGTTGAGTTAGTGAATGGCAGAGTTCCACTAGATGGTGACTAATCATGTCATCTGACCACGAAGGTTTTGGCCAGCACTGTCTCATCCTGTACAGTCTATAATTTCACGCCCGACCTCTCCACTACACTTAACATGAACATCATAAAGCCACCACGCGAGATTTCCTCGCGCCACTTTTTATCCCTCGGAGCTGTGGGATGGGTCTACAAGATTGATGATCGTATCGCCCTAAAGTATCCCCGGCAACCTGGCTGCGCGAAATTCGCCCATGAAATCAAGATATTTGATATCCTCGAAAGACACTCCCCACCCCCTGATATCGTTCAGAGCTTTCTGCGTGTTCCGGAGGGAAATTTTCTGGCGCTCCTCAGCGGTGGCACTTTAGACCAGCGGTTACGGGCCCACCAGATCCGGGATGGTGATGGTCCTTGGGGAAGAGTCGTCCACGTGTCAAAGAAGGAGCCTATCCATCTTGTTGAACGGTGGGCAATGGAACTTTCTAATGCGGTTGCATGGCTCGAATCTCTGGGATACGTCCATACCGATATCAGACCACCGAATCTACTTCTCGACAGTCAGGATCATCTGAAACTCTCGGATTTTGATTGCATGGCCGAGATTGGGACACGGGCCGAGGGCGCTACGCCTCCATGGGCTCGTATTTTGGGTCCCGAGGCCGGGAGTGAGGAGGGAACTTTCGGATTCAACGGCGCTCGATCGGAGCAATTTGCCATTGGATCGATTTTGTATTGCATGACACGTGGTTTTGAACCCTATGAGGATGAAGACTTGGACCATGACGACACCACAATACTTGAACGCCTGCAGCATATGGTGTTTCCGGACTTGGCCGAAATGCAATTAGACCGGATTATTGAACGGTGCTGGAAGGGGAAGTTTGCGCTTCTGAAAGATCTGGCTGCAAAGACGAAGCTCTTGTGCGGTGCTGTTGAACTGCCTCGCGCGGCTTCCCTCGAGACTGAGTACTGTTTGGAACGCCAGAAAGAGTGTCAGCGCTTGGTAGATCTTGGGCTTTTAGTAAAGGATTAATTTGCTTCAGCTCATCTCGGGAAGAACGACGGAAGTTTCAGCGTGAAGGATCAATCGAGTGGATCTGACGGGATCCACATGGCAGCGAGGCGTTGGCGGAGATTCGGGAAGCAGCTCATGCAACCACCGAAACAGAGGAGCCCTCAACGCACCATCGCACCAAGAATTTCTTGACATTTACAACCCAAGGCGGCTGGCAGGGTACGCGGCTCATCAGTGCAGTCCATATTCCATGAGCCGCCGCAGTCGGATCATGACCTGATCGAACAAGCCGATGTTACCGAGATCGAACATGGCATCTTAATGGAGTTGGAGTGCATCTCAAATCCTTCCACTCAAGAGCTCATGAAGGGGGATCAAAAAGTATCTCCGTTACTTGATATTCTTTGAAAGCAAAAATTACCATCTCCATCGCTTTAGTATAGGCGATCAAACCCTAATCCCCTTTACTTTGTCCCCTCCCCTTGCTGTGATCCGATCGGAGAGAGGGAAAAAAACAGGGCTCCTCCTTCGTCTCCGAGTCAGGGCTTTAATGGTTCTCGTTGCCCAGTACATAAGCCTTCAATGTGCTTTCTTCAGACTGCATTTTCCTCTCTCACTGGCCCAATATAACAAGCGTAATCATCCATGGCTGAAAAAGATGTGAAATCACTTGTTGAGGCTTTTGATAGATTGGTGGTCACCGTCGAGTCCGAAGATATGGAAGAACACGGCGGAAGGATGTTTTTTAAAGGCTTGTCATAATTTAAGAGAGTTACCGCTATTAATTGTTAGTTGGTGAGAAAGAAGTCTTCGGTTGGAAAGAGTCACACCTCAGTCATACAGGGTGCAAGACGAAGCGGCTTCCTTGTGCGAAAGCTCCGTGGATCTCCGTAGTAGAAAGCGGTTACGAGAAAGATAAGTAGGATCTAGAGGACAAAATGGTTGTAGTAATGGATGGAAGTATCCTCCTGTAGCAAAACCCTCCATTTCTAGTCACTGCCGCACTCTCTATAGCTCCAACTCCGACCACGAGCGCGACAGCGCGGGTGCTGGAGGATAACCGCCAGCTACTCCTCAACGAATTGAAGCCTGCAGGAAAGGAAGTATATGTGGGAAAGCTGGCAACCTTCACCTGCTATCACGGGCTTAAGAGCCAGCCACTGTAAACCTTATTGCAAGCCACCGACCAGAATGCGGCACCGGAAAGAGCACGAGACGGCCATGCTGGGGTTGGTATGAGCGAGGGTGACTGGTGTAGACAAATCTGGGCTCTTACCCTACTTCCTTCCTTTCTCCTCACTCGTCCACTTTGCTCTCCCGTTTCCAAGAAGTTTGACATCACTCGCCGACAGCGCCACACCCTTGACCTCCTAACATCACGTCGCCCGCGTGACCGAGCTGTTGTAATCGAACCAGCTGAGAAGCGGCGTCATCCGCAATCACAACCAACTCGAAAATCCGAAGCAGACAAAAGAGCCGCGAGGACTCTTGTCAAGTCCTCAAAGCCTCAGGTTGAGATACCGATGTCTGATTGTAATTTTGCGGCGTTTGATTTTCTTCCAATGGACCAGCGAACTCAAGCACGTGGCTATAGGGGATACCGGAAGCTTCAAGGACGTGACAAAGAGGAGCAAGAACAATCAAAATTGGAGTGGTGGACGGGCAATAGATGGACGGTCCAGACAAGGACTGTGTAGCAGGTCTTCATTAGTGTTCACACATTGCATTTCAACCCTTTGGGTCCGCAGGAAGTCTCCCGCCGTGACATACTGCTTTGTCCAACAGCCCATCATAATCTTGCCACCAATCACGTCTTCCACATCAGGGTACATGCCTTGTTTCAATAAAGCTGTCACCCTGTTCTCATAAGCCCATTTATCCTCCTCCTTCTCCTCATTATCGGATGGAAGAGTTGATTTGTAAGGCCAACGCCCCAGTCATGACCGTGTAGAAGGTGGATCCGAGGCTAAATATATCGGTCGCTGGCGTACATTGCCATTCCCCATCCCAGAAGGGGGCATCAGGGAGGCCTCTGCCATCCAGACTCAGATCTAAGCACATCGAACCACCAAAGTCGCATAGTAAGATGTCTAGGGACGTAGTAGATGCGTGAAGAAGACAATTCTCTGGACGAAGGTCCGAATGGATCACGCCCTTGCAGTGGAGGTGCTGAATAGCTTCGGTCATCTGCCAGCACCACTCCTTACGCAAGGGAAGACTTATTGAGTCGTTGTTTTGATCAATATACTTCTGCAAATTGCCGTGGCTTGCCTCAGCAAAGAGCAATCCTGTCAGACAAAATGACCTAAATAGCTCTAAATGTCTGTATAGAATCGAATTGAATTGATTGAATGGACAGAATCAACTGTCTAAAAGGCTATTGTAGAATGCCCCTGAGAATGGGCCTTAATATGAAGAAAATGGGCCGGAAATTGGCTTAAAACAGGCCGAGGCGCAGGCGGTGGTGCAGGCGGTGGCGCAGGCGATGGCGCAGGCGATCTGACATCTCTTCCTCCAATGCTATGCTGACACGTCCACGGAAAATAGCTTTGTTCGAGAGGAAGTGGCAACACATCAGAAAACCCACTGCCAGCGCCGACGGAGGAAAAAGGATGAAAGATCCACAATCTCCGGGGCACATAAATACAAGTACAGCCTAAAAAGGGCCATCAGCGGACCATCGCCTCCAGATATTCCTTCAAACCAGCCGTATTTCCACTCTTCGTCGAGCAGACTTCAGTATTACCTCAGTCTGTGTAGCCACGTCGACTACTTCCTCGCCGAGCTTGTCCGGAAATGTGTTCATACAGCGACATTCCATGCATCTATCGGGGTTGTACCCAAGAGACGAAACATCTGGTGGTGCACAGAACGGTTGTGGTCTGTCAGGATCGCAGAGGTTTATCTGTCTACTGTTCGGACGCCAGACCCTCTGGTAGCGCCTTTGGGTCAACAAGAAGGAATGGGTTGTGCCCATGGTGTCAAAGCTCAGACCACAAACCAATAATCGTATGCTCCCTTATCCGGGCTCAGGTGTCGCTAATCATGTTGAATCCTAGACAATTGTGGGAACCTAACCGGTGGAAATCCATGAACTGTCTACCTTTCAATATCATCGTGTCAGACGGACAGAGGGTGGCGAACTGGTTACCAGTAAATTGACATTAAACCTAATGTAATTGCGAATATAATGGCTGTGGCGTGAATCGTCGAGGCTGAGGCTTTCAAAATCACAAGTATCAAATCGTATCTGAGAATTTTGATAAGTAAGTGGTGAAAGTCGTTTTGCCCTGCTATTGCACAACACTTCTCACTCCACAAGGTATTGGGGCTCCCAATTGCTTTGCCGTAAAACAATAAGGAAGGACTCGCTTGTGGTTGAAAGCTGGGCTGCGTATTGTACTTGTATTGTAGGAATGATGCAATATGAGTAACTCTATCAAATTGGACTCATCTCGTCAACATCTTCAATCTGTGCCTAGCACCGATATCGCCTGTGTGCGTTTCGATGAGCGTACTAGTTAGCAACTAGTCAAACCCCCGAACTTTTACCGCCTTGCGAAAAACCCTTCAAAGTCATAGCTTCTAGCCGAAAGTCTGGCATTCATATATCACTGGCGGACTCCTTTTGAATCCGAAAAGACTTCCCTGCGATCCAACTGAACGACGGCAAGCAACGCAACCCGTAACGACGCCCCCTTCAACAAATTACACTTCGTCGATCCCTCTGGCCGCTCTTCGTGATGAAGACTCCAAGTATATTACCACCTGATTGGATGAATAATCTGACCTTACTGGGCTGCGGCTTGTCGGGGAGGGTATACGCAATCGATGAAGACTGGGTCATAAAAGTTTCAAATGGAGGCGAGAGGAATGATCTTGAACAAGCTATTGAAAGGAAAATATACGAGCGAATTGGCGAACATGATCGTTTCGTGAAATATTTTGGACTGTTACAAGGTAGTCTCGTGTTAGAGAGGATGAAAGAACAATTGCGGCTTCACCTGCAGCATCTCAGGGAAGCTCATCAAGCTCCCTCTACAGAATTCATCATAAGATGGGCAATGCAAATGGCTGAGGGCCTCGAATATCTTCACGACAAGGATATCCTGCAAGTGGACATGGGATGTCATAATATCCTGCTGGACGCTAAAGGCGACGCAAAATTCTGCGATTTTGCAGGGTCATCAATCGACGGGGAGACGGCGACAATAGCCCCAAGCTGTCACAGCCAACACCCCACAGACCGCTGGGATACCCCCCATAATGTTGTACACGAGCTCTTCGCCTTTGGTTCTGCTCTGTACGAGATCTCAACTGCCTGGCAGCCATATTCAGATAAGGCGGATGAAGATATTGAGAAGCTCTTTGAGGAGGGCATCTTCCCAGACACTAGTCACTTACTCTTGGACGGTGTCATCCAGGAGTGCTGGCATGGTCACTACCAGAACGCACAAGAGGTCCGGTGTGCGATTGATCGGATCAAATCATCACAGAACGGTATGAGGGCAAGAGAATTATTGTCGAGGTACGTTACTCGTTTCATGGACCTATTATAGCTCAAGGCTAATACTGGTTCTAGCACCTGTATGAGCTGGCCATCAGCAGTATTCCTTGCTGCTGCTGCTGCACTCATTATCGCATTTCCAAGATTGAGACGCAGCCATGTCGGAGGATGCTGATACTGGACGATACGAGACGAGGACGCTGCCAGAACAGCCGACGTACCTAAGATAGGGGGGGATAATTTGCACAATGAAACTTTGGCAGTGAGTGCATCCATTGTCAATCAATGGTTTCTTGATGGATAACGAATTGAGTATACTGGAAGCAGCACATTGGTTCACACAAATTGCAACAGAAAAGCAAAGCCATCTCTTCTTCTACCCTTTGATATCATAAGCTGAAATGTTTAGGAACATCATACCTCCACGTATCTTTTTATTCAGCCATACATCAGACCGAGACGGGCATGCACTCGTAAGATATCTTATAGAATCTTTACAGCATACCGAATTCATACCGCAGCATATTATCTTTACCACATATTAGAAAGCCAAAGACGGTATTTTTTTGCCCATGAAACTATTCAGGGACGCTTACTGATTTTCATCAACAGATATGAGTAGTGAGGATACTGAGAATGTTGATCTTTAGAAGGAGTATGCTGAGGTTTGGAGGAACAATAATTCAACGGCTGAAATATACATCGAAACCACTATTGGTAGAGCACTAGATCGGGCGAGAAAACTTGGACGCAGACTACGGTATGCAGACTTTGATAACTAGCAGTCTGCATCTCGTTGGTGGTGCTCTTTGTCTTTTAGAACCATACACTTTGGGTGGACGAGATTGAGGATGGACCGGAAATCTTGACCTGTCCATACTCGCAAGGCATATTGGTGCAAGCTACCTATGCGGGTGCTGTTGGGCCATACGGATGAGACATGGCTTTTGCTGGTAACCGATCGTGGGTGAGTTGGTTGGTCGGCGAAAGATGTATTCGATGCTGGTGCATCAGGGAGGGGTTGGCTGTTGATGGGTAAGGGGAAGGGTGTTGGCTGGCTGGCGGTGGGTGTTGGCCGCTAATAAGCGAGAAAGACGTCGCTTACTGATAGGTGAGGGAAGTTTTGATAGACGAGAAAGGTGTCGCTGCTGATAGGTGAGGAAGTTGTTCGGAATGTGTTGGGAACGGTGCATTCGGAACGGTGTATTCGGCAACGGTGCATTCGGCGTTTGAGTCTTGGCGGGTATTTTGTCATACAAATTACTAACAAATTTACCCATAATGACCATTTGAATGATAAAACTTTTCCGTACAAAAGAGAGCGCATTTCTATTGATGCTGCTATCTTTGTTCAATTAGGAGATGGATATAGAGAACTTGTTGTTGCAAATTCAGCTCTATCCCCTTACCTGCCTGCCATCCCTGCCTCCTCTACCGCCTCTGCCTCGGCCTCTGCCCTGCCCTGCACCCCGTTTAGGGGCCTGCTCGGCGTCTAATGCCTTCATTGTAGGCGCTCTCTTCCGGCCAGCTCTTGACTGCGTCATTGTCGCAGGCGCTGTTGATGGTGGGGGTATAGAAGCTATATCTATAGCTGCTTCTTCCTTTTCTTCTTCTTCTTCTTCTTCTTCTTCTTCTTCATCAGGTGGAACTAGGTAGGACAGACAAGGGGTGGCGGCGGCAGCGGCGGCAGGGCTTGGATATCGTGGGGGGTATTAGGGACCCTCTCAAAAGCAGAAGGGGAAGGAGGAGGAGGCGTTGGCCCTGTAAGGGGTATCGGCCCTAAGGTGTATGAGGCAGTGAGAGCTATAACAGCTTGTTCGCGTGCCTCTCGAGCTGCTGCTTCCTCCCTGCTGTTGGCATCGCGTTCTGCTGCCTCTGCCCCTGTTTGTAGCCGCTTATTGACCTTATCATGGCTCTTGAATTGACGATTCCATCCAGGTTTTTTCACAATATCAGGCATTCGAGTATTAAGATCATCCTCTTCAAGCTCTTGAGCGAATTTAACGAGCCCCTGCTGAGCATTCGTAGCTGCTCTATCATACCGTGTACGAGCATAGCCAGTAAGACCCTCTCTAGCCTCTAGAATCTGCAAACCAAGCCCTGTGATTCGATTTTTGCTGGGTGAGAGATATGGATTCTGTAGCTGAGAGCTAGTATTTCGCGGCGGGGATATTGGTAGGGCAAAGGTACGGTATAATGGTACCCATTTGGTGATTTGAATAGGCTCACCGTTGATCCACCAGCGGGGGTGTATCAAGGACCGAGGGATAGGACTACCGTCTTGAAAGGGCAGGGCAAGATAATGCTTGCAAGGAAGGCCGAATCGAACGATCAACTCGCACTGTGCGCAGGGGAGCTCAGGGCGTAGTGTACCCTTGTTTATTCCATCTTTTGTAGCCTCCCATTCAGGAGATATCTTGAAGATAGCAAAAAAAGAGATGGTATCTGCGAGAAGTACAAATGCTTGCAAGTCAAGTGTACGGGGTAATTTACCGCCATTTCAAGCCTCTTCATCTGTTAGCTGCCTCAGTTTTGACTGTATTGTTGTACCGAGGCGACGACTAGCTTCCTCCATACTCAGTTGCTTGTTGAGTATATCTTTTGTACCTGGATGAAGACTCTCAGAGCGTTGATTTGAATGAGCGCCCAAATTCGGTAGCTTGCGGGTATAGATCCTCAGAAATTGCGCTTCTTTAGGACCCCAATAATACTCCAAGTACTTGATTTCATTCGGTCTCAGCTTAGAGTGTATCTCTGCTCGATTAGCCTCCAAATCGATATAAGTAGTGCTCTTGATAAAGATCCAGAGCAGCGATTTCATCTCCTTCCGAATCTCCTTGGAATAGCCCTTATCAGCAAGCCTTTTCTCAACATTCTTAACAGCATGCCAGTCGCAAAATTGAAGGATTGTATCTGGCAAGGAGGCAGATATTGATGCCCTCATACCTGCAGCTTGATCACTAATGACAACGCGCGGTACAGGGAGGGATGGGAGGGCAGAAAACGTGCTTTTTGAGGCTCTCAAAGATGAAGTCAAAGCTCAATTTTGCTTCTGAGCGAGCGAATGACAGCGAGCTCACAAAGGTCGAGTTGCAGTTCGTTATACCAGCAGTAACAATGAGTACAAGATTCAAGGCATTCGTTCGAAATGTACCGTCAATGAAGAGAGTCCAATCTGCTATAAATCGTTGAGCATATCGAATTTGCTTGGGATGAGCAAACCAAATTTGTTGCAACTGTCTATCAGCTACTATATCAGTTTCTGAATCAAATTCCTCCTCTACTCGACATTCAAAGATAAACCCTGCCTCTTCGAGAGCAACAACGAGCCCTGCGAACTCATTCTGCTCAGCAGAGACAGCTCGAGATCGGATGTTATAATAGATATTTCGATCAAGAGGAAAACCGACCTGCTCAAGCACTCTAAGAGCCACAGAATAGGAGATGTTAGCTGTTCGAAGAGACCTACCCAGCTCAACCGCAGGCAGAAAGCCTGGCAGCATATTAACGTGCTCTTTTTTGTATCTCAATGGATTCACAGCCATTTGATGGCTATGAGTATCATTAGAGATACCTAAAACCAGGCCATATTTGCCAGATCCACGCTTCCCAATTTGCTTATATGAGAGTATAACAAGATACAAACAGCTGCGAGCGTTGATGCTGGTGGCCTCCTGCTTACGATGACCGACTATCTTTGTATTCTTCATCTCTAATAACATGCTTATCAAGCTTGCGAGTATCAGAAGTATCATCTCCGTGATGTATACAACGAAATTCGAATCGAGGGCGCGTCTGTTTCAAGCTACCACTTGTTCGTACAACAGCAAAACCCTGCGATAGGGCCCAGCCCTGGAGGCGCTCTTGACATACATCAGGGTTCTCAAAGACCTCACCAGCGATAGGGAGCTCCAGGAAGTCGGGAGGGAAGGATCGTACACGCGCCTCGAGCTCTGCTTTGATATGCTCTGGGCAATCTGGATGGGCAGTCCATAGCGACATACCAACGGCGATGATAGCAGCAACAGCAACAGGGATAGTACAACACCAAGAATATCTATCTCAATACCTATTTGGGAAGGAACAGCGAGCTCAAATTACAAATGGCGGTGGAGTGGCAATGCGTCGGGGAATGTCAGGAATGCTACATACAAATTACTACTGCGGGGTCACGCCAAGACCCAAACGCCGAATGCACCGTTGCCGAATACACCGTTCTGAATGCACCGTTCCCAACACATTCCGGAAGTTGTTGCTGCTGGTGGACAAGTAGGCTGGGGCGAAATATAAGAGAGCCTAGAGATGTCAAGAATCTTCCCTCTTAAAGTCGGCTCGACAGGGCCACCGGCATGCTGAATAGGCTCAGGATAGAGATCTATTCGGGAGTACTGCTGTCGCAACGCGGTGGAGAATCTTTGTATTTAGAGCTTTTTTACTATGTCAAATGACTTCTCTAGGCGCCGATTCTAAGTCGCCATCTGGTTACACTGTGCGGTCAGAGCTGGTGAAGTGCGGACCTTTTTTGTCAAATTATGGGCCGAACAACGGACTACTGAAACTTCCAGTCATGCAAAGACGATCAGATATTTCCAAATGTCAGTCTGCACATAGCTTTAATTAGACCGAAGCTTGAAATGTCGTAGTGTTCCGTTAATTTGATCTTCGGACTAACAGTCCGGTCAGTGGTAGAATTCATTCATTCGGCATGAAAATTGACGGATTTTTACAATTTTGTCTAATCCTTGAGAATTTGGATTGTTCACCACTGGCAACGTGTAAAATAGACAATCCGGCTTCATAAAGATCCATTCACGTCGATTGTAATCCAACGCCAGCAGCTTTCCTCCCCTCCACAAAAACCACAGGTGGTGTGTACTTATTCCTTCCGTGCGACACATAGACCAAGATGGTGATGACGATAACGCCCACCCAAACTGCAGGTGCCCAGTTCGCAGAATTCAACGTTACTGGCAACCTAGTCGGGAAGCATGAAAAGACGATGACGAAGAAGCAGTAGCAGAATGCAAAGGCATTTAAGGGCAGTCCCAGCCTTCCCAGACTCCATCTTGCGGAAGGCAAATCCTCTTTCATAATTCTCTTGCGCAGCACGCAGCCAATCGAGATCATGTAGGTGGAGAGCAAAGCGAGGAGATTCAGAGACACGATGATGTTGAAGCCAGACGTCGAGCCGAATTTGATCAGACAGAAGATACCGGAGATGATGGCGGTAAGATGGACGGAATTGAATGAGACATTCCATTTGTGGTTTACCTGATGTCGAGTTATCGACGATCAGCATCCATGTCATGCTTGAAGGGAGTGACCGATGAGTAACTTACATGAGAGATCCATCTTGAAAATGGAAATCCTCTATCACGAGAGAAGGCCCATATTTCTCGTGAGGTGGTGGCTAAAGCAGTGATGTTGCCGGCGAAGACAAGGATGAATAGAACAATAGAAAGCAAAAGTGCTACAGCCGTAGATCCAGTATTGTTGAACAAGACAAGATATGGAGCAGGAGCATTGATAGCGTTGTCGAGGTCGCCAATGCAGAACAGCATCGTGATGAGCATGATGGTACCCATGAAAACGTTGACAAGATAACTCCACCACATAGCTCGTGGAACGTTGAGCGAAGCATCCTCGACTTCTTCGGCTGGAACATACGTCAGAAAGGGACCTGGATCAAGCGGCTCGAAGAGACTTGCAGATATGGACGATGGTATCAGAGCCAAAGATGCAATAGATGACTTGAACCTGACTGACGAGACAAGCAGTTCCAGTATTGCTCCAACCTCCGTTATTGACCACTTCCGTGAAAACTGCTGCGGCCGAATTTTTGGGACACAATACCCAAATAGGAATCAATGTCATGACGAATCCCGCAATATGCCCAAATAGGGAAATGGTCTCCTGCATTGGCAATGTTTTGGCGGCCAGGGTGTTGAAGAATACAGTGACAAATAGGATGGCAAGCATAATCAAAGTGTACTGCCAGTTGGTGAATGCGTATTGAGCATCAGTAACATTGATCAGCGATTGAATTTGAGTAGTCGCTACAAAGACACTACTCGATACGCTGGCCAGCCAGCCAAGTGATGACATCCAACCTGAAAGGTATGACTCAGCAATCTATGTTGGGTTGTCGCAAATCTTACCAGTAGCATAGCTGAGGAACTTTTGATAGCTCTCAGGTGCGAATTCACTGACCCAATGATATTGACCGCCGCTGGTGGGAGCCCTAGATAGTATTAGTGGTCTTATTGGAATGGACACGACTTTGCCTAAGGGCCGCAGATCTGACCAAAAACGAGCTTTTGCTATGAACTTGGAGCAGACCGCGAAGTCGATATCCGCACTTACATAGATTCGAGCTCAGCCAAGGAGAGAACGATGGTAGAGTAGCAAATGAGCGTTCCACACCATGTCCAAAAGAGGCCACCAAAACCACCATTCGTTAAGTCGACACTTAAGGATCTGTAAGAAGATAACAGGATGAGCGATGAGTCCGTGGTCGACGACTAAGGGGGCGATAGCATACACCAACACAAATTCCCAGGTCGCCATGAAGATTGAAACGAAGCCGAGTGTCGCCAGAAAATTGAAGTTTCTCTACTTGACGATCAATTGACCTTAACGCACTACCACGGATGGACATTACTACCTTGAACTCTTGCTTCTTTCCCAGACGGTTCATGTCGGCCACATCCTGGCTTGTCTCTCCCCATGCCAACTCGTTCCTCGCCGCGACATATGAGGGAGAACTCCCATCGGGAGACGTGTCTTGCTCTTGAACATTGTACGGGCTCTTGACCTCCACCAGCTCGGGCTCTTCACTAGTCATGTTGCCGTAAAAAAAGAATCTCCAACAGACTGGGATGAAGCAAGGTGCCACAGACGGCAGTGAGGTCGGAAACGGATGAGTGCAAGGATCAAAGATGATAAGGATCAAATGCGATATCGCCATGGCGCCTTGGCAGATCCTTCGACGGGCCTCGAACATGCATGCTGAAGCCCATAAGTGGAGAAAGTACTTGGACCAATGCAGGAAAACCTGAACCCGACACCAGACAACGAATAGCTGGCACAAAGTACTCCGTACATATCCGCAAGTAGTTCGTAGTGGCAAACTTCAGAAGACACTGACTACCCATCCAGCTCAAGACAAGCGAACGAGAAACATTTCAACTGGACTGTCTATGTCGACAGAAAATGAGAAGAAAAGGCGTTTTTCTGGTTGGAAGAAAACTTCAAGGGTCGCTGGTGTGGGAGATGTAAAAGAGATAAGGTTTTCGTTAAGGTTTTCGTTAAGGTTTTCGTTAAGCTTTGAAGCCTAGGTGCTAAGATCATGGCAAAGTCGTGTCAAGCTCCGCCTCGGGGATCTACGCGTTGTAGGCCTGCGAGGCCTCGTCTTAAGAGTTGCAGGGCACAAGCACGACATTTCGACTTCAATAGACTCGCTCACCAATCCTCACAATGCCGTCCCTACCCCTGGTGCCACGGCAACCCCCTGTAGCATCTCTCAACGCCGAAGCTCAGCAAGCCCTCGCAGACCTCCAGCGACAACAAAAGATTACTAAAAGGCTTACACACCATCTCGCTCAAGCAGCCGAACAGCTTGCAACTGTTGCAACTCAGCTTAATGACCGCGGTACCAACTACAACCTCGCGTACAGAAAGAAGCGCAGAAGAGGCGAAACACATGGCGAGGAGGATAATGAGGAAGAAAAGGTTGCATATGAAGACTTCCAAAGAAAGCTTCAAGATCTCACTTGGAGAATGGACAATGGCGTACGATCAGTCGTCGATGATCAGACATGGGTCGATGCTCTACCTGAGATCATGAAGCAGATGGCCCGCAAAGCCCAGGCATCTGCAGAAGCTTCTCAGACGGAAACCCAACTTATCGATAGCGAAGACAACGACGAGGTTACAAGGACAGAAGCACCACCACCTACTACTGAAGAAGTCCCTTCCGCCCTCATTAAGACCGCAAGAGAAGAGCTAGCCAGCGACTGGGCCTCAAAAACCCTGACAGAACGCTACTCCCAAAACAACACCTACGTAGGCTTCTACCGCTCCGTCCACGATGCCAAGAACCCGGGCGAAGACGGCCCTCCTATCCCCCACCACTCCCTCTGGTTCGCTTCGGAAGAAGACGTCAACGCCACCTATGTCGCACCGGGCACTACTATCCAACGAAGTCGACGCCCGCGGGGCCCCTCAAACGAAGGAGACGAAGACGGCGACATCTCCTCCTCCGACGTCGAGATTGCGCGCGAGAAAATCTCAATCAAATGCCCGATCACCTACCTCCCCTTCACCGACCCCCTCACATCAACCAAATGCCCGCACTCCTTCGACAAACCCGGCATCACAGCCATGCTGCACCGAACCACAACCTCCCTCCCACTAACCGACGCCCAAACCGCCGAGCTCGCAGCCATAACCGACGCCCGCGCAAGAAACGGAAGAGAAGCACAATTCGCGCGTACGCCCGCGGTCCCCTGCCCCGTCTGCTCCACCCTCCTCGCCCACTCCGATCTGCTGCCCGACCCCGTCCTATTGAGAAAGGTGCGGCGGATCCAAGCCGCTGAGGCGCGGGAGAGGGAGGCCGCGACCAGTGATCTGAACTCCAACTCTGACGACTCAGATGATGAAGATGGGGTGATAGCGCCGGGGAAGGGCACGCAGAGGAAGCCGGTGGGTCTTGGATCGAGTCCAGCTCCCGTGAGTGCGCGTGGGAAGAAGATGAGTGCGTTGGAGATTAAGAGGGAGAGGGCGAGGAGCAAGAGTCGTGCTATCAGTGTGGTGCCGCAGACGCAGGTGGAGGGAGGTGAGGATGAGGAGGTGGAGGATGATTAACCGTGAGGGAGGGAGGCAGTCAATGTCATGAGTGATGAGTATTCCATTCCGTATGTACCCTTCCATGTGCTCCATCGACAGTGTGAGATCCGTTATCATCACGGCCATAAATGACTTCGCCACAGTAAGATCCGCTCAGATACCCATGGTCAGGGCAGATAATACAGCGCCATCGCATCACTTCAGATCAGAAAATCTAAGCACCCACAATCCCCCTCACATACTCCACATCCTCCCACCCCGCCTCCCAAATATTCAGCACCTCGACCTCCGGCCGCAGACAAGAAACCTGCGCTCCCTCCCCACCTGCCCAGTCTGGACTCCCACTGTTAGTAGCGAACCCCCCAGCTAGAGGCGACGAGCCTACCGACGTCGTCTGAAGATGGGCCAGCTTCTTCGGTCTCACAACCGCCCTACATAGCTTACCTTTCTCTCTGGTCGCAAGGAGAAAAGGTCTCGTATCACCCTCGTAGAGCTCAATACCTTGCCATGTCCTGCAGGTACCCTGCAAATGCGGCGGGTGCTGCGGGAAGAAGAGGTCTGCGAATGTGAAGTGCTGGGTGCAGACGGCGCGGGTGCTGGATGTTACGAGGGCGTAGAGCTCGATGAGGGGGCCAGCGGTAGAACGGAAGGAGGATATTATGCGGAGGTATTCGGCGGTACGGAAGCAGGTTAGGATGCGGGGCGTAGGGTCAAGGTTTGAAATTGGTGAGCGAAGAGCTACTGGTGTTGGAAACTTGGGGCGGAGGAATGGGGTGAGAGAAGGTTTTGGTGAAAAATTGTTTGCGTGGGGAGGGCCAGAGTTTGGCGTGATGGGTTGAAAGCCAGGGAGCTTTGTGGGCGTGTTCTGGTTTGGGGGAGACTTGCTAGGTGTTTGGTATAAACGTGGTAGCACACTCGCGAAGTTTGCCTGGGGCCTAGGGGAGTCGACTTCGGCTGGTTGACTTGGTGGAGAGCCGAATGGTTGGGTAGGCACAGAAGAGCCTTCGTGAAGCTCCTCTTGGCGTATATCATCATCATCATCAGGACCGAAAGGATCGCTGCCAAAATCAGAGTCAGCAGGGCCAGACTCGTGCGCAACGTAGGAGTTAAGAATGAGGTTGTCCACGTTCTTTTTGTCCCAAGCATGTGGATTGGTATCATCCACATCCACGATTGATCGGAGCACGCCTTCAAGAGATTCCTGATCAAAATCATCGGCCTCAAATGGTGAAGGAGATGACTTCGCTTGCAGGGCATTCAAGAGATGCTCATCGTCGGTCATGCGGGAGCAGGCAAGGAGGTCATTCTCCAGCGGTAATGTCGCTTCCGTAGTTTTCTCGGAGTTCAGCAACTCATGGCTCTTCCTGGAGTTGTTACTCTCGTGCCTGTCTCTGCTTGGCGAGACCGTGACCGGCGAGGCCTCGTCATGCATTAATGGAGCACTCTGCGTTGAGAATCTTTCGCTGTGGGCTTCCCCGGTTGCTGCTTTTTGTGGAGGCTGAAACCTGAACGCGCCTAGTCTGCCAAGTGTCTTGCTCGAAAGACCGGTCACTGAAGCACCATTCCTTGAATGGTCTTGACGCTGACCTCCCTTGCGCTGGCCGTGGAACTGGGCCTCTGTCTTAGCAGTAGTGTTGACATGCATTACTTGTTCAGGCTGTGCATGAGGTGCCGGATGCTCCTGAGCTCGAGTGGTTTCCCAGCACTGGATTTCCTCCTCTTCGCGACGGGACATTCAAGTTTTTCGGCAGCTGTAAGGACGGCTTCGCGAAAGCTGGATGTTGATGCCGAAGATGAGGGCACAGCGTCTGACTGTAAAGGTGGCGGTGGACCAGGCTGGATCCTCCGAGTGGATCCCGTTCTAGCATATATTGGCATGAAAGATGCACGGGCCAATCCTTAGAAGCTGCAACATCGAGATATGAGGAAGATAGCAGACAGAAGACAAGTAGTTGGAAGCCAAGGTTCAAAATGTAGATGCAGCGAGATGCACAGAAATCGTAGGAAGTGAATCTGACAAGAGAACTGATAATCTGAGGAATGACATGGACGAAAGGGAAGGGAAGATGATGGATGGAGAATGAAGGAAGGCGCACACGACTGGCTCCTGCCATGCGAGTTGACAAGGGGGTGCCGCCGTTGTGTTGTGCGTGAAGCAAGATCTCTGTCTGAAGCAAGATCTCTGCCTGCGAGCCTATGTGAGTTTCCAAAATGAAATAGAATATAAGACGTCTTTTCGCAGCCCAAACCAATAAGCCCTGGATTGTTGGTCGAGTTGGTGTACACGTTGTAAACTGTGCCTTACAACGAGCCACTTCCAATAGCCAGAGGACGATGACTAAGGCCGGTCGGGACAAACTGCATAGGCACAGCAGAAGGCATCCGGACTGGAAGGTCATCCAATAGGTGCGCGGGTCCCCCTCATACTAACTAAACCGCTGTAGATAGCAGCATAGTGTAGACTCGGTAAGTTTTTGGTCCTTGTTGGGGCGTAAATGTTTTTGCTAAAAGGCGAAGAGGTCTTCGGTTCGAGTCCGGTGTTGGTTTACCTTTCTTGCTTTTTTGTTCTTCTGCTTTCCAACCATTTGCATAGTACAATCCATACGGAAGCTTAAATGTGCTCCTTGATTCTTCAGAAACTCATTGAGAACACTACTATGCCATCGATATCTTGAATTATTGCAAATCATATGTAGGATGGCGGTCGTTAGGAAAGGAAAATAAGGGAGGCAGTGGGGTGGGGGAGCAGAACGAAGGCATCCATGTCTTCTTCTTCGCCAATGGTAGTCGAACGCGAAACGATTCAAGCACATAGGAGAAAGAGGGAGACCGAGTCAATTGACACAGAAAGCTTTGGGCAGGGCATTAGGATCAAAGGAGCAGCTATGGTGCGGGATGCGAGCGAAGAAATTGGAAGTTTTCTTCTGGCGGGCTGACGGACGCCAGCATGCTGCAAGAGCGGGCCGTCCCGAGCATAAACAATAAAATGGCCTGTCGATCTTTTTGGCTGAGCAAGTCGGCGATTTGTTTGCAGAACAGCGCGTTGCGCAGGAAAGAGTCTCCCTTATCTCTCCAATTCCACATTGAAGTTGCTTGCTATCATGTACGCCATTGAGACAAAGAAGAGAAAGTTTGATCGCATTTTAGAAACCATCAAAGACCATGCAAACCCACGACCACCTCCGCCCAATACACCCATGCGCAACAATGCGTCCACCATCTCTCTTGTTGACACTTCAGCTAAGAAGAGACGGTTAGATCTTTCAGCCATGTCTTCGAAGAACCCATCCGTTGCCTCAGTTCCGAAGACAGCGCATTACCTCCCTTCAAGCCGCGAAGCCTTTCTCGAACGTTTGGAAACGTTTGGACCCATCACGAAATGGCATGTCCCTTCTACGGAAGAGGTTAGTGCAGTGGCTTGGGCGAAACGAGGATGGTGGTGCATTGAAACGGATATGGTTGCATGCAAGGCTTGCAATGAGCAACTTCTGGTCAAGCTGGATACAGAGGGGGAAGCGGCCGCGACCAAGCCAGCAGGGCACGATGACGGAAACGAGGAAGATGATGTCAACACGGCAGATCTTCTAAGGCATCGACTGTTGGTTCAGAAGTACAGCGACATGATCATTACCGCTCATGCTCATTCTTGTCCGTGGAGGAACCGCGGCTGTGACGAGTCGATACAGCGTGTCAGCGGTCTACTGAATACGACAAGCACTCTACAGACTCTGGAAGCTCGGTATAACAGTCTGCGAAGATCTGATATTCCGTCGGTGCATCTTTCATCGGAGGATTGCCCCTATTCAAGGGAGGATATGGTCGCGTTTAGATTTAGCGATGACGGACCTGAAGAAGCGTATCAAGATACGTTACGCCTGGCGATGTGTGGATGGCAAGCTTCTCCAGGCCGCGAAGATGTTGCCGAGTGTCGAGCATGTTTTCGGTCGCTGGGTTTATGGCTATACAGAGGCGAGCAACCAATCATGGAGAAATTGGAGGCGGTGGAAAGTCACCTGGAATATTGCCCTTGGCGCTCGGCTAGTGCGCAGAAAACAGAGATTGAGCTAGAGGGAAAGAAGAGGATGGTGCCGGCTTGGGTGTTAGTTGCGAGAACGATCAAAGAAGCGATCTATCGTCCAGCGGTTGATGGCACAGCCGAGAAGCTGCCGGAAGCGCCGGAGGAACTAGGAGAGAAGGAGCGAGAGACGAAGGTTAAAGAACTGCTGCGAAGGGTGAAGGACTTGAGGAAGCCGTTTAACGTCAAAGCGTTGTTGCGAAAGAAACCTGCAAGAAGTTGAACCGGACAATGTATCCGAAAGCGAATCGGCCAAAAGAGATCTGGAACACTTCTGTTTTCCGGCGGACAGAGCCCATTGGGTGCTCTTCGTACTATCTAATCACCAATCCTCTTTCCACAATCAACATGCCCGTCTAGGTACGTGGAGTTTTCTCTCTACGGCCGTGATATGCGGAGACTGCAGCCGCAAAAGCCTCCTGGCATCCGGTAATAGTCGGAATGAAGCACGAATGCATACACTTTGAGTATGCAGCGTGATCACTGGTCGGCAGGATGTGAGGGCCCCAGCGTGTGGAAGGTGGCTATTTCGGGCAGATCCGGGTCCGTGCCTCTCATCGATAGCGTTTGTAGCCGGGTGGGTCTCTGGTCCGCGGTGTGGTGCTTGACGTGCCCAGTCCACAGAAGCGTCGGCTCTGTCGATGATGTTGGCCGATTCCCTCGTCGCTTCTACAGTGAGACGGGTGGAGCGATGGCAGATCACATGGACAGCACCGCACACCCAGTTTCAGCGTCCGGATGCAGGGTTGGGTCACTTACTCCAGGCGGGCAGTTCTAGGGGATGCCCCGCCCCGAAACCCCCGGAGCGGTCACATCCCCGCACTACAACGTTGGGGGGCCCTGCAACACGTGCGGCAATTGAGGATAGGCATTCCAGCTCCCTGGAGTTGCTGTAGCATGGCAATGGCTGGTCAAGTAGTGAAATGAGAGAGCTGCCCTCAACACTACCTATCGACGCGGAAAGTTGTGCCCAATGCCTGGGGAGGAAGCAGGTACGAAACAACAACATGGGGTCCGTTTGTTTCGGAGAGTCAACAGGCCCCAGTCGGAAGAGCGAAGCTTGCGGATGGATCATGCTTCAACCACAGGACTCCGATACACTTGATGGTTGCCCACTGAGCCAGGATCGGTCGTTTGGAGAGAGATCAAGCTCAGCAGCTCAACCGGGCCACCAGTCCTGCTCAAGCCAATCAAGCCTCTTCCCCCCGCACCCTCCTCCCACTTTCCCGCATCAACGGATTCGTCGTTGCGGCCGGGGAACCATCTGCTCAAGCTACTGCTGCTGACTCTCGGAAGACAATCAGTGCTCCGGACGGTGAACTCTGCTTCCTGCGCTCTGAACTGCGTCCCGTTGAACCTCTCACCTTGCTACCCCTCATCGCCGTTGCTCGAGTGAGCACCAGTGACCCTCTCGGATCTCGTGAGACTGACCTTGGCAGCTGTGACCGTGTGCATTGTGCGTCAGGAGCCTTTTCGGAGTTCATTTTGTGGGAGGCAGACTCGCGGAGGTCAGACACAGAGGTTGAGTGGTCTTTGTAAGTCTTAAGATTCTCGCTGCTCGTCCCACCTTTCTCCGGGCCCATAGCCGAGCTGGGACGAAAGCGAGGCAAGCAATGCAACCATGCCTCACTCTTGAGATGTCATGGAGGAGAGCATCAGCTGCTGACCGTTCGGCTTCTCGCAGAGAACGCAGCAGAGCGCTCACACCTTCCGCAACCCGTCCACAGACCTGCCCCGTACTCACAATGTCATCCCCCACCGCAAACCGCGTCAAAGACACCGCAAAGGCGGCTGCTACCCAGGTGGAGAATGCAGCGACTGAAGTGGTCAACAACCCGAAACAAGCCAAGAATGACTTCCTCCACCAGCCTATCGTGCGCGCTGCATTACCCTTCGTTAACGGCGGCCTAGCAGGCATGGTTGCAACCACGTGTATCCAACCGATTGATATGGTCAAGGTCCGTCTTCAGCTTGCGGGTGAAGGTGTGCGTACCGGGCCCAAACCAAGCCCCCTCGCAGTCACAAAGGACATCATAGCACAAGGCAAAGTGTTGGATCTGTACACTGGTCTCAGTGCTGGTCTGCTCCGGCAAGCTGTGTATACAACAGCCCGCATGGGGTTCTTCGACACCTTCCAGAACACGCTGGCTGCCCGCGCAGAGAAGAAAGGCACAAATATATCCTTCGCCGAGCGAGGAGCCGCAGGTCTCGCGGCAGGTGGTCTAGCCGCCATGATTGGCAACCCTGCCGATCTGGCTCTCATCCGTATGCAATCAGATGGATTGAAACCAAAAGACAAAAGGGCAAACTACCGTTCCGTATTTGATGCCCTGAAGCGAATTACTGCGACGGAAGGTCTCGGTGCGCTATGGGCAGGTGCATATCCAACCGTGATTCGGGCGATGGCGCTGAACTTTGGTCAATTGACCTTCTTTGCCGAATCCAAAGCACAGCTCAGGAAACGCGCCCCCAATCTGCCTGAATCCACGAGAACGTTCGGTGCATCTGCGATTGCTGGCTTTTTTGCGTCATTCTTCAGTCTGCCTTTTGACTTCATCAAGACTCGATTGCAGAAGCAATCGAAAGGACCTGACGGAAAGTACCCATACAATGGATTGGTGGACTGTGCACGCAAGGTGATTCGAGATGAAGGCTGGCTCCGATTCTACCGAGGGTTTGGCACCTACTATGTCAGAATCGCGCCTCACGCGTAAGTCCCCTTACCATCTCGCGTCTTGCTCTGATTATGCTAACACGTCATTAGTATGTTGACGTTGATTGTGGCGGACTACCTCAAATTAATCACAGTTTGAGACGTTGACTTTGCACGAACGAAGAGGTGGGTGCGAATGCGATCAGACCTGCTATCGGGGTGCTCGAGCGTGGACGGAACACCGAGGGCGTATCCAGTGTCAGACATGCAAGCAGTGACACATCACTCGCGAATGCTGGCTGTCCATGTTGATAATTTTGATGCTGTAAAAAGTCGCTGCAAATGCTTGCTTTTCGGTCATCTTGATAGTAGCTGTCATGCATTATGTAGATACCCCTGGCTATTCCAGCAAGATGCATCCAGGCTCACGTCAGACGACTTCTTAACGCGATCTCCACATAATTAGACCACGAATTGGACCTTCTTCTGATTGTAACACTCCACCGAGCAGCCGACTGGGCGATACTGGAGGCGATTGACTTTGATGCCAAGCATTTGTCCCTGCTCCATCGGCGCTCGGGAAGAGGAATCTGCCACCGAGATTGACAAAAGATCCTTGCGCCTTCGATCTGGCGTCGAGTCTTGACGCGTCAAAGGAGATGAGGACAGGCCGGATCCTTCAATCAGGTTGTGGAGCTACACGGCTGCAAGGGAACAGGGTGGGGTCGAAGAGACTCAAGTTTGTGGCATAGAGTTGCCAGCTGTGAACATGGCAGACAAAGATGCAGCGTGGCCGCAATGCACCGCACCAGAGCTTTTGCTGAAGGTTGTACTTGTTGGTACTCTGAGCCATTATGAGACGAGGGGTATGATCGATGACAAGAGACTGGACCATATGTTGCATGCAGGAAAGCAAATTTTGTACAAGAGTCATCAGGAAAGTGATGTCAGGTAAGCGTCTTCTTTTAGGCGACTGGTTGCGTTCTGAAATTCCCGCTTTCACTCACGCCGATCCAGACAAAACTTGGGCTTTTCACCAAATGTTTGGCAAGGCCTTACAGATGTCCTTACTCGAGCTATCCCTGTCCTTGAAGTCCAATCTTTCGCATGGAAGAATCCACCCTCAGCAACCCCCAATGGCTCCTCCTCAGACCTTATCGCCCTTCACTACTTCACCCTGGTCAAGGATATTGAACGGCTCAACGACCTCTGCACGATCGCGCGGAACTTACTTGCAACAACAAAAAAGGCACAAAACCTGGCAGCAGAGAAGGGCTTTGATCAGCAGATTCTGAAGATGATTGACGTTTGTGTCCGTGTCACGGCGAGAGGATTTGATGGCGAGACAAATGCACGCAATGAAGAGCGATGGCAGAAGATCGTCAACCTATACAAGAGGCTGCTCATTACATGCCTACAGTTCTTGCACAATTTTATCATGCATAATGAACACCGTAAATTGGTTCTCTGGTTGGATTTGTTTGGCAACTGTCAGCAAACTGAGGTCGAGCGGGCATCGACTGTGGAGTCAACAGAGACGGCAATATCGCAAGCTACCGGAGAGGCACGGATCAAAGCTACCGTGGGTAGGTTACCGAGTTCTGGCACACTCACTGCCGGGGGGGGTCTGGGATATACCATTGATGATGTACACGCATTGTTCGATCTGATGAGCACGGAGAGAACGGCTGCCGGAACAACTCAAGGAGCTGCTAGAATGCTTATGGATAAAATCAGAAACGATATGGAGAGGCTATCAGGCCTGAGCGCCAGCCAACTCGACGAGAATCCAGAGGCCCTACTGAAAGTGGGAGCTGCGCTTCGAGCTAAACTTCCCACCAAGGACTTTCCCCTTGGACCAACCGCCACGGACTCATCTCCACCTGTCCGAAAAGCGATTGTCAGCATTGATCGAAATGCCACTCCTGGTCAAGCTCGTGCAATGAATTGGACTGACCTGCCGGACTTGAGTCAGTATGGCGATGTCGCAATGATGAGCACGGAGATCACAAAGGACGATATAAACATGCCTCGAAGTTCACAATCGGCTGCCGAGACCTTGCAAGAGGCCAAGGATGAGTTGATGGCTCGACTTCAAGAAGCTACGCCTATGGTGGGAGCGAATGGTGAGCAGACCCACGATCTGAACGATACTTCTGAGGGCAACGTGGACGATGCGAATAGAAGCGTGGACGGAAATGCTGACAGTGTTGAAGAGGAGGAAGAGGAAGAGGATGAAGACTATCGAAATCCAGGAGATCAAGAACGTGGTCTTCTCACTGACGTACCGCTGGTCCTCGGACCTACCGAGATTGAGGCATTACCAATGATCATACAAGCTGGTGTTGTTGACAGCTTTGGCCTGAAAGGTGGTGAAAGAAGTGGCGCAAAAAATATGCAAGCTGTTCGTTGTCATATATTGCTCGCCCAAGAAGCAGGTCGTAATGTCCTCCGAGAGCTGTTGATATTTATTGCCGCTTGGGATCTACCAGATGACGAATTTTACTTCAAGATGATGGTTCAGATTATGGAAGCAATCCTGCAAAACGGTTTGATGTCCCATGCATATTCCGATTTCGGTCAGGCCAAAGATATCATCTCGCCAGCACAAGCGGTCGTAATCAAGATTTTGACCCACATCTTTCGATCGAAATACTCGCCAGCTGCAGTCGTTGGCTCTACCGGTCAAGCACGAGCTCCCCGGCCGCCAGCGACACTCACTCGAGTCGATGTTCTCACTGTTCGATACATTTTCACCGTTTTCCGCGGTAACATTGTCCCCGAAACGTGCGCCCTCATCTATCTTCAAGGCCAAATCAGAGCTGGCGCTGCGCTAGCCGAGGACTTTCCATTGAACCTATGGGACATGGAGCGAGTCTATGAAGGCGTTTACCAGTTCTTGGAGTTCTTCGCCGTTCTGACAGAGAGCAGTGATTGGAAGGGCTTGTTGGTCGACTGGGAGATCGTTTATGACCTAGTCACTCTCATCAAAGAATTGGATGCTAGCATTCCCAAAGCAGCGTTGACAACGGAAATTCCGCCGCCAGCAGCAGCAACAACAACAACAACAACAACAACAAGGATAAGTAATGGCACAAGTGCTGCGTCGAACACAGCTAATAACAGCGCAACCTCAGCACCCGTCGCAGTCGAACGTCCCTACGACCCCACCGCCCCCGACACCGGCCTCACTCCCGCAATCGAAGAATCTCTCCCACCCACAGAAGGCGGCACACAATCTCCCCCCCTCGGCACCGAAGACCCCGCAGAATTCGAATGGCGCAACCTAAAAAAACTCATCGTCCTCGTCCTCTCCTCCCTCGTCTGGAAATCCCCCACCGTGCAAAACCAAATTCGAGGGCACGGCGGCGTGGAAGCCATCCTCGGCTGCACTCAATACGATGGGCACAACCCCTATATCAAGGAACATGCGGTGATGTGTCTGAAGTTTCTGTTGGAGGGGAATAGGGAGAATCAAGGGTTGGTGGAGGGGTTAGAGGCGAGAGAGGTGGCGGAGACGGATCCGGATACTGGGGAGGGGGTGCTGAGGGGGGTT
>JAABUK010001978.1_pt1 | contig 37660 bp, 36 predicted proteins | sample 5559141 | NCBI WGS metagenome assembly JAABUK01 (sample SAMN10711869, study PRJNA513367) | rock metagenome | isolation source: Antarctica rocks | place: Antarctica: Victoria Land, Pudding Butte nord | collected 2016-01-03 | reverse complement strand
AAGCTGGGCCGTGATGGCAACCGAACAGAGGCGTCCCTTTATGACCTGATTCCCGCAGCGAGGAACAAGCCGTATCGCCTGGTTGGCAAATGGAACACCGCCAAAATTGTGGTACGGGGAGCACACACAGAGCATTGGTTAAATGGTGTGAAGGTGTTGGAATACGAGCGGTTCACGCCGGAGTTTCGACATCTGGTGCAGGAGAGCAAATACAAGTTATTGCCGAACTTCGGCGAGCTGCACCATGGGCATATTCAGCTGCAGGATCACGGCGACACCGCATCCTTTCAGAACATTAAGATCCGTGTGCTAATCGATAATGACCGGTAGCGAAGAACAACTGGAATTGTGGAGATGAAGGGTGGGCTGAGAGGCCGGAGCAGCTGCCGCCCAGCGGGTACCTAGGCGATTCAGACGGTCTCCTGAACGGCAGGGTTCTGATCTATATTCGCCAAAAGCCAAGGGCTTGAGTTCACGATTGAGCAGGACATTCCTTCGAGCACTACCTCAGGCAGTTGGAATCGTTACATCTATAGTTGGCAATGCAACTACAAAAACACGCACACCTGGAATGTCTGGAATGGAGCCTATGTAAATGCGTCGGGAGTCTCTCAGCCTCAATGGGAACCGGCAATCACGACTTCAGGAACCATGTACCCTGCGATGCCTTTGAAAAGGCTTAACTCTCAAAAATAGGAGCCGTGGATCGGAGCACAAGCTGGTCAGACCGTCTCCGCTGCGCTTCGCGCGTAACGCCAATTCCGGAACGTCGCCGAGCCCGTCCCACACGCGTACAAAGCAGGACGCAGATCCAGAAACCCCCCGAAAGCATTCTGGTTGTAGCAGGTCACGTCGAGTGAATCGCGCAGGCGCGTCCACTGCGCATTGCTCTTCCCGCCTTCCGGTGTGCCTGTCGTTCCGCTGTCCTCGATCCGGTAAAAGAAGTCCGCCTCCTGGTTGTCGTTCACGATGCGCAGCATCGCGCGCGTCCCATGCACCAGCGTAGTTTTCGGCAACCCTCGCGCGTGCGGATCGGAGCTCAGCCGCAGCCCGCAAACATGGGCGCTGTCGTAGAACAGCAGCAGCCCTGCTTCGCATCCCGGCTCAATTTCGACATCCACTTCAGCGGTGTACACATGATCGACCGCCGCGCGCGTCAGAACCGACGTCGTTGCGATGCTGTCACCATGCGCCGCTAACGTCAGCGTGCCATCGACCAGTCGCGCCCGCGCCGGATCGTACCCCTTCCAGAACTGCCACTGCACGTCAAGGCCCGTCGACCCCGCACCCGCCAACGGAATTCCCGCAAATGCAAACTCCGTCTCCTCCGCCGTGTCCAGCACCTTCTTGCGGATCGGGTCCCCGCCCAGTGTCCCCTTCGGCACGCGATACCATTTATCCGCGGTCCACTCCACCGGCAGCAGCAAAACCTGCCGGCCCAGCGTGCGAAATCCGTTCTCGTACGCATGCAACGTCATCCACCACGAGCGGTCTGCAGCTTCGAGCGGTCGTCCATGCCCTTTGGACCACCACTTTTCCTTCGCGCTGTATGTATGAACGATAGGATTGAACGGCGACCACTCCCAGGGCCCTTCCACGTTGCGGCTGCGCGCCGAAAGCACCATATGGCTGGTCGGAGGTCCCGATGTGCCACCCTGGGCCACTGTCAGATAGTAGAAGCCATCGCGATAAAACAGCTTCGGTGCCTCCTGGCACACGCACTCCACTCGCCAGCTTTCGGGAATCGGCCACTGGTCAACCACCTTCTTCGGCTTGCCGATGACAGAGAGACCATCGCTCGTTAATTCGACGAAAGAGCCGCCCGCCATGTACAGGTAGCGCCTCTCCTCCGGCGTGGCGATATGCGCCGGGTCAATGTTGTTAATCCCAAGCGAAATCGGCTTGCTCCACGGCCCCAGCGGACCCGCTGCATGCACCACGTGCAGTCTGCCGTCACACGGAAAGTAGATGTAGAAGTGTCCCTTGTACTCGCACAGATACGGCGCCCATATCGCGCCGTAGTACTCATCGAGCGCCGCGCCCACGGCCTTCCAATGAACCAAGTCGCGCGAGTGCCACAGCAGCAGCCCGGGAGTATGGCGGTCGGTGGTATGCGTCAGGTAGTAGTCATCACCCACCCGGAGCGCGCCGGCATCGGGATGATCCCCGCGAATTACCGGATTGACATAGCTACCCCGCGGCTCGACCGGCTTCAATGTGTCGAGCAGAATAGGCCGCGCCGGCAAAGCCAGGCCGGTCACCGCCGCTCCACTCAGACGAGCAAATTTGCGGCGTGACAGCAGCGACACCACATCAGCGTCCAAGATACACTCCAGCAATATCCAATAGGCCTACCATGCAACGGTCTGTCCATGCGTCGTGAGCGATTATCTCGAGTTTGTTCCTGCTCATCCATTTTTCCTGAAAGTCGCCGTGTGTTGCCTCTTAAGGTGGGAGGTCAACGATTCTAGATCTTGCCACCGCTCAACGACCAGCATGCGTCCAGCGCGTGCGTCATCCAGAGTAACAGTAGAAAAAGGGTGACCTGCTCCCGGCAGTCTCTACCAGTTGAATCTGGAGTTCTCTCGTAATCTGAGCGAGGGAGCTGACGACGATGAAGAAGAGCCGGTATACGGAAGAGCAGATCATCGAGATTTTGAAGCAGGGATGAAGACGGCGGAGCTGTGTCGCGAGCAGGGGATCAGCGCGGCAACGTTCTACGGCTGTAAGCAGAGGTTCGGCGGTATGGATGTGAGTGAGGCTCAGCGTCTAAGGGCGATGAAGGATGAGAACCGCCGGCTGAAGCTGCTGGTTGCGGAACTCAGTCTGCATGGCGAGGCGCTGAAGGCGGTCATCCGACAAAACGGCTGGAGCTTGCCGGTCTAAGAGGAGACGTTGCGTTCGTCTCGTCCGAGTTCTGGTTGAGTGAGCGCACGGCCTGCAAGCTGCTGGAGATGGAGCGGTCGAGCTACCGGTATGAGCCCAGACCGGACCGCAACGCCGGGTTGCGAGAGGCGCTGGTGATGTTGGCGCGGCAGAAGCCGCGCTATTGCTATCGTCGGCTGCATGCGCTGTTGAGCCGAAGATGCTATGAGGTAAATGTAAAGCGAGTCTATCGCCTGTATGTCGAAGAGCGGCTGATGGTGCGGCGCAAGAGACGCAAGCATCTGGTGCGCGAGCGCACGGCGGAGCCTCGACTGACCGGAGCCAACCAGGAGTGGGCGATGGACTTCATCGTCGACGGCTTGGCGAGCGGACGGATGGTGCGGATCCTCAGCGTGGTGGACGCGTACACACGCGAGTGTCTTGCGCCGGAAGCCGATACCAGCCTCCCGTGAAACATAGAGAGAGTCACTTCAACGCCAAACGCCTTCAGTTTTAGAATCCGCTCCACCATTTTCAGCGCAGTTGCGATATGAGCATTCAGGTCCGCTTTCCGTAACAAAAGCCAAAGGAACACAGGCCACACGAACTTTCCCAGCAACGTCGCAATAGCGCCGAGAAGTGATGCGGCCTGGGTTAAGCAGGGGTCAGGTATGGACCGATTCCTGCATCTCCTCTTCTTGTATAACGGCAGGTCGAGCGGCGATGTTCGTGACGGGATTCGACGGTGAAGAGATACTCTCCTTGAGCGCGGACCTGACTTTGGGTTTGGAAACGCTGGACATGCTTACCTTGGGACGGACGCGGTGAGTGCTTCGATTGGAATAGGAAGGGGAGCGCCTTTGAGAGCGGCGAACCTGGCCGGGGTACAGCAGGCTTTCGAGAGAGGCGGGCGCGGGCGGCCTGCATCGCGCGCTCCTCTTTCAGTGGCGGTAACCCTAGCTGTACTCTATATATACATTAGCGGTATCTTAGCGGTATAATCAGGCAAGCGGCTAAAGGTGCCCATAAGCCTTGCCGTATCACAATGGAGTGTGAGCCATCATGTCCGCCTCAACAATCGTAAAAACATCCATGAATCTACCAAAAGAAAGCCTGGACACCCTCCGGGAACTCGCCGTCCAGACCGGTACATCCATGACCGAAGTTGTGCGAAGGGCAGTGGCAACGGAGAAGTTTCTACGGGATACTTCAGCGGAGGGGAGCAAGATACTCATCAAAGATAAGGGTAGCGACACGATGCGGGAACTGCTGATCCGATGATTGACGATCCGGAGAGGCCAGTAGACGACCATGAGGCCTTAGTGACGGACACCGCTATTGATCTTGGTGATCCCGAACCGGGGCCTGAACCCGCTCCTAAGGTCGTCACCTACGATCCGTCGAAGGACCGGGAGTCGATGAGGGGGACCATTGCTCTCTCGCTGATCGGGATCTTTGCTGCCACGATCGCGGGTGCGTTCGCGTTGGTTTGGATTCACCCAGACAGGAGCAAAGAACTTCATGAGCTCCTTGGATTGATTCTGGGGCCCTTGGTCGCATTGGTTGGAGCCGCAACGGGGTACTACTTCGGTTCGCAAGCGAAGGCATGAGGGGCTTGGCTGGGCCCGAATTTGTGGCTATGCTCCTGCTGATTGGTCGGCTTCGGAGCGCATCCAGGGGGCTTGCTGCTTAAACGGACCGCGGTCGCATTTTCACCAAGGCGCTGGCCCAATGTTCCCGCGTCGTTGCTTAAAAGATGTGTGCCTCGTGCAAAGCATGGGATATGCATGGGGATCGTGTGAGCCTTGATGACAGAGCAGGCACGTAAGCTCCGTATCTGTTCCTATGATCGTGCGGAGGTCCCCGCAGACGCCTACATCGTCACGGACGGCGGCGGGGAGATGTACTTCTGCAACGCACGTTGCCTCTCGATTTGGGCGGTGGACTTCGCCACCAAGCCCAATCGACCACCGGAGCAGAAGAACATCGTTCTGCATGTGAAGACTCCGACCGGAGTGCAGCGGCGACTCCCAAATGCGGACGAGCTCGCAAGCTGGGCACTTGCCAACGCTCTCAGAAGCAGTGGATGAGGCCGAGTCGGCCCCATCCACCCAAGCCGGCGATTACACCTCGCCGGCTCCGTCCGAGGGATCATCAGCAGCCTCTACTTTCGAGAGCCGCTTCATGCTGGTGGCGTGGACCTCGGCGATCCGGTGCTTGAAGGTCGTGCCCTCGACGTCGTCCGTGACCTCGCGATACCGGAGTGTCCCTTCAAGGGTGATGAGCTGCCCTTTCTGGAGGGTCCTGGCGAACTTCGAGAGATTGCTCCAGGCGTAGACGCGATGCCACTCGGTGCGAGTTTCGTAGTCGCCCTTGTCGTTCTTCCAGCTCTCCTGGGTTGCGATGCTGAGGATGACGTACTCGCGGTTGTTCTGAGCAGTTTTGGCCTCTGCATGCTGTCCGAGGCGGCCGATGAGAGTGATCTTATTGAACATGGTGTTTGGCTCCGTTTCTTTCTGGTTTGTCCCGCTGTCTGCGGTACATGCTTGCCCGGAGGGTGTGCCGTCGCGACCCACTCCCTCGGCGACTGGACGGGATCTGCGGAAGGGGACCCCAGCTTGCCTGGGGGCAGGAGTCCGCACCTCAAAGAGGCGCGTAGCGGATCCTGGGAAGGAGAGCGTGCGTCCGAAGGGCGGGGGTGTATTGAGCGCGGCACGCTGAACGCAGACAGATAGGCAAACCGGAAGGGAGCCGCCCTGTTCAACGGCCCTTCTCATGGACGATAGTGCGCAGACGCCTGCTCAGAACTGAGGAGCCGACCTGGAACTCACATGGAAGAACATGAGGGTGACACCTGGAACCGGCAGCTTAGCGTATTGCCCAGTCTCTCGCCTTCGCCATCGTCCGTCGGATGTAGGGAGCTCGTTTAGAAGGGCTGGGGTCGCGTGAAAGGTAGTCGTCTTCAAGGGCACGTTCGATCCGGTCCTCGGTCATGCCATCAGCAAATGCGGCGACACAGAAGGCGATATCTGCGGCGGCGGATCGGTCCTGGTACTTGGCGGAGATACGGAAGCGCTCCAGGGATAGGCTAGAGGACCTCGGTCCCCTTCGGGGAATAAGAGCTGCTAGATGCCGTCGTGTTTCTCGCTCCTGCTCCCGTGCCTGGTATGTCTGCGTGATCTCCTGTTCGAAGGCTTCGGCCATGGGGTACTGCTCTCCCGTGTAGCTCATAAGCCTTACGAAAGGGAAGAGTCCGTCCGGTTTGCGGTACTTCGGCTTGCAGTTGGTGAAGCCAGGCAGCCGGCCGAATCGCCTCCAGTCGGCCGCACTTGGGTCGGCACCGTATCGGGATGCCAGAGTCTGGGCGGCGAAGGTGCCGAGAAGCTTGGGGAAGACAGTGGCGTGTCTAAGCCACGCCTGGAAGTTTCCGGCGCTGGTTTCGACCACGGCGCAAGGCGTGAAGCCGTCTCCCGAAAGTCGCGCGAGCGAGGCCTCGTCCAGATCGTCGAGCACGGTGAAGCGATGCTCGCCCGAAGGGCGGATGTAGACGTGCGATCCGCGAGCATTGCGGTACTTGAGCAGCGAGAGACGTTCGAGCACCGCAGAGGCGGGGATGCCGTCCAGACCCGGAAGCATTCCTCGGTCGCTCAGGACGCCTACATCGTAGAGCGGCGCCTTTATGGCTCCGAGCATATTGCGAACTACCGATTCTGTCCTGTCCATTGAATCACCTGTGAGATGTCCTTCGGCAAGCGGAGGGGTGCAGGGGAGGGAAGCGGCTCTCCCCTGCTTCAATCGTCGTGGGTACGCCTACGGCCGGTGTTCCTCATCGACCGTCGGCGGCTTCGCTCGCTTGAGACGAACCTGTGCCCAGGGCGTGGCCTTGCGGATGAAATCGCGGTGAGCGGCTTCGAGCGTGAGCCGCGCGTGATGGAGGTCGAGCAGGGTGAAGCAGGTGGAACATCCGCCTTTGATGCCGCCCCTTCCATCCCGCTGCGGGTTGTAGCGGGGATGCCGGTCGCACTTAGCCTTGACCCGCTCGATGATCTTGAGTCTGTACGTGAACTGCAACATGATCTCCTCCTCAGGGGTAAAGAAGCGGGAGCCGGTGAACTGACTCCCGCTGCGTGTTTAGGCTGCGTTCTTCTTCTTCGGGGCGCTCTTCTTGGCCTTGATAGGAGTTGGCTTAGCAGCCTTCTTGCTGCTGGCCTTCTTCGGTTGCAGCGGTTCGAGGAAGACGGCTTCTGCCTCTGCCAGAAGGTCCACTTCCCCCTCACGCGGGATAGCGACGTGGGATGTGAGGGCGAGACGCAGGGCAAAGCCGGTCAGCTTCTCGTCCCCCAGCGAGTCGATTGCCGCCAACAGAACCTCCTCGGCGGTACGCCTTTCGTTCTCGTCGGTCCCCGCGATCTCCTCGGCTACGTCGTCCGCGAAGGTGTAGGGGTCAAGGTTGACTAGGGCGCGGAGCAGCATGCGGAGTTGTGCTGCACTGAAGGTGGTGGGAGCGTTCGCAAGGATGCGCTCGAAGGTAGCCTTGCGGGTCTGCCTCAGCTCCTCCCTGCGGGCTAGCTCGGCGTCGTGCTCCTGCTCTCGCCGCTCCTCCTCCTGCCTCCGCTCCTCCGCTCTCCGTTCCTGCATCTGTGCGTACTCGCTCTGCTGCTGTTGATACTGTTGCTTCTTCTCTTCGGCCTCCTCCTCCGTCTCCTGTTCCGCTGCGGGTGCCACGGTCGGTACGGGGTCTTGACTCTGCCGCGCGGCTGCGCGTGGGTCGTGGACAGGGCAGTTGTTGTCGGTGCACACGGTGAGCGTGGTGCCTACGCGCTTGCCGTAGACGATGATGGCGAGTCTTGCGGCGGCGCAGATTGCAACGGGTTCCGCGTCCCGGTTCTCGGCTATCGGTTCGATCTCGCGGAAGTGTCCGCGCTGCACGGCTCCGGGCCTCTGCTCCCGGGCACTCCTCCACCCGTTCTCGATCTGAACAAGCTCGGGCCCGGCTGCAAGTTCTCGGTCGATGTGGGCTGTGATCTTGGTTTGATAGCAGGGTCCGTCAAGGCACTGGTCGCCCTGCACATCTGCGAAGAGCGAGGTGTTGTATCCGCTACGGCGGGGGCACGTTACGCAGGCTCCGGCTGCGGGGTTGAGGGTCGGGTCCTCGCGGTCGAATGGAGCATCGGCAAGCGAGAGATAAAGGTTAGCCTGTATCCATGCGGACAGGTTCTTCGCGGGTAGCAGGTGGGCTTCCTTCTCCTGCCAGTCCTTGCGCCAGCACTGCTCGTAGGCTTCGGCCTGAGACTCCTGCGGAAGTCGGGCGATGAGGTTGGCGTGACTTGCGGTGATGCGCTCCTGGGTGAAGGCGTCGGCCACGGCGGGGATGAGTTGCAGCAATGAGAGACGGGCGTAGATGTGGCTGGCACTCTTGCCCGACTTCTGAACCAGCGTTGACACGTCGTAGCCGGGCATATCGAGCAAGCGTTGGAAGCCCTGCGCTTCCTCGTAGGGGTGCACATCCACACGCTGCGAGTTCTCGACCAGCTGCCACTCAAGCGCCTGGGCGTCGGTGATCTCAACGATCCGCGCGGGAAGTGAGAAGAGTTCCGCAAGCTGTGCAGCGCGGAAGCGCCTCGCTCCGGCTACGATCTCAAAGCCTTCCAAGTTGGGGCGTACGGTGACGGGTTGGATGAGGCCGTTGGTGCGGATGCTCTCGGCAAGTTCGCCCAGCTTGCAATCATCAAAGGTGCGGCGAGGGTTGGTGGCCGATTCGTGGATGGTGTCGATGGCGATGTACTGGAATTCGCTGCTGTTCTGCACGGTGGTTCTCCTTTGGGGCGTGGTTGGGCTGAGGTTGTGGAGCGGACGCGGTCCCCTGCATCCGCTCCGCTGGCGGACAAGGTCTATGCGGGTTGTCGCTGTTGCTCGAAGGCTTCAGCAAAGCCCTGAAATCGCAGGTTGCGGTCCCACACTTTGGCGAAGGAGACGTGTTCCTGGAAGAGCGCACGGTGGAAGACGTAGTCGCTGTCGGTGATGAAGCGGCTCCATTGCTCCACGCCCGCGTAATCGTTGCGCCAGTAATACGGGTTCAGGTGAGCGCCACCGGCGAAGCCAAGCTCGAAACACATCTCCGGGTCGCGCATCGGGTCGCCGTTCTGTTCGCCATAGTGCGCGATGGAGAGGGCGGGAAGGCCGCACGGGCCGGAATCGTCCATCGCCTCGATGACCAGGCACATGTACGGCTGGTTCTCGATCTTGAGCGAGAGGCCGGGCTGCCAGCCTCCGGCTCTCTTGAGGATGTCGAGGACGGTCTGCATTACGCCACCTCCGCGACTGCTGCATCGGTGGCTTCGGCTGTGGGTTGGCTGGTCGCTTCGGTCGGGTCAGATGCGATCTGCTCCGTCTCCATAGCGGAGAGGATCAGGGCTGAGGTCTTCTGAATGACTTCCAGGCTCTCGGCCAGCAGAGCGGCGTTGCCGTGGTAGAGCTGGATGTAATCGGCTGACGCGTGTCCGGTCTCAAGCCCGATGCTGGTCCCCACAACGAACGCAATGGCCTCGGCCTCGGTCTCGCGTACGGTCCTGGTGGTTGCGGTCCTGCGCTCGGCCTTGTGCAACATCTCGTGCGCGAGTTCGTGGACAAGGGTGCTGAACTCCTCGGCTGGAGCCTGCCCGGGAAGTACGGCGATGCGTCCGCCGTAGCTCATGCCCAAAGCTGGCGCAATGGACTCCTTGAACTCAAGCTCGATCCCCTGGGCGGCGATGAAGTCGATCAGGCGTTCGCGGTTCTCTCCCACGCTGCCGCTCACACGTTCTGAAAGCTCGGGAAGCTCTGCACCTTCGGTCTGTGACACGTCGAACACGTAGACCGCGCGGAAACCCACGAGGACGGGTGTGTTGATGGAAGCGGGGTCTTTGCTGCGCGTACCTTCCGTGTCTTTCTTCTTGTGGGTCCCGATCATGGGAGCGAGGATGCGGATGCCCTTCTGCCCCTTCATCACCTTGCGGCCAAGCTGATTCCACGCGTAGAGGCCAGCAACGCGGGTGGCGTCGGGCCTCTGCCGTGCGATCTCAAGGATGTTGCCGAAGCTGTAGTTGTGGAAGCGCCCCATCGCGGTGAGGTAGGCGGTGAGACCTTCGGAGTGTCCCGCCTCAAGCTGTGCAATGAGGAGCTTGATGTTCTCGGCGATAACCTCCTTGGCGCTCTGCGCTTTGGTTGTGGTGGGAAGAGTGGAGACGTTGGTTGCGGCGGCGTTGCTGGTCTGGTTGCGGCTCATGGGTGTTGTCCTCGCTTTGGAATGGCTGTGCTGTGTTTGCTCACAAACACGCCTTGGCCCTGGCCCACGCCAGCAGGGGCGGCAAGTGCAAGAGGAGGGGTTCCCCACCCTTGAAGAGGAGCGATCAGCGGAACGGAAAGGGCGGAGCGCAGCGGAGGTCTGCACAAGCGCAGCGCGGAAGATTGGGGTGCCTCTTGCATCGCGCCAGGGACGGAGTCCATCAGGAGGTCCGGTGACCTGGTCGGGCGCGGAGCGCTGGGCATTGACTCGTCCTGCTCTTAGGGCGGGCGTTGCGGGCAGGAACAGGCCCGCTGAGGAGGGTGGTGGAAGACGCAGAGCGGCTGTAACTAGGGAGGAGACTTCCTCCCTGAAGGGGAAGAAGTGCGACGATAAGAGAGTCGTTACTGCATAGCTCAGGATTCACATGGACGGAGTAAACGAGGAATTCGTCGTACCCCTAGAAGCCACAGAGCGTGGCTTGCTTGTACTGGGGGAACTGAAATCGGACCAAGCAACATTCCCGGCGATGCTTGTGCAATTTTCTAAAATCCATCCGTCTAGCCGAAAAGCGAAGATTTTTCTTTATCCAACACTCGAACAGGCTAAGAGCCTCTTCGCGATGCGTCCGCCGTTCTCTTTTCGTGGGGCTTACGGCTCGTCCGAGGACGTCAGCGAGGTGTGGTCGGCGGAGGGAATCTGGACGCAATCGGGAAGCGAGATAGGCGGCAAGGGGCGGACGTATTGGAGTGCTCCGGCTGGCGAGATCGAGTCATTAACTATCGAATCAATGTCCACGGGAAGCCTCTTCAAGAGTGAGGAATCATTCGCGTGGTTCGCGACGAATCGATGCTTCGTGCTCCAGATCGTGGCTAACCCCGAGGACGAAGATGTCGAAAGGGCACAAAAGTTAGGTTTCGATGAGCAGAAGTTCTCTCTTGAAGTCTCCGACGGGGCTACAGCGGAGATTCAGCGGTACGTTCGATCGCGACGGGTGGGAGTATCCAAGGACGTCAAGAAAAAGGCGTACTCAATACATATACGCAACTACAAAAACGCCGAACAAGCTCGAAAGGACGCGGAAGCATTGATGGTCTTGGCGTCGTTTGGTTCCAGAGAACGGACTATGTTCTGGCATTCGAGCACCGCTTCCGGGGTCGGCGATATGACCCGGCATTGGCGCTTCAACACCGGAAGGTTTCGGCGCAGAGATTCGCACGAAGACCCTTTACTTCGAAGAGATAGGGAGGGCTGTCAGCGTTTCCTAAAGATGGCATTCCCGTTCTATCGGTCAGCGGTAGAAACTGAGCTGTTCGATGGCGCCGTCTATGCGCTATTGGCACGGGAACAAGTTGCGGAGGTACGGATCGCGAGACTGTTCGCCGGAGTCCAGAGCGCGCTTGTTTTCGCATTGCAGCAACCTCGCGGGACGGCGCGTGCGAAGATGCGTGAGCTTTATGAGAAATTCTTGACCAAGTATGGAGACCACTTCGATGATCTCTGGCCGTTGATGTGGGATTCTGCCGGGCCTTCTCTGGCCGACCTGAGAAATGCCGTGGCCCATGGAGATACGTTCACGGAAGCAGACCTCCTGCCGCTGAGTTATGCGGCACAGAATTTGGAGTGGATACTGGAGCGAATGCTTCTTCTCATTCTGGGATGGCCTGTCGACGATTCGTACGCATCACTCCGCAGCGTACAGAGATATTGCGCCCATCAGTGGAGGCCCGTGCAGACGGCCTTCAAGATCTAGCTCGGGCCGGGTGGAGGAATGGGGTTTAGCGAGGAATGAATGGATCGAGAAAGCGGCTATCCCGGAGCAACATCATCGGGGAATTGCTTTTTAGAGGCTGGGCGCTTAAGCGTCAACTGACAGGGAACAAAGTAAACCAGGACATCGGGATCGCTGTTCTTTTGCCAAGTCATGGCAGCAGTTCCGGGCTCCACATCTCTCGAAGGTCAAGGGCAGGTTTTGGGAGCCCAAGTGAAGACAGTCGAGGACGGCAAAGACGCGCGTTTGGCAGTCGACCGCATCGACGCTTTGGACCTGTTGCGCCAAACTCAATCAACTTGCTTGTTTGGCATCCGTCTGTCGGAGAGTACGGTTCACTGTCAGTTTCTGGATCGGAGCTTCATAGATCGTCTGGTCGCATTTCTGTATACCGACCATGACACGTTAACGATCAGCTACAAGAGCCTCTCCAATGACCCAGCACACTTCTTGCGGCTGCTGATGCGCTATGCGAATCCGTTCGAACAAATCCAGTTGCGCTTGCACTTGATACAGCAACGGGTCAAGAGTGGCATTCCCGGGAGCCCATTTTCGGCAAAAGGGCCAAGACTGGGTAGATATTGAGCTTTGTGGCCCCGTCGGGCAGAGAGACAAACTTCAACAGCCGGCCCGTATTTTCGGTAACGCTCGATAACGTCGCCGCGCTTAGGTTCGACTCTTGGGGGGTAATGTAAGCGATGGCGGCGAAAACGACGGCAAGCTCACCGGTGAGCGATAGGAGGCAAGGGGATGGAGGTGCTGTGTGGGAGAACCCCGATGGTAGCGGACAGCGACCACAGCGAGAAGGACGATAACGCTCAGAGCCTTCGAACACCGTAGCTCGGTTGCCGTTCATTAACGCAGACCTACTGCACGACAGCTCCGAAAGTCCGCTGATCGCGATCACAGGGCGGCGTTGAAGAGCTGCTTCAACCTCGATATGACAAGTCACTTGTCGAAGCCCATGGCCCACTCAGGCGCTAGCTGCTCATGTTAGGACTTGGCGAGGGAGGCCTTCATTCACGCGGTTTCAGCAATAGTCTGTCCGGCCAATCCGAAGGAACGAGAGCTGGTGGCTTTGACCAGGGTTCCTCGACCAATGCCGCTTGAAACCAATCGTCACGCAAATTGGCATGTTCCGTGACGATGATCTGGAAACCTGGCGCAAGCTCTTCGCAGAACCTCCGCAGCCACGCAAAGAGGCGACGGACTGCCGCCAGATCCGCATCCTCCTCCGTCTTCTGGATTGATCCATCGGCGTCCTTGTAGACCTGTTCTGAGGGGAAATAGACCTGCGTCGGCTGATCGATCATTAGAAAGCGTGGTACCGGGCGGTTTCCTTTCGCTGCAAATAGGTGGAAAGCCAAGAGCGTGGCGAGATGATAGGCTAGATGATTTTCACCGCCTCCGGTTCTACCCATGGGAACGGAACGCTCGGGGCGGTCGAAGACAACGGTCAGACTCGATAAATCAATGCGCACGGGAAAGGAACTGAACTCTGCCCTCAACTCTTGGAGAAACTGCGATATGTATCCAGCGACGTTGTTCAGAATTGAAGCAAGCCGATCACGGCTGGTATCGTCTCCTATTCTGCGTTCCAGATCAGCAACTCGCGCTCGCAAACGTTCATGCTGCTTTTCGAGCGCTATTAGTTCTGAGTTTGGCAGCAGATCCTCCAAGAAGAGGCTGATGCGGCCCACGACACGGGCGGCAGTATTGTTGCGATCTCCCGTTGCGTTAACAAGCTCGTTGGTAGCGATGGCTGCGGCGAGTTGCTCTTCTGCGCTCCGAATCTCGTTGCTCGTTTCGCGGATTTCGCGGTCAAGGTCCGCAAGGTATGAATCGAGGCGTGGCCGTTGCCCAGAGACTATACCCAACTCAACATCTAGGCTGGCAATTTCGTTCAGGAGAACGGTGGCGATCGGCGAATTCAAGCCGAGATTCTTCTCAGCGAATGGCCACTGCCACTCGCCGGTCGCTGGATTCTTGGGGAGGGCTCCTATCGAGAGAAGACGATCGTGCTGCTCATTGGCCTCGCTCTGGAATCCATTCGCCTGTTTCGCGAACTGTCGCGCGCTATCCGTCCGTGACTGGAGGTCACGGCGCTGCTGCCGGACGTCTACGATACGCTCCTCAAGCCGAGACACATCATCTGCGGCATCTCCTGGCACAAACTGTGACTTCCAGCTGAGCGTCTGGCGGAGTAATGCGAGGATCTCATCCTTCCCCTCGGTGCCGTTCAGCCGCGCCACGATGCCTACCGAGCGTGCTTCAGACAAGAGGCTGAGGCCTTTTTGTTCAGAGGTGTCGATTGCCTGCCGGGCTTCTTCGATGTACTTAGCATTGATCCGCAAATCTCTCTGCGCGAGACGAAGTTTAGCCTCGAGCTCGTAACGATCATTCGAGGACACACCGAGCAAGATCGGCAACGTATCGCGGATCGTTTGCGGCTGGAACTGTTCGTTTTGTCTGTACAGCAATTGATCCTTGTTGGTGACCAGACCCTGCTTTTGAAAAAGGTAGTAATAGGTGTGCTGGATGGTTGCTTGATAACTGGCACGGCTGCTATCGATCGGCACAGTGGTTCGGTTTTCATGAATGCCAAGGAGCTTCGACAAGAGGCTCGTCACCGCTTCGTCGTCTGTATTCGTCGCCAGCTCGGCAAAACTCGGGATTGCAACAGTCTCGCCGAGGCGTTGCATGGCGACAGAACAGCTTCCGGCGCCGGTGTCCGGTGCAGGCTTGGCAATGAGAACCTGCTCATCGGGAAACTGATAGAGAACAGCAAACCATGTCACTTTGTCGCGGATTACCCCCTCGGGAACATTGCAGTCAGACCGCCCCATGCAGTACTCGACGATGTCAGAGAGCGCAGATTTTCCGGTGGACGACCGCCCCGTGATCACGTTTAAACCATCAACATGGAATGCAAGATCGCGGCGCTGGCCGTCATGGCTATAGATGTGGATGGATTTGATCTTCAAGGACGTACTCCGAGCGAAGTGTAGATCGTGGCGCGATCAGCAACTCGCGCGAACTCCCTACCCAGAAATCGGGCGATTCGCTGACAAGCGAGCGACTCATCAGAACCCGTGACCTTTTTACGAACAGCCTTGTCCACCGTCTTCAGGCGTCCATCATTGGTGACGACGAAGCAGCCGCGCTCCATGAGGAAACCAAGAGCTTCGAGAGCGAACGGCATCATGTCTTTGGTCCGCTCTGCAAAGTTCACGAGCATGTGTGGGTTTCGCTCAATGGCTTTCAGCAGATATCCACGTGAATTTGCAGAAAGAATTTGTCGCGTCTCTTTGTGGAGGCAAAGCGGGAGCACAAGGAGCACCAGCGAGAATGGCATTCCGTCGGCCTTCTCCTCCTCGTACCCGGCCAGAGCGCGAGAGAGAACAACGCCGCAGAAGGCAGGATTGAAGAGCGTTTTGACTTCGAACGGACGTTGCAGCCACGGTTTCATGCTTTGACCGCAAGCACTTTGCGAAGTCGCTCGAGGAAGAGCGGGTGCCAATACACCCGCGGAGGACTAGCGTTGGCCAGAATATGAAAACCTCCTCGAACCACGTAGGGCTCTGTGACCCTCTCACGGATACGAAGCGAGCTTATGTTGCCGCTTTCAAGATCTGCCCATTGATACAGCTTCTGGCCCGCCTCACGAAGAATTGTCTCCGCAGTTCCGCCGTCAAGGTTTTCGAAGATGACATCGCGATACCTCGACCACTCGTCTTCGAGGCGGTCCTCATACTCCTCCAGTTCGCCCGAGATCAGCAGATTCTCGCGAGCCCAAGCGGATCGCTGCTCATAGGCACGGTAATAATCAAGAATCGCGTTGCGGATGCGTGATGAAGAAATCCCGATTTCGCGCAACTGACGAACGAACAATCGCTCGTCACCGTCGGTATCAATCTCTCCCTCAGGAACCTTGCCCCGGAACATGATTGGCAGATTGTCGGACTTGTACTCATCCGCGAACGTCGAGAGCTTATCGGAGACCTCATATCCAAAGATGGGTCGAACACGCTTCCCCGTAAGCAGTGAGAGAACCAGATCATGCCACCATCCCTCGAGTCGTTCGAGGATGGGATCTCGGAAATCCCTCTTAATACTGCGCATGTGGCGGTCTTTGATCAGCCCTGGGATGTCTTCGATTCGGGGCACTCGATCAACGATCGTGATGCGACTCCAGAAGTCGAGCTGCTCCGCATCACTCAAAGCTTGCAACTGCTTTGCGACGGACTGTATCAGCTCAGACTTGGATCTTTGCAAAGCGGCTTCGATCTGGCCGACCAGCTCTTCAAGATCAGGTGGGGCAGATTCCGATGAAAGAAACTTTGTCAGGAATGAGCTGTCGGAGACCTCGTTGGTGGTGAATAGAAAGAACCTGTGAGTCGATTCCATACGGCCGCTTTCTCCATATCGGATCACCCAAATTCGGACGGACTTCCAAAAATCTATTGAAAGATCTGTTAGCCGCTCGCCTTCAGCTTTGTGCTTAAGCGACCCAAGCGATTTACGTCCATCGTTGTCCACGAAGTCGAGATCATCGTCCTTCTCAACAAAGACAGAGGTCTCTTCTGGAAGTTCCAGCATCTGGAGCAAGGCAAATCGCGGTTGATAAAGGTAGCCTAAGCCTTGTTCGGAAGCTGAGAACCGGTCAGCCCGCTCTGTTGCCATCTCAGGCCCTTTCGATAAAGCTCATAAAGGCGAAGAAGGTATCGGTAAGCGTCAGAGCAGCGAGGCAGTTCCAGCCAAGGCGGCGCTCTGCGTACCCTCTCGTTGTGAAGCGTAAGTATACCGGATCGGATTCTCCAGCTCAGTCCGATCACTGCGAGAGTCGGTAGTTGGCCGTGTGCGTCTGGGGTACACCCTATCGTTGTGTAACATGCGCTGTTTTGCCGGAAAAACGGCTGTTCTGGAGTGACCCTTTGATGCTCTCACAAACCCTGGCTTCTGAGAACGTGCAAGCAGGAATGCCTTTGTTCGTTGGCTTGGCGGGCGAAAACCGAGTCGTATTGCTGTTCTAAGTATAGGGAAGGACATTTAGGATGACCTCTGTTCCTTTGTGGAACAGCCGAGGACGCGCCGGAAGGCTTTGCTAACGGCGTTTTCGACTCATAGCCGAGCGACTGCGCGATGGTGGCGAGTCCTTCCGACGAACTCTTCAGGCGGTCCGCCGCTGAGGCCCTGGGCCCGTGGGCTAAGGTGCCAGTGGCGGGCATCAAGCCTGAAAAAGCGGAGGCGCACTACGACTGGCTGCTCTCTTAGTCGGCACGACATGCCGGCCTCGATCGCACTGCAGCGCACCGGGAGCTCAGGGAGGCTGACGGTGCGCTTTCTTCATGAACAAGTCGCCCCGCTGTTGTTCACGGTAGCAATCAGGCCGACAGGAGGACGCATCCGCTAGCGCACCGGTCGCGCGAGCCGGCAATGGGAATTATCTTGAAGAGGTTGAAGGCTCGGCGTCATCGAAATCTTACCGGGGTGCCGATGCTCAGCGCTCTCGATGTGTCCTTTCGCAACATCGCGGTGAGAACATTCCTTCACTGGAGGTAGCATGCAGTTCTTTATCAACGGACAATCGGTGGAGGCGGAGTTCGACCTCCGTACTTCGCTGCTGGACTTGCTGCGGGACCACCTGGGGCTTTCTGGCTCGAAAAAGGGTTGCAACCAGGGAGCATGCGGTGCCTGCACCGTGCTGGTGGATGGCGAGCGGATCGTTTCCTGCCTGGCGCTTGCCGTCCAGTACCAAGGTCGTTCCATCACGACTGTGGAGGGACTGGCATCAGAGGCGGGGCTGCACCCACTCCAGCAGGCGTTCATCGAGCATGACGGCTTCCAATGCGGCTACTGCACACCGGGACAGATCTGTTCAGCGATCGCTATGGCTAAGGAAGTGCAACGCGGTCTACCGAGCCACGTCACTGCAGATTTGAGGCGTGAGACAATCGCGCTCACCCGAGATGAAGTGCGCGAGCGTATGAGCGGGAATCTGTGCCGCTGCGGCGCGTACAACGGCATCGTTAGCGCCATTACAGAGGTTTTTGGGGAGGCCGCTCAGTGAATCCCTTCACCTATGCACATCCGAACGACACCGCCGAGGCAGTACGCCTGGGAAGTGCTACGCATGCGAAGTACCTCGGCGGCGGCACCAACCTCGTGGACCTGATGCGCGAGACGCTGGAAAGACCGGAGGCGCTCGTCGACGTAACGGGGCTGTCGAACGACGTCCAGGAGCGCGAAGATGGCAGCCTGCTGATCGGGGCGGCAGCGCGCAACACCGCCGTAGCGGAACACCGCGCCGTCAGAACGCATTTTCCGCTGCTTACCCGGGCCATTGTCGCGGGGGCCTCGGCGCAGATCCGCAATATGGCCACGGTGGGCGGAAATATTCTCCAGCGAACCCGTTGCACCTACTTCTACGACGATGACGGCGCCCGCTGTAACAAGCGCAGCCCGGGTCAGGGCTGTGATGCGATCGACGGCTTCAATCGCATCCACGCCATCCTTGGAGCTTCACCCGCCTGCGTTGCAACCCATCCGTCCGATATGTGCGTTGCACTTGCCGCGCTGGACGCTCGCGTACACCTCCAGAGCGCGAAGGCTGAGCGCATTGTGCCGTTCACGGAGTTCCACCTGCTGCCTGGAGAACATCCCGAGCGGGAAACGGTGCTGGAGCCCGGCGAGTTGATCGCCGCCGTCGAGATCCCGGCAATACCGTTCGCCAGCCGGTCCACCTACCGCAAGGTCCGCGACCGGGCAAGCTATGCGTTTGCGCTGGTCTCTGTTGCCGCTGCACTGGAAGTAGAGAACGGAACGGTAGAGGATATCCGGCTGGCGATGGGCGGAGTCGCGCACAAGCCCTGGCGCGCCTGGAAGGCGGAGGCGGCGCTCAAGGGACAAGCCGCTACGGAAGAGAACTTCCGTGCCGCGGCCGAGGCGGAACTCGCGGACGCCAAGCCTTTGCAGGGCAACGCATTCAAAGTGGAACTCGCCGCGCGAACGATCACAGCGGTGCTGAACGAGCTTTCAGGAGCAACAGTATGAGCGTGAAAAGTGTAATGACGACGGTGGTGAAAAAGGCCGTCGAACTCGCGCCGGATAAGTTGATACCGGCGAATAAGCCTGATCCGATCTATCAGCAGAAGCACGGGCTCCTCGGTGCTCCGGTGTCACGTGTTGATGGTCCGCTCAAGGTTCAGGGTCAGGCCCGCTTCGCAGCCGAGATCCCGGTCCATGGCATGGTGTATGCCGCGCTGGCTTACAGCACCATCTCCAAGGGCCGCATCAAGACGCTCGACACGAGCGCAGCCGAAGCCGCACCCGGTGTGGTGCTGGTGATGACGCACAAGAATGCGCCCAAGCTGAAGCCCACACCGATCTTCAACTCCAGCCCGAAGGCCGCGGGACCGAGCGATCTGCCGATCATGCAGGATGATGGCATTCACTGGAACGGTGAAACCATCGCGGTGGTGCTCGCGGAGACGCAGGAGCATGCCGATCATGCGAAATCGCTGATACGGGCGACCTATGAGACGGAGCCCGCGGTGATCGCCTTTAGTGAGGCCAAACGGAATGCACACAAACCGGACACGATCCTGGGCGAAGAGCCCGAGGTGACGAGCGGAGATGCAGAGGCGGTTCTTGCCGCGTCTGCGCACAAGGTGGATGCCACTTATCGCACGCCTCGCTACAACCACAACGCCATTGAGCTCCATGCGACCACGCTCTTCTGGGACGGTGATGAGCTCTTCCTGCATGACGCTTCCCAAACTGTAAAACAGACGGCGTGGACGCTTGCTCAGGTTTTCGGGATCTCAGAAGAGGACGTGCATGTGTCCTCGCCTTACGTGGGTGGCGGTTTCGGCGGCAAATGCCTATGGTTTCATCATGTGCTGGCTGCTGCCGCCGCTAAGCTCGCCAACCGGCCGGTCCGGATCGTGCTTTCGCGTGAAGGTGTTTACCGCATTGTGGGGGGTCGCACCACGACAGAGCAGCGGGTCGCCATCGGGGCAGATGCCGACGGCCGTATTCAATCGCTGATTCACACCGGCACGGCAGCCATGACCGCGCACAACAACTGCCCCGAGCAGTTCACCTTTCCCGCACGGCATCTGTACGCAACCGAGAGCTACAAGATTGGGCAGCAGGTGGCGGACATGGACATGCTGGCCAACACCTTTATGCGCGCACCGGGAGAGTCGATCGGGACCTTTGCCCTGGAGTGCACCGTAGACGAGTTGGCCGAGCAGATGGGCATCGATCCCATCGAGTTCCGCGTGCGCAACGAACCGGAGAAAGACCCGACTCAGGGCAAGCCGTTCTCATCGCGCAATCTGGTGCAGGCCTATCGTTCTGGGGCTGAACGCTTCGGCTGGGACAAGCGCAATCCCATGCCACGAGCGCGCCGCGAAGGCGAATGGCTGGTCGGCGTGGGTTGCGCGACAGCGACCTATCCCTACTACCGCATGCCCGGTGGCGAAGCGCGCCTTACGCTCACTCAGGACGGCTTTGCCACGGTAGATATAGCGGCGCATGAGATGGGCATGGGAACCGCAACGGTGCATGCCCAAGTGACAGCCGAGCGGCTCGGCCTTGGGCTGGAATGCGTCCGGGTGAAGTACGGTGCTTCATCGTTTTCCGGCACGTTTCTTGCGGGAGGGTCATCGCAAACCGCCTCCATCGGTGCCGCAGTGATTGCCGCACAGGGAGAACTAAATAAAGAGCTGCTGAAGCTGGTCGCCAAGAACTCACCGCTGCACGGGCTGAGTGCGGAGGAGGTCGAAGGCCGCAACGCCTCGCTTTCGAAGCGCGACGACCCAAACCGGTGCGAGAGCTACGCCTCGATTCTGTGGCGCGCCCAACGTGAGTCGATCACAGTGCAGGCAAGCGCACCTCCGCCGCTCGAGATTATGCACTGGGCCATGCATTCGTTCGGGGCGATGTTTGCTGAGGTGCGCGTGAACGCCATCACGGGCGAAACGCGGGTCAGCCGCTTCCTCGGTTCCTTCGACTGCGGTCGCATCCTGAACGCGAAGACCGCCGCCAGCCAGTTTCGAGGTGGCATCATCATGGGACTCGGGCTCGCGCTCATGGAGGAGACGCAGTTTGACGAACGCACGGGACGCATCGTCAATCCGAGCCTTTCCGAGTACCACCTGCCCGTACACATGGATGTGCCGTATATCGACGTCCTATGGACGGACATCCCCGACCCACACACGCCGATGGGTGCACGCGGCATCGGAGAGATCGGCATTACCGGCACCGGGGCCGCGGTTGCGAACGCAATCTATAACGCCTGTGGTAAACGTGTTCGCGAACTGCCTATCACGCTGGACAAGTTGATGAATTAGGTCGGAGAGCACCCGGACGCAAACGCACTGCTGCGCCTCAGTGCGCGGACTCGCTTGAGCATTGGAACGACGATCGCTGCTGGCTTGGCCTGGCCGACTGTTGAGCCGGAAGCGTTGCAGTGGATCAGTCTTCAATGGTCGGAGCGGTTTTCAGTAGACTCCGATTCCCCACTGACTTTCTCAGACACGGAGGCTTACGAGAGCCTTCAGTGTTCAATTCGAAAAAGAGGCTTTTGCTGTCAATTGCGATTCTCGAAATCAGTTCTCAAATGGTATTCTTCATAATGCCTGCAACAACTTCTGAGAAGAAAATGACTATCAAAAGGCGCACTACCGGGGGCAAGGCCGCAGACCCAGGCATGCTGATCGGCTATGCGCGTGTTTCGACGCAGGACCAGAACCTTGAGCTTCAGATCGAAGCTCTCCAGAAAGCCGGCTGCCGGAAGATTTTTGAAGACAAGGCCAGCGGCAGTCCAGCGGAGCGCCCTGGTCTTGTTCAGGCTCAGGAGAGTTTTAGAAAAGGGGACACCCTCGTGGTCTGGAAGCTGGACCGGCTTGGACGAAGCGTCAAGAACCTCGTTGATCTGGTCGGCGAGCTGCAGAAGCAGGGTGTCCAGTTCCGATGCCTGACCGACTCCATTGACACGGGTACCGCCTCGGGCCGCTTCTTCTTCCATGTCATGGCGAGCTTGGCTGAAATGGAAAGGGAACTCACCATCGAGCGGACCCGTGCGGGCCTGGAAGTCGCCCGCCAGGTTGGGCGCGTGGGTGGCCGGAAACGACTGATGACAGAAAGCAAGATCAAGGCAGCGAAGAAGTTATTAGTTAGCGGATTGCCTCCGAGAGATGTGGCCACGAATCTTGGCGTATCGGTGCCAACCTTGTACCGATGGATACCTGCCTCAACAAATTCTTAGTACGTTGTACGGATGTGGAACGGAAAGGTGAATTCAACATTGCCGGTCGATGCAATCTGGTGAAGCTTCGCCCAAGCTCACTGTCTTTATCACGCGCTTATTCATTTCCTTTCCGCTTCAAGGGCTTTGCTTCCTGCTTCAATTCTTCGTTTGGGTTTGTGAAGCAGCTTTTCGGAGCCACTCCGTAAAGTCGTGGGTCGCGGGAGGTGCCGATGTACTCCCCGAGAAAATCGAGCAGAACCTGAACTTTCGGTGTGAGCCGGGACTGACCCGAAAAGAGGGCGCAGAGGGTGATAGTTGCAGGGCTCCACTCCGACAGCACGTGCACGAGCCGATCTTTCGCCTGCGGCCAGGTCTGCATGTAAAGGGGCAATACCGCAATGCCGAAGCTCCGAAGCGCGAGTTCTAGGTGAACTGAGGGGTCGCTGGTGACGACTCGAAACTGGAGGCCAGGAGCGATTAGGGTTTCGCAGCGCCGCAATTTCCACGTCCCTGAGCCGATACAGGTGTGTGCTGTTAGTTCTTCAGGCGAAGCGGGAACGCCGGATCGTTCAAGGTATTCCGCAGTGGCAAACAGGCCCCGGTTCACTCCGGGGTATCGGCGCACCCGTCGTATGGAATCTCCGGGCGCACGCACCTTGAAGAAAACGTCGATATCTTCGCGAGGTTCCTGATCGAACCCGGAAGAGTAAGGTTCGATGTCCACCTGCAGGTCTGGAAAGCGCTGCAGAAAGGTCGTGAGCAGCGGGGCGAAGATGGATCGGGCCATGGTGATCGGACAGGCCACTTTGAGCAGCCCGCTTGGACGTTCGCGATGTGCGGCCAGAGTATCGCCACCTTCGCGCAGGGTACGAAGTGCCCGGCGGCAAACCAGCAGGTACTCTTTGCCGAAATCCGTGAGCACCAGGCCCCGGGAACTTCGCTTGACCAGCAGGACATCCAAGCTCTTTTCGAGCCGAGTGAGGGCCCGCCCCACCGTTGAGGGTGGCAGCTTCAGCTTCGCGGCGGCGGCAGTGAGTGTACCCTCCTGCCCGATCACAGCATAAATACGGATGTCGTTAAGGTCAGTGATGTCCATGGAACCTCCGACTGCAAGAACCTGCACTCCCTAGGATCGCCAATTTTCGACGAAATGGTTTTGCGGTACAGCAATTCAGTTTTGCTTATACGCATGCTCCACTATAGCGTTTGTACGCATCTTTTCCGTGTATATAGATGTGTTCTGCCTGGAGCGAAACATGAATACCGAGTACTACAAGGAGCACCTGCTGGACCGTGCCACGATGCTGGCGATGCGTGCGTTTCTTGCTGTGCAGCCAAAGACCAAGTTTGAGCCCGCGTCACGACCGGACTTCGATGCACTGATGGAAAAGACGACAGCGGCGGACGGAGTGATCTACGAAGCTGCTTCGCTGGGCGGTGTGGCTGGGTGGTGGTGTCGACCGACGAACGCGCTGGCTCATTGCGCTGTCCTCTATTTGCACGGTGGGGCTTACGTGCTTGGCAATGCTGCTGCATACCGCAACTTCTGCGGCCAAATTGCTGCAAGGGCTGGGGCGGCCGTCTTTGATGTCGAGTATGGCTTAGCACCGGAACACCCGTTCCCGCAAGCCCTGAACGATGCGGAAGCGGTCTTCGGCAGCTTGAGCGAATCCGGTTTCACCAAATTGGCCATAGCTGGCGATTCGGCCGGCGGCGGTCTGGCGTTCTCTTTACTGCAGTCCGTCACTGCGAAGGCAAAGCAGGATCACGGGCAAGGGGCTATGGCTGGTGTCGTGATTTCGCCTTGGACAGATCTTGCACTGACCGGTGAGAGTCTGACGACGCATGCGGACAACGACCCACTGCTGACACGGGACATGCTGGACGAGGCCGCGCGGTTGTATCTGGGCGCCCATGATCGCCACGACCCAAGAGCATCTCCGCTGTATGGAGACTTCACCGGGTTCCCGCCTATTCTGTTTCACGTCGGTGAGGATGAGGTTCTGCTCGACGACTCGCGGCGAGTTGCCGAACGTATTGAGGCCGCGGGTGGGAGCGTACAGCTCAACGTGTGGCAGGGCATAACGCATGTGTTCGCCTCGAACCTCATGTTGCAGGCCGCGAAGGAAGCTCTGGATAAGGTCGGAGACTTCCTCCGTCAGCAATTTGGAAACAACTAAACAGGTTTTACAACAAGGAGAAGGCATGGCAGCGAATACAGAGTTGAAGGTGTTGGCAGTTGGAGCGGCAGGTCCGTCGGCGAGTCTGGTCGTACCTGAGTTGCTGAAACGGGGAGCGTCGGTTAGAGGCTTCGTGCACAAAGCCGAGGACGAGAAGACGACCCAGAGCCTCGGGATAACAGATGTCGTGGTGGGCGAGTTGTCCGACGACGAGGCCGTTCGTAAAGCCTTGGCGGGCCTGGATGCGGTCTTCTACATCGCACCCGCCGCGCTCGAGAACGAGGCCGAAGTCGGCACGAAGTTTGTTGCCTTGGCCAAAGCGGCCGGCGTGCGGCGCGTGGTCTTTTCGTCGGTCATCCATCCCGTGCTGAGCGCCCTCGAGAACCACGCGGCCAAGGCCCCGGTTGAGGAAGCGCTAATTTCTTCCGGCATGGAGTACGTCTTTCTTCAGCCGGGATTGTTCTATCAGAACCTTGCACCCGGATGGGCCAAGGTGAAAGAAAGCGGCGTCTTCGCTGAGCCGTACTCGATGGAGAGCCGGTTTTCCAGAGTGGATTATCGTGATGTCGCTGAGGTCGCCGCGATGGCGCTGACGGAAGACAAGCTGTTGTACGGCACGTTCGAGCTCGTCGCCGAAGGCAATCTCGACCGTCATGACGTGGCAGCCCTGATGGGTGAGGTCCTGGGCAAGCCAGTAAAGCCGATGAAGGTCGAGATCCCCGCCCAAGCTGGCCTGCCGCCGAAACTCACACGAATGTTCGACTGGTACGAGAAGCATTCTCTGCTGGGGAATGCGACCACGCTGCGCGCCGTGCTGGGCCGCGAGCCACGTACGCTGCGCGCGTTCCTCGAAGACTTGAACGCCAAGGGCTAAACTTGGCTGCTTAGAATGCCAAGCGGTTCAAGACTTTCCCACACGAAAAGAGGCTTTGTGACACAGGACACAGCATCCGCACCCGCAAACTTTCGAAGTGAAACGGCAACCGTGAATGGTGTACGCCTCCATTACTTTCTGGGTGGCAACCCGCAAGGCAAACCGGTGCTGTTGTGGCACGGGTTTCTAGGAACCAGCTACAGCTGGCACAAGGTCATGCCCTTGCTGGCCGACGCAGGCTACGCCGTCCTCGTGCCAGACATGCGAGGGTACGGGGACTCCGATAAGCCGGCCGGAACGGAAGGATACGACGCCCGTGCCCTGGCGGAGGAGTATCGAGCACTCTGCCGGCAGGTCGGATTCGGCACCGGCCAGAAGCTCCTGATTGCCGCGCACGACATGGGAGCACACCCTGCATTGCTCTGGGCGGCAGATCATCCTGACGAGATCGCCGGCCTGGCTTACATGGATGTGCCCACCATGCTTGAAGAGTTCCTCACAAAGATCATCGCCTACACGCCAGAGGCGATGGCCAAGGGCTCGATGTGGTGGTGGATCCTGCCGCTCGCGCCCGGTGTTCCGGAGCGCCTTATCGTTGGGAATGAGCGCGCCTTTCTGACATGGTTTTACGAAGGCGCAACTGCCGACCCAGCTGCCATTTCGGAACAGGCCATAGCCGAAACTCTGCGCACCTTTAGCGGCACCGAAGGTGTCCTCGGGTCACTTGGCGTGTACCGCGCGGCCTTCACCACCATCGATCAGACGACCCTGCTCAAGCACAAGAAGGTGACCACGCCCATCCTGGCCATTGGTGGCGAGAAGGGTCTCGGCGCCAAGGTCGGCTCAATGGTCGAAGCCGTCGCGAAGCACGTCACTTCGAAGGTCATCAAGGACTGCGGGCACTTTATTCCCGAAGAGCAGCCGGCAGAGTTCGTGCGACAGTTTGAAGCCTTCGCTGCAGAGATGGCCTGAAATGGCCACCGTGTGCAGACGCTACGCGCTGACCCTGGGCACACTTGCCGCCACTAACCTTTCTTCGTCTGGCAGTCTATGGGCTTTCATTTCATCCGAGAATTCACCCTCTGCAATAAAACCGCCATCAGAAAACAGGAGCAAGTTGATGTTCGAATCATCGCCACAATATCCGGCCCTTCCGCCCGACGATAAGCAGCGCAATCTCACCTTTTCCGAACCAGATAAAGATCAGACACTGCCACACATCGGCCTGGTGGGCGACACCTACACGATTACCGTTTCGGGCGACGATACCAACGGCCGCTTCTGCGTCATCGACATGCATATCCCGCCAGGTGGAGGTCCAGCACCGCATCGCCATGATTTCGAGGAAACCTTCATCATCCTGGAAGGCGAAATAGAGGCAACCTTCCGCGGCAAGAAGGCGATTGTAAAAGCAGGCGCTACGGTAAATATCCCCTCCAATGCGCCGCACCAGTTTCACAATGCGTCCTCCACTGCCGTACGCCTGCTGTGCATCTGCTCGCCCGCGGGGCAGGAGAACTTCTTTCAGCAGGTCGGCGTACCCGTCGCGACCCGAACCACTGCACCGCCGAAGCTGGACAAGGAACAGCAGCAGCAATTCATGGAAAAAGCGAAGGCGCTAGCACCCAAATATCGGACTGAGCTGCTAAAGGACGCCTAATTCATTTGGAGCTGCGCGCTGGCGGCTCCGAAATGTGCTTCTCGTAGGGCGAGGGAAGCACTCCGTCTTGATGTCTGGAGTTTGAAGGTCTGTGCTGGGAGCTGTTCCATGAGCATCTTTGATGTGATTGTCGTCGGTGGTGGGTCGGCGGGTTGTGTACTGGCAAGCCGGCTAAGTGAAAACGAAAGGCGCAGTGTGCTCCTGTTGGAAGCGGGCGAGGCTTACCGTCCTGATGCCTACCCTAAGGCGACTACCGACATCAACGGCTTGACTGCGGAACCTGAGTTTACGTGGGGGTACCAGAGCGTTCCCGGTATGCCTCCGCACAGTGTCGCGGCGCTCGCCGGCAAGCTGCTCGGCGGCGGTTCGGCCATCAACGGGGCAATCTCCCGCCGCGCCCGCCCAAGCGATTTCGCCCGCTGGGAGGCGCATGGACTACCCGACTGGTCGTGGGAGAAGGTTCTGCCGGTGTACATGGCTTTGGAAAATACACCAACCGGCAGCGACCGTTGGCATGGTCGCACTGGCGTGTGGCCAATCCGCCAGCCTGAACTGGAAAAGGTCAATCCTGTATCGCAGGCGTTCGTGCAATCTGCGATGCACGCAGGCTACTCCTGGGTAGGGGATTTCAATGGCCCCAAGCAGAACGGTGTCGGTCTTGAGCCCCGCAACATGGAGAAGGAGCATCGCTTCAACACTGGAACGACGTATCTGAACGCGCAGGTGCGCGCTCGCAAGAACCTGATCATTCGCGGCGGCGTACAGGTCGATCGCATTCTCTTCAGCGGGTTCGTTGTGAAAGGTGTGCTGCTGGTCGATGGCACGGCCATTCTTGCAAAGAGGGTCGTGCTCACGGCCGGAGTTTACGGCACCGCAGCCATTTTGCTTCGCTCCGGCATCGGTCCGAAGCAATACATCGGCGCGCTGGGTCTGGACATGATTGCCGATCTACCGGTAGGGTCGCGTTTCCAGGAACAACCCATGTTCGCGATGGCGTATAAGCTGAAGCTGGATGCAAAGATTGATCCCCCAAGCGGCAGCGTTGCGCTTTGGACAAAGTCAAAGCACGAGAGCGGGGACGAACTCGACCTGCAACTCACGGCCTTTTACCAACCTAACGTCGATCACACCGGCCAGCCGATCCTGACCCTCAATGTCTGGGCGTCGGTTGTTTTACCCCGCTCAACTGGTCTGGTTCGCTTGAAGACGGTCAATCCAATGGTGACGCCCTGGATCGACTATCACCTGCTAGGCGACCCAGCTGACCGGGAACGGCAGCGTGAGATCATCCAAGTCGCTCGTAATGTGGCCAGGCAAGAGCCGTTGGCATCACTGATCGAGCAGGAACTTGTGCCGGGTCTCTCGGTTCAAACCGATGCCGAACTTAACGCAGCTATCGACGCAGCAGGTGGAATCTATTATCACGCGACCTCGACCGCACCCATGGGAAAGAATCCTATGACTTCGGTCGTCGATACAAACGGTTGCGTGCACGGCCTCAAAGGACTCTTGGTAGCTGATGCTTCAGTCTTCCCGGAGATGGTTTCCGCTCCGGTGAACCTTACCGTGTTGATGGTAGCGGAACGTATATCAGCGGGCATGCGGACGTAAGGTTTAACGAATCGCCGAGACGGTGCAGCCTCCGCGTGCGAATGGCTGCGGAGGCTGCACTGAGTATAACTAGACTTCTCCCGCTTAGGCCGGAGCGGAGATGACGGGCGGCTCGTCAAGGTGTGGCACCGGCTTCATGGCGCCAATCTGCTGCAGGATGCCGACCTCGTGAGAAGCTCCCCAGCGCCGACAATCTTTGCATCCGAGTTGAACTTCGAGATCTGCATGCCGCGAACCTTGATCTTTTTTCCAGTTGCGGGAATCCCGTTGAACGGGCCGCCCTGCGTTCCTGTGATGGTGTAGCGAAGGCCACATTGTCCTCGTCCGCGACCAGGTGCTCAACTGCAATCTTGAAGTCGGGGAAGGCGGAATGGAACTGCGTGAACCAGTGGGCAAAACCTTCTGGACCCGGACCCTGGTCGTCCGCAGGATCGTGGTCCTTTACGCCAGGTGCCATAACTTCGTGCAGCTTATCGAACTGATAGCTGTTGATGATCTCACCCATCTTCTTTTGCTCATGTATGACTCCCTGTCCGTGAGATACACGATCGCGAAGCTTGCAAGAGTCGTAGCGTTAGGCCCGCTGAAGAAAGCGACGGAATAGCTGTAATCGTTGGGGTATACCCCTGCGTGACGCCGCTCGCAGGACAGATTTGCGTCTCACTAGGATTCCAATTCTGAGATGTGCCTTAAGATGGTGAAGTCCAAAGGACCTAAAGTGACAAAAGGGAAGCGAAAGGCCGGCCAGACGGTCAGCTACCTCTATCCGTTCACCTTTGCGAACGGATAGACGCTTCGATGGTATTTCAGAACCCTTCAGGCTCTGTTGCATCACCTAGCTGGAGCGCTGTGAACATACATCTGGGCGAGAGTTCAAGCGGCAACCTTGAGAGTTGGTTCACAAAGCAGATCTCATTGTGGACGCCTGACTTGCACGTCAGGTAGTGTCCGTGCCGGATCATTCGCATGATCTGAAACCCCTGATGGTGGCCGTCACAGTCTTCATGGCGTGGAAACCTCGTGTCGGCTTTATGACCCGCTTCAACGCTCCGTGGTGTGCCTCGATGATGTTGTTCAGGTACTTCGATGTTCGGCGCCCTCTGTCCTTCGATAGCTGGCCTTCACGCGAAAACGATCTTGCGGAGATCGTCGAGGTTGCGAGCCAGCCGGTCCATAGCGTGACAAACAACAGTGCCACCTTCCCGCATCGCTCTTGAGCCGCTGTTCGGTGCAGGGGATCGGGGCTCCATCGAGACAATGTCCTCAGGGACACCGACCAATGTGGTCTTTGCTCCGTCCGCAGTCAACCTGATCTTGCCAGCGGCGCGAGTAGGTGAACAAGAGCGCCTATGGAACCGGTTCCAGTTTCGATGGTAAATTAGCTGACAAGGACCTGGGAGCTCGACGGCGGCGGCGGCCCAAGCCCTTGGTGACTCAGAACTCTACCATCCGCATCGCATTACAAACGAAAGAGTTCTCATGCGCATAACGTCCAGCCTACTTCGTAGCACGGCGGTAGGAGCGCTTGGCGGCCTTCTCTTCGGCTTTGACACGGTCGTGATCGCCGGAACGACGGGTCAGCTCACGCAGGTCTTTCATCTCTCTCCCCGCTCGCTCGGCCTTACCGTCTCCATCGCCCTTTGGGGCACCGTCGTGGGCTGCATTCTGGCCGGTTCCGTCGGGCAGCGTATCGGCGGCCGCAACGCTCTGCGAATTATGGCCGTGCTCTATATTGTTTCGGCCATCGGTTGCGCCTTTTCCTGGAGCTGGCTTTCGCTTATGGTCTTCCGGTTCATCGGCGGACTCGGTATCGGGGGGTCCTCCGTCCTCGGACCCGTCTACATCGCCGAGCTTGCCCCAGCAAGGTGGCGGGGCCGCCTTGTCGGCTGCTTCCAGGTCAACGTCGTTCTCGGCATCCTGGTCGCCTACGTCACCAACTGGTACATCGCCCGCCTCGGTCTTGGGCTCGCGGAGTGGAGGTGGCAACTTGGGATCGCACTAATCCCCGCGGTCCTATTCTGCATTCTTCTGTACACCATACCCCAGAGCTCCCGCTTTCTCATCAGCCAGAACAGCCTCGAAGACGCGCTCTCCGTGCTTCGCATGATGGGCACCGAGGACCCGGAGGGGGAGCTTGCCGCAATCCGGGCCTCCCTTCACACCGAGCACCTCGAAAAAGCCGAGCCCCTCTTCCAACGCTCTCTCCGCCTGCCAATCTTTCTCGCTGTCACCATCGGCCTCTTCAACCAGCTCTCCGGCATCAACGCCATCCTCTATTACGCCAACGATATCTTCGCCGCCGCCGGTCTCAGCCGCACCTCCGCCTTCTCGCAATCCATCTACATCGGCCTCGCCAACCTGGTCGGCACCGCCGGCGGCATGCTCCTCATCGACAAGATCGGCCGCAAGACCCTCCTGCTCATCGGCGCGGTTGGCACCTTCATCTGCCTGCTCATGACCGCCGTCATCTTCTCAAGCGGCGTCAACCAGGGCCGTATCGTCTGGCTCCTCGTCACCTTTATCTGCTTCTTCGCACTCTCGCAGGGCGCTGTCATCTGGGTTTACATCTCAGAGATCTTTCCCACCCGCGTCCGCTCCAAGGGGCAGAGCCTCGGCGGCAGCGCCCATTGGATCAGCGATGCCGCCATCGCTCTTCTGTTCCCCGTCGCCGTCGCGCAGTTCTCACGTAGCGTCCCGTTCTACTTCTTTGCCGGAATTACTGCGCTCCAGTTCTTTGTCGTCCTCTTCGTCTATCCCGAAACCAAGGGCGCCACCCTGGAGCAGTTGCAGGCGCGCCTTGAGAGCTGAGCATGCAAGGCGATCGTAGACCACCACGGCCACTGCAGACGTAGACCCGCCGAGAATTCCACCGGCTCACGCTCGTCTCCTCCGCCGGTGCCGTCCCTGCCCTCACCGCCCGCGGCGTGCTCGCACATCCGACGTCCCGCTCGCCGCACCCGCCCATGGCGACGACGGCTACACTCGCTGGCTCGACTCGCTCCTTCACGGCGCCAGCGACTTCGGCGATGGACGCAGTCACATCTTCCACTTCACCGTCGCCTGCGAGCCCCGCTCCAGCCGCGTGATCGCTCCCCGCCCCTGGCCCCTGTCGAATCTGCTTCCTCGGCGGATTGCTGAGATACCACGCATTGACCATCGCCGGCGGCGAAAGACCGCGCTTTGAAGCCTCCGGATCAGGTTCTCGTCGCTTACTGCGTCGGACCTCCGGACACCACAGTAGCCCGATGCCCCCTGTTAGCCAGTCTCGGATCGGTTGACGGTCATCGTAAAGATCGCTGTAGAGCACAGCGGACAAGGCGCCCCCCCAGCGCCGCTCAACCGCATCGCGCCCAAAGCCGGTGCCTTTGCAAGCTCACGACGTTCATGCCCGTGTCCCTTTTCCCTGCTCATCTTCCCCCATTAGAAGCGTAGCTTCAGCGCGAACTGCAGATCCCGCGGGCTGTTAAGCGTCGACGTCACCACACCGAACGAGGTCGACGTCACAGATGTGTTCGGGAAACCGAACTGCGGCGTGTTGGTCAGGTTATAGGCTTCCGCGCGAAACGTCCCCGTCAGCTTGTGATCACCTGGCGCGATGATGAAGTTCTTCGAGAGCACCGCATCCACAGTGTGGATCGATTGTGTCGTAACATCCCGCAGGTAAGGCCCCACGTTGCCAAACGTGAACGCCGGTGAAGTCGAAAAAACCGTCGTATCGAACCATCGACTGATCGTCGGGTTGCTTAGGTGTGCGCTTCGCCCTGTCGCCATCAGCGCCGGTCGCGAGATGCCGATCGGCAGGCCGCTCTGCAGATTTACGATCGTGCTGAAATCCCAGTCGCCCAACACTGCCTTCACCACCTCCGGCTGACCCTTGCCGAACATCCGGTCATGGCCAAACGGCAGTGCATACACAAAGCTGATCTTGGCCTGGTTCGGGACATGAAACGAGGAGTACGACTTCTCCGCGCGAGGGTTATACGTGTCGAGCGGTGTACGGTTGTCGTCCAGCGCTTTCGACCACGTGTAGTTCGCCAGCAGCGTCAAGCCGCTGGAGATGCGCTTGTCGATCTGCGCCGTCAGCGCGTTATAGTTCGCGCCTGAGTACGGCGCGTACACATCTGATATCCCCTGGTACTGCGGAAATGGAAGCAGCGACTGCTGCCGCGAGATCGTTGCGGCTGCCAGCGTGCCCGTCGTGATGATTCCGCGGAACGGATTCGCAACCTGCTGGTTGAGCGCCGGGCCAAGAGAGAGGTACTGATCCGGAAGCTGGTTGATGTTGTACGTGTTAATAAGGTGCGTTCCCTTGTTGCCCCAGTAGTGGATATCCATCACGATGCCGTAGCCCATGTCCTGCTGCAGGCCAAAGCTGTACAGCTGGCTATACCCATTCTTGAAGTTGTCATGCGTCGGGGCCGTCAGCGACTGCCCGAGGTTGGCCACCACGCTCCGGTCGTTCAAGGGTGGCAGCGTTCCCGACGGATATGGATTCGACAACTTATCGGCCGGCGTCACGTTGTTGTCGAGTGACGCGTTCATCGTCGTGGATCGCACCGCCTCGATCGCACCGCCATTGGTTCCCGCGATCAGCCGCGGGTAGTAGAACATTCCATACCCCCCGCGAAACACCGACCGGTTACTCGCCTTGAACGCGAAACCGAAGCGTGGCCCGATGTTCTTAGAGTCGGTCGATTGCTGGTTGTGATCGTTGCCTTGCCCTACCCACGCGATGCTCCCTTTCAGGTTCGGCAGCGCGGCCTGCGCCGCGATCGGGCTCGCTGCATGCGGGTCGAACCACGCCAACTTGTTGTACTTCTCGCGATCCCCGATTCCGACGTCATAACGCACCCCCAGGTTCAGCGACAGCCGCTCGTTCACGCGCCAGTCATCGTGCACGTAGCCTGCCCAGTAAATGCCCTGCGTCGAAAGCCGGTTGTTCCGGATCACCGTCGCGCCCGTCACGTCACCCAGCAGAAACGATGCGAGCCCGAACCCGGTCGTCGAGTTCGCCTGCGTCGCGGTCGGGCCCTGCGTGTAAGCCCTTGTAAAGTTGAATACGCCCGCTGGTTGCGCGTTCTGTCCCTCGTTGAAGTGCAGGTTGCGGAAGTCGCCGCCGATTTTGAGGGAATGCCGCCCCAGCTGCCAGTACACCGTGCCCAGAGTCGAATACACATTGCGCGGTTGAACTGAAACGATCGCGTCCGAGCCGTTCGAAGTCCCCGTGATATCGCCGATGTTGAATACCGGGAACTGCGGCGCCACCGCGGTCGTATAGCTCGAGGGGAGCTTGATCGTACTCAGGTCGAAGCCGTTTGAACGGCCAAGCTGCGCTCCGAGCGCGCGCCCGAACGACGTCTGCAAGTCCATCACGACCTTCGCCGTAAACACGTGGTTCAGGTCCACCAGCGCCTGGGTAAAGTGGTCTTGGACGGACCGTCCACCACCGATCGGCAGCGGCAGGCTGCCCACGCCTAGCCGCGTATCCTGCTGCCGGCTAAACCGTACAAACATACGCGTCTTCGAGTCCAGGTTGCTGTCCACGCGGATGTCGTATTTATCGCTGTTCGTGATCGACTTGGCCGAAAAGGTGTAGTTGTATCCCGCTCCATTTACGTTCGGCAGCGGGTAGAGAGCAATCACGGCCGCCGCGACGGGATCGATGCTGCCCGTCGGAATCCTATTTCCGGGAAACTGCGTCCGCTGATTGTTCACCAACGTCGACGGATCATAGATCGCGATCTGCGCCCCCGTCGACGTGGACGTCTGCGAGAAGTCACCCGTCCGCTGCAGCGCCGTGGGCACCAGCGAGTTCGCCGTTAGCGGGTAGCCCTGCCGCAAGCCCTCATAGTCCACGAAGAAGAACACCTTCTCTCGCCATAGAGGGCCACCCAGATCGCCGCCGAACTGGTGCCGCGCAAACGAGGGCAGCTTCCGCCCGTTGTGCTTGTTGAACCACGTGTTCGCATCGAGGTTGCTGTGCCGCTCAAAATCATATGCCACACCGTGAAACTGGTTCGTGCCGCTCTTGGTGACAACATTTACGACGGCGCCCGACGTGCGCCCGTACTGCGCGTCATAGCTGTTGGCCTGCACCTTAAACTCCTGCACCGAATCGACAGGCGGATCAATGATGTTCAGATTGCGATCGCCCGTCGTGTTCGGCGTTCCGTCCAGCAGGATCTCCTGGAACCCCGATCGCCCGCCGCCGATGTCGAAGTCGTCGCGATAAAACCCGCGGCCCACATCCGTCCCGCCTCCGTTGCCGAAGTTCCCTCCAAACTGCACGCCCGGCGTCAGACCGACGAGCGCAAATGGATCACGCACATTCAATGGCAGGCCCTCAATGCTGCGCGCCGGCACCGTGTCGCCCAGCGTCGCGCTCGTCGTGTCCAGCGGCGTCGGCGTCGTATCCACCTGCACAGTCTCGTTCACGCTTCCGGTCTTCAGCTCCGGACCCACCTCAAGCACCTGGTCCACGTTGATAACGACGTTGCTCTCCGTCTCGGACTGAAAGCCCTCGTGCGAAAACAGCACCACGTACGCGCTTGGCACCAGGCTGTTCACGCGGTAGTGGCCCGTGGCGTCGGTCGTCGTCTCCACCATGGCCGACGTCGCCTTGTTGCGCACCGTCACCTTCGCCCCCGGAATCGCCGCGCCGCTCGCATCATGCACCGTACCTGTGAGTGCGCCCTGGTTGGCCTGTCCCGCCGCCGACACCGCTCCCAGCGACATCGCAATCCATACTGCTGCCGTTTTGTTCATGAGTGCCCTCTGAGTGTTTCCGATTGTTCCGCAGAAAGAATCTGTCCCCTAGCCGCCAGCAGCTCGCGCAGGCGACCGTAATTCAAGTCATGAAGACCACGCTTGCTCTGGATCGAGAGTGCCGCCGCCATCCCTGCACTCTCGCCCGCCACCATGTAGGTCGGCTCCACGCGAAACGACGCATACGCGATCGTCGACGCCGAGATGCAGCTCGTCACCAGCAGGTTCCGCGCCTGCTCACGCCTCGGCAGCAGAGCGCGCAGCGGAATCTCCCACGGCTGCACCGGCTGGCTCACATAGCCTTCCGTGAAGACCTGGTCGCGCATCTTCGGAAAGCGATACACGGTGTGCGTAAGCCACTGCACCTCGCGAATGTCGATGTTGTACCCCGCCACCCCGATCGAATCCGGCTTGTGACGGCTCGTCTCGAGATCTGCCTGCGTCAGCACATACTCCCCCAACATTCGCCGACCTTCACGCACATACAGCTGGAAGGGCAGGTGTCCCGTGTCGACGAACTCGTCCTTCGGCAGTCCCCAGGCGCGCGCCTCCTCCTGGAGAGACCCTGGTACACTCGGGTCGTTCTGCAGAAAATAAAACAGCCCCTGCGCCCATCGTAGGTGGACCCCCGCAATCGCTGCACGCCGCCCCGGCGTGGCCTCTGGGTACTCGAGATTGCCACCCAGATAGTCAAGTGACACCGGGCCGTTGCTGTTGGTGTCACCTTTCCCGTTTGGAATCCGGTTGATCCCCAGCACTCCCTTTAGGTTCAGCCCAGGGTTGCTCTCGATATACCGCTTGAGCAGCTCAAACTGCCCCGGGTCGTAACCTTCCGGTACCGTGAACGGTAAGCGGTTCTTCGCGTCGTCCGTTACCGTGATCCGGTAGCAATATGACTGAATTCTTCCGTCCCCCTCGCCAGTCGCTGCCACCTGGGCCTGCGGTGTAATGTGCGGCGCCGCCGCATCGTCCCCCGGGTTGGCCTTCAAACCCTCCCGAAAGACATCCGTCTGAAATTGATGCACGCCGGGCAGCAGGTCCTGCCGGCCCGCTAGCGACTCCCCGTACTTCGCGCGCCCTTCGCGGCCCACCGTGTAACTCACGCCCGCTGCCTTCATCAGATCGCCTTCATACGAGCTATCAATGAACACATGCGCCGCATACCTATGTCGCGATTCGCACGCCATCTCTTTGAGCTCGCTGCCCTGCTTGCGCACGCTCACCACCTGCTCCCCGCGAAACACCGTGACATGCGCCTCGCGGAGCAGTTCGTTAAAGATCTGCTCCGCCACGTGCGGCTCAAAGCGCCATCCGATCGGTTCGCCGTAGCGCGCGCCCAGCCGCTTGAAGAAAGCCAGTGTCGAGCCGCCTATCAGGTGCTCCTGCCGGTCTATGTCCGTGTAGCTCAGGCCGCCCGACACCATCCCGCCCACGTGCTGCCCCGGCTCGAGCAGTGCCACCGTCAATCCTTGCCGGCCCGCACTCGCAGCCGCCGTCACACCGCCCGCCGTCGCGCCGTACACCACCACGTCGAAGCGCTTCGCTACATCCGTCTCCGCCGTCATCGCTGCCGCGAACTGCGTCGCAGGCCCTGCAGACACCGCGATCAGAAGCAGAGCACCGGTTCGGCTCGTCACCCATCCCCGCCGCGCTACGAGATTAGCCCTCGCCAAACCTTTCCCGACTCCTAGCGAGAGTGGCATGAAACACCTCTCCGCCGCCGGGCCAGAGACATTAACCATTGCATCAAGAATCCCCCCGCCTCGGCGTTTCCTCTTCTGTTCCTCGATCCACGGTTGCCAACGAAGGCTCGGGGCTTTGTTTTTTATCCAGGACAATTTATTGGTATCGGTTCCAATTCTCTGGAACGAACCTAGGATGCTCCAACTCGCTTTCGGGTGTCAAGCACTTTCTGACCGCCAGCATCTCTCTGCCGGCATGCGCATGCGCCGAGCTCTCTGCCTTGACAGCCTTGGCACACGCTCACTGCAGCTCCTTTGGCCATCTCGGATGGAACCGATTCCATATCCCCACCCGCTCGGGGGCCTGCAGCCGCTGATTCGATCCAGGCATGTAAGAAGGAATTCTGAGAAAGCCTAAAGTGGTGCTGTGTGCCCGGTCAGCGCAGATGAGTAGCCGAGGGGCAAGGCGTTGGTCGACGTCATGTTGAGCGTTGCATCCGGCCGATTGCGTGTGAACTACCGTGCCTTAATGTACAGGAGAGTGAGTGACGGCCACCCGGGAACCTGCAGCGCCATTTTTGGATCATACTGGGGACCTCAAACGATCTCTAGGAGCTTGTTGAAATAGATACCGATCCACAGGCTCTGAGCACGTGGAGGTCGTCTTACGGGTATGCGTGGAGACGAGCGGTTTCAGGATGGGATGTTCAGCTATGTGTCGTTGGAGCAG